>Ga0210407_10002988_pt1 | contig 14037 bp, 15 predicted proteins | sample IncBWC27MmetaG_FD_150860 | JGI IMG/M metagenome (GOLD analysis project Ga0210407, IMG submission 150860) | Forest soil microbial communities from Barre Woods Harvard Forest LTER site, Petersham, Massachusetts, United States - Inc-BW-C-27-M | ecosystem: Environmental > Terrestrial > Soil >... | reverse complement strand
ATCGCCTCCAGCTCACCGGCGATCAGCATGTCCGACAGCGCTCGCCCCTCTGGCGCCGCACGCACGCCATCCGGCAGCGAATAAACGTGGCTGGTGATCTTCGGTTCATCCACGTCGCCGATCCACCACTCCAACTGCTCCGGCTGCACGCCGATGAAGCGCAGGAAGTGCCGATACCAGGTCGAGCCGCTGGCCACCCAGTCATACATGCCGACGCGCTTGCCTGGCAGGTCGGCTGGCGTCGCGACCGTCCCGCCCTTGCGGACATACAGGTCGCGCGCCGTGAAGTTGCGCAGCGGGAACACCGGCAGCGCGACAAGGCTGCGATCGCCTTTGTCGATTCGCCGCAGGTGTCCGGCCATCGAGGACTCGCCGCCATGCACTGTCGGATCGTTCGCGGCGCGACGCAGCATCTCGGCGCGCATCGGCCAGGATCCCTCGCGGCCGAGGATCATCGTCAGATCGATCCCGTCGGGCTTAACGTCGCCGACGGCCAGGGGCATCACGCGTGCATAGTCGGCACAGGTCAGGCTGATCGGTAGATTGGCCATGCAAGGTCCCCTGGCTGTCGTCGCGACGACCCAGGCCGCGGCGGAACTATTGGGCCAGCGCGGTGGCAGCCGGAATGGCCGACTGGATCAGCTGCATGGTCTGCGCACGGTCTCCGGCTGACAGCGCCCTCAGCGCCTGAGAGATCTGTGCCACCGCGGGGTTGTCGCTCGGGTTGCTGGTCTGTCCCATCGGCACCGAGCGGCTGAGCAGGCGCGTCTGCGCCATTTCCAGCGACTGCTGCGCCTCGCCCGTGCGGCCAGCCTGGAGGGCGGATTGCGCGGCGCGGAGGAAGTCCACCGCATTGGCATTCGGGCCTATCGCCGGCGACGGCAGGTTCGGAGCGATCCACGAGCGGGTGTCGCCCTGATCGATGTTGCTGGCGCGATATCCCATCGGCATCGACATGCCGGTGCCGATGTCATTGCCCGGCCGCGCGCCGGTCTCGGGATTTGTGCCAGGCGGCACGCCTTGCGCCGTGATCGTGTTCTGCGCGAGCACGGGCGTGCCGGCCAGGGCAGCCAGCACCGCGACGGACATAGCAAGGGAGCGCATCGGTATTCTCCTTCCCGCTTGTGGCTTCTGAACTTTGGTTACGGACATGGCGTGCCACAATTGTGGCGAACCAGCGCATCGGGGCGATGAACAATAGTTGAACACCCAGGCGTCACCGCCAACGCCGGTGAAACCAGAGCCATTGGTCCGGGTTTTCCCGGACCCAACGCTCGACCACCGAGGTGATCATCTGCGTGGTCTGCTGCACGTTGATGCGGCCATCGGCATCGCGGGGCAGCGCGAAGGGACCTTCAGCGGCGATGCGGAAGCGGCGGTCCGGCAGGCGGATCACACGTACGCCCACCACAGGGCAATCGAACTGGCGGGCGAGGCGGGCGATGCTGGGATTGGCCTTGCAGCGCCGTCCGAAGAACGTCACATCGACGCCGCGCGAAAAATGCTGATCCACCAACATGCCGAGATGCTCGCCGCGATCGAGCGCGCCGGCCATCTCCAGCGGCGCCTGCGCTCGACTGCGGATCAAGCGTCCCATCAGCGGTGCGCGGATGCGTGCGATCTCGTTTGCCACCGCCTTGTTGTTCGGCATGCGATAGAGCACAGCCGATGGCAGCCCATGCGCGGCCGCCATCACGGCGGGCAATTCCCAGTTCGCAAGATGCGCCGCGAAGCAGAGTGCCGGCTTGCCGTCGTTCTGCAGGTCGACGAACATCTGCGCATCGTCGGTGACGATGCGGCCGGTGTTTGGATGGTCCGTGTCGTAGTCCCACAGCCGGCCAAGATGGACATATTCGCCGGCGACGCGACCGAGATTGTCCCATGCCGCACGCAGCGTTGCGTCGATCCAGGCCGGGTCCTTGCCGGGGAAGGCGGCGCGAAGGTTCGCGCGTCCGATCCGATGCGACGGCAGGAGCGGTCCGAAGCGGCGTGCCGTTGCGCCGCAAAGATCGGACGCGCGGTCCGGGTCGGTTCGGCGCAGTGCTGCCAGCAGGTATTTCACGGCGCGCCCGAGCAGCCGGTCGCCGTAGATGGGAAGGTAACGGAACACGCCGGTTTAGTACGTCATCCCCGCGAAAGCGGGGATCCAGGCGTGAGGCACGGTGCTTTCGCGCCTGGGTCCCCGCTTTCGCGGGGATGACGGATTGTCAGAGCTCGACAAGGATCTTGCCGAACACGTCGCGCTGTTCCAGCCGCGCGAGACCGGCGCGGAAATCCTCCAGGCCATAGACCGTGTCGATCACCGGCCGCACACCAGATGCGATGCGATCGAGCGCGCGCCCGAGCGCGTTGAGCGGCGATCCGAACGAACCGATGATGCGGTACTGCTGCTGGAAGAGCTGCATCAGGTTGATGTTGCCGGCGGGCCCGGATGTCGCACCACAGGTCACCAGGCGCCCGCCGCGCTTCAGCGACAGCAGCGATCCGTTCCAGGTATCGGCCCCGACATGTTCGAACACCACGTCAACGCCCTTTCTGCCGGTGAGCTTGCGTACCACGCCCTCGAACCGTTCGGTTCGATAGTTGATCACATGATCCGCGCCGAGCGCGAACGCCTTCACTGCCTTCTCGTCGCTGCCGACGGTGGTGATCACGGTACAGCCGAGCGACTTGGCAACGCGTACCGCGATGCTGCCGATGCCGGAACCGCCGGCGTGCACCAGCACCCATTCGCGCGGTTCCAGTCGCGCGTTGTCGAACAGCATGTGCTCGACCGTGGCGTAGGCGACCGGCACGCACGCCGCGTCGCGCAGATCGACAATGTCCGGCAGTTTCACGACGAGGCGTGCGGGATGGTTGGTCAGTTCCTGCGCGAAGCCGTCGATATGGAAGCCGCGCACGCCGGCGACGTTCTCGCACAAGTTCTCGCGGCCCCCGCGGCAGGCGCGGCAGGTGCCGCAGACCAAAGCGGCGAAGGGCACCACGCGGTCGCCCGGCACAATCGTACTGACATCGTCACCTGCCGCGACGACTTCGCATGACGCCTCGGCGCCGACGGTCAGCGGAAAAAGCCGCTTGGCGAAAGCCATCCCACGGAAGCCCCACAAATCGATGTGGTTCAGACCGACGGCACGCACGCGAAGCTGCACCTCGCCTGGCGCCGGCGCCGGCGGTGCGTCACGCTCCACCAGCGCGAGCTCGCGATCGGCCAGCAACTGCAGGGCGCGGATCGTCATGCGAGCAGCGTCCCTGTCACGGTCGCCCCTTGTTCGGTGAGATCGTGCTGGAGATCGATCTCGTCGCGGATCGGAATGCCATGCCGACCGATCAGGGGGATTGTCGGCTTAAGCCCGCGTGCGCGCGCCACCGCACCAATACGGATCCCGGCTAACCGGAAGCCGAACCGCTGGTAGAAGCGCAGCGCATCCAGATTGTCATTTGTCGTGGTCAGGCGCAGCAGTCGGCAGCCGCGCTGACGCAACGCTTCCACCAGGCTGGACAACAACATGGTGCCAACGCCCTGGCGTGGCACGACCGCATCGAGCGTGACGACCTCGGCCACATCATCGCACACCCGGTACGTCACGAGGCCCGCATGCTCGTCCGCGATCAGTGCAGGAAGTACCTTGGGCTCGAACAGCTCGTCATGAACGGCGACACCTGAACCGCCCCATCGCTCGCCAAGCAGACCCTCGATCCAGACCTGGTCATCATGCTGCCTGGTACGAATCCTGAATGATTGCGGCGGGATCATGCAATCAGGAGCGTTGAACGCCAACCGAGGCGGTCAGCCCGCCATCGACCGGGATGAGGGCGCCGGTGATGTAGCTGGCTTCTGGGGAAACCAGGAATGCGACCACCGAGGCGATTTCGTCTGGCCTGGCGTACCGGCCGGTAGGTATCCGTGCTTCGGTTAGATCACGGTAGGCGGCGTACGGCTCCAGCATCGCGGTGTCCACGAAGCCTGGCGCGACGTAATTCACCGTGACGCCGCGCTTCGCGCCTTCGATCGCCAAAGTGCGAACATGTGCGAGCAGCGCCGCCTTGGACGCGCCATAGGCGACGGTGCCCTGACTTGCGACCTGACCAATAACGGAGCCGATAACGGCAATTCGACCAAAACGGGCGCGGATCATCGGCCGCACGACGGCGCGCACGATGCGGGCGAAGGAAAAGAAATTCACCTGCATCGCATACTCCGCGGCGTCCTGGTCCATCATTGCCGCCAGCACGTTGTAGGTGGTGCCGCTGACCTGCACCATCGCGTCCCACGCAGGTCCATCCTCCAGTTCCCGGGCGAAGTCTTCGACCGCCGCGCGATCGCCAAGGTCGAGTTGCCGTGTGGCGGCCGCGGGTACTCCCGGCGCCGTGCGATAGGTATAGGTGACTTCCATGCCTTTCGCGGCAAGCGCCTGCACCACGGCGGCGCCGATTCCGCGCCGCCCGCCGATCACCAGGGCTCGCGTCATTTTTCTGGCGTCATGCGTCATGGCCGGGCTTGAGCCGGCCATCCGTGCGCCATCGGTGGCACACGCATGGCCGGGTCAGGCCCGGCCATGACGAAAGCAAACAAGACGGCCATGACGAAACCAAACACCACGGGCATGACGTGATCAGACGATTCTGCCAAGGCGGGAGGGCCCGTCACGGCGTCCCCACCACCACACATACATTCTGGCCGCCGAAACCGAACGAGTTCGAGATCGCATGCGCCACCTGAACGTCGCGCGCGACATTCGGCACGCAATCGACTGGCAGCGTGGGATCCGGGATCTCGTAGTTGATGGTCGGCGGCAGCCTGCCGTGCCGCAGCGCGAGCAGGGTAAAGATCGCCTCCACCGTGCCGGCCGCGGTCAGAGTGTGGCCGATCATCGACTTGTTGGATGAGATCGGGATCGAGGACGCCCGCTCGCCGAACACAGTGGACGCGCCCACCCACTCCATCTTGTCGTTCTCCGGCGTGCCCGTGCCGTGCGCGTTGATGTAGCCGATCGCATCCGGCGAAAGTCCGGCATCATCGAGCGCCTGCTGCATGCAGGCGATGATCGGCTTGCCATCCGGTGACGACCGCGTGCGATGGAATCCGTCCGCCATCTCGCCGCAGCCTTCGATGACGCCGATAATCCTCGCACCGCGCGCCCGTGCATGTGCACGGCTTTCGATCACCAGCGCCCCCGCGCCCTCAGCCATTACGAATCCGTCACGGTCCTTGCTGAAGGGGCGTGCGGCTGCGGCCGGCGGATCGTTGCGCGTGGACAGCGCAGAAAGCAGGGAAAAGCGGATCAGGCTCTCCGGATTCACTGAAGCATCAGTGCCGATGACGATCGCCGCTTCGGCCTCGCCGCGCCGGATCGCCTCGACGCCAAGCTGGATCGCCGTGGCGCCCGAGGCGCACGCAGTGGACGTGGCCACCGGCGAACCCTTGGTGCCGAAGCGGACCGCCAGGGCCTCTGCTACCGAGCCGAACAGGAAGCGCTCGTAGTAGCGACTGAACCGGCCCGCTCCGGCCCCACGCAGCAGGTCGTCGTAGGTCACAGCCTCATTCGCCCCGGAGGCAGCGGCGATCGCAATGCGCTGCGGCCACTCCATCTCAACCGGTGGCAACGCCAGGAACATCGGGCCGGGGAAGTCGCCTGGCCTGCCGATGCCTGCTTCGGCGATAGCCTCCTCGATGGCGAACTCGGCAATGCGTTCCGACAACGCCGGCGCCGAGACTTCATCGACCGGCACGAAATCCACTGTGCCGGCGATGGTGGTGCGCAATCCTGCCACCGGGAAACGGCTGATGCGGCGGATGCCGGAATGCCCGGCGGTCAGTTCGCGCCAGTTGTCCTGCCTGCCGTTTCCGAGCGAGGTCAACACACCCGTGCCGGTCACCACAACGACGGGGCGGCCATGACTGTCGATGTCGGAATTTGACATGCTGGCCTCCTAGGCTGTCTCGACCACGGCCAATGCCTCGCCGCGCCAGTGGCCCCAGGACGTCACCAGCACTTGGCGAAGATCCGTCGCCAGCGTCGCTTCCAGGTCTGCCGTCTCGAGCGGCGCGAACAAACGGTGCTTGGACAGCGACATCGCCGCCAGGGCGAGACTGGCGGGAAATGACGGCTCCATCGAGTGACCGAACGCTGTCGCGGTGGCGCGCACCGGCATGCCGAGGCCGCGCATGAATTCGGTCTCCTCGGCTGTGGCCGCCGCGATACCCGCCGCTCCGGAGATCACCGCGGCATGCGAGGGATCGATGTGATGGCGCATTGCATCGAATTGCCGCGTCGCATTTGCCGTCGCCTCGCCTGGACGCCGGCGGCTGCGGTCGGTGGCGATCGCCGAGATATGCGCAAGGGCCGTAGCATCGCGCGATACGGCGTGCTCGCGGCTCTCAATCACAAGAAAGCAGCCGACCGAGCCAAGCACCATACCGCCGCCTTCCACCTGGCGCTCCCAGACGCCGGCGAAGTCGCGCTTCCACAGCAACTGCCCCATTTCATAGTGCAGCAGTATATCGGGACGCTGCGCGTTGTACGAGCCGCCGACCAGAAACAGTTCGCCCTGCGTCGCGGCGATGCGGGCACAGGCAATGCGGACTGCATCGGTGCCGGCCGCTTCCTCGCCCATGAAGGTGCGCGAGGAACCCACGACCCCGTGCACGATCGAGATGTTGCCGGCCAGCAGGTTGGAAAGCTGAGCCAGGAACAGCGTGGGCCGAAGATCGGACAGCAGGTGCTGGTTCAGGAAGGCGCCCGGATCGGCGGAAGCGGGCAGGGCGGAGAGGATGGCGCCGTCCACCGCGTAGTCACGCTCGCCGCCACCGGCGGCCACGATCATGTCCATGCGCGACAGCAGTTCGGCGTTGCCCTTCACGCCGGCGGACTCCAGCGCCAGTCCAGCGGCATAGACGCCGTTGCGCTGCCACGGCTCCATCTGGCGCTGGTCGCCGCGCTTTGGAATCTGCCGGTCGAGTTCCAAGGGCGTCATCGGATGCACCAGCCACGGCGCAAAGCTCGTCGCATCGACGACCGGCTGGAAACCGCCGTCGCGGTTCAGCGCCTCCCAGTGCGCCTCGACCCCTTCGCCGAGGCAGGATATCAGGCCAATGCCGGTGATCAGTGCGTCGCGGGGGCTAGTCATGCAGGAAGGCCTCCGGCACGGCGATACGCCGTGCGGTCTCCAGCATCTGAACGCGCAAAGTCTCGTTCGGGAAGGGGACCACGCGATAGGTGATCTCCGCGTCCGCGACCTTCTTGCTGCCGGACGAGATGCTGCCAGCTGCCATCGCGTAGCCGGACCCGTCGTGCACCAGGCGCGCCTCGACCTGCAATGCCTGGCCGGGCACCACGAAGGCGCGCAGCTTGGCCTCCTTGACCTGAGCCAGGAACGGCATCCGCTGGAACCGCAGCACCGCCAGCACCAGCCAGCCGCCGGTCTGTGCGATCATCTCGATCATCAGCGCGCCCGGCAGCAGAGGATGGCCGGGGAAGTGGCCCTCGAACACCGGGCTCGCCTCGGGCACTAGGCAGTCGGCGCGCACGGTCCGAGCCGCCGGATCGAGCTCGGCGATCCGGTCCACCATCTGGAAGTATTCGAGTCGCATTCCGGCTCAGGCTACCTTCGTCGCCACCAACTGGTCGATGTTGGTGCAGAGGTCCTTCAGGACAAAGTACTGATCGGACGAGACCTTCCCCTCGTTGACCTCCTGCGTCCACTGCTCCAGCGGCATCTTGATGGCGAACGCCTTGTCGATGGCGAACGCGACGTCCAGGAAGTCCAGGCTGTCGATACCGAGATCGTTGATCGCATGACTGTCCGGCGTGATCTTCTCACGCGGTATGTCGCACGTCTCGGCAATGATTCCAGCGACGGTTTCGAAAGTCGACGGCATCGGTCAGCCCCTGCAGCGGCGGCCGGGCACTAACACCGCAACAGGTGAGCCGCAAGGTCTGCCTCCGTGTCGGAGGTGCATCCGAAAGGCTCGGCGCCTACACCCAATGAGCCGGATGCCAGACCCAGCCGGACTGCGTCCTCTCCCAGAAGCCCTGCATCCAGAGTTCGCCATGGCCCTCACGCGGGACAAATTGGCCCGGCGACCAGACGTAGGAGCTTCCTGTCCAGTCCCAATGTCCGGGCTGCCAGATCAGCTGCGTCGCGCTCACCGGAGGCAGCGGCATCGTCTCGGCCACAGGCGCTGGCGGCGGGGGCGGAGGGGGCGGTTCCGGTACGCAGCCGGCCAGAATCCAACCGGCGCCGAGCAATGCGGCGGCGATGGCGGGGTGCTTCATCGGGACCGGTGCCTCCCTGGCCTAGGACCCGAGCCGGAACAAGCGAATCAGCTGACCCGCGGGCCGCGATCCCTGTCGTCATCCCCGCGAAAACGGGGACCCAGGCCGGAACTGGGTCCCCGCTTTCGCGGGGATGACGACAGTGGGGCGGAACTTCACCGTCAACCGGCGCACTTATGTCGTCTCAGAACCTTAGTTGCGTGGGCAGACAGTTGTGCACACTCGCCGGAGATTTCCATCCCAAATTCCATTCATCAAGCGGGCAGCAGGATGGTGGCAACCGCCTGGGCGGCGATCCCTTCGCCCCGGCCGGTGAAGCCGAGCTTCTCCGTTGTTGTCGCCTTCACCGAAATGCGCGAAGGGTCAACGCCGAGAATTCCGGCCAGGCGCGCTGCCATGGCGGCGGCGTGGGGGGCGATCTTGGGGCGCTCGCAGATCAGGGTGACATCGGCATTGGCCAGCACCCCACGCCTCGCGGCGATCCGCGCGGCGGCGTGGGCAAGGAAACGCGCGCTGTCGGCATCCTTCCAGGCCGATTCGCTCGGTGGAAAATGCCGGCCGATATCGCCATCGGCCAACGCGCCGTAGATCGCATCGGACATCGGCGTCCGAATGGCCGGCCAACCCCTTGTCGTGCTCGATCGGGACGCCGCAGAGCACGAGCCTCCGTCCCGTTTCCAGCACATGGACGTCGAAGCCGGTGCCGACGCGGGGAAAAAGCGTGGCAGTCATGGCGCGCTCCAGCCGGCGCAGGTCTTCCGGGTAGGTCAGTTTTATATTGTCCTCGGAGCCGGGGACGATCGCCACCGTGAGGCCCGCGGCTTCCAGGAGCGAGGCATCGTCGGTGGCCGAGAAGGCCGCGCCGGCCCGATGAGCGGCAAGCAGAACCGGGAAGCGGAAGGCCTGCGGCGTCTGCGCGCGGAACAGGCCGTCGCGCGGGGCGGTGACAGTGATCAGCCCGCCGGCCACTCGCTTCAGCGTGTCGGCGACCGGAATGGCGGGGATCGCTCCGGGTGCATGTTCCAGGGCGGCCAGCAGTGCGGGGATGGTGCCCTTGGGTATCAGTGGTCGTGCGGCGTCGTGCACCAGCACGACATCAGGAGCCTGAGAGGCCAGTGCCTCGAGGCCGGCGCGGACGCTTTCCTGGCGCGTCGCACCGCCGGACACGGGCGGAAGTTGTTGCAGATGTTCGAGTGCGGCCTCGATCGGGTCCGAGTCCCCGACTGGTTGCAGAATGTCGGCGTATTCCGTCAAAGCCTCGGCGGCGTGGCGAATCACCGGCTTGCCGGCCAGCGACAGGAACTGCTTTGGCGTCTCGGCGCCGAACCGGCTGCCGGAGCCGGCGGCGACCAGTATGGCTGCGATTCGCATGCCGGCACCGTCGCCGCGCTGGGTGGCCGCGTCAACATGGATGCGGGCAAGAAAGTAAGGTTTCTCACGGAGTTCAGCGAGGAAGGCGCGCCAAGAGCCACCGAGGGGACAGCTGTGCCAGCGCGCATAGTGCCACGTTTCTTCCTCGGTGATCCTCGTGGATTTTTTCTCGGTGAACTCCGTGTGGAACCTTCCTTGCCTACAGTTTCCGCATTGCACATCGGCATGCGTGTCGCTAATTTGCCCAAATGATGAGCAAGTGTCATTCCGACACCACAGTTTTAGGCCGCGACCTCCGGCCGATCGACCTGGGCGGTGGCGTCAGAATCGTCACACCGGTGATCCTGGCGCCGATGTCCGGTGTCTCGGACCTGCCGTTCCGCCGGCTCACGAAGCAGTTGGGTGCCGGCATGGTGGTCTCGGAAATGATCGCCTCCTGGGCAATGATCCGGGAGAATCAGAAGACATTGGCGATGGCCGAGATGGACGGGTGCGGTGGCATCAGCGCGCTCCAGTTGGCCGGCTGTGAACCCACGGCGATGGCCGAAGCGGCGCGGCTTGCGGTGGATCGCGGCGCCGACCTGATCGACATCAATTTCGGCTGCCCGGTGAAAAAAGTGGCGGTCGGACAGCTGGCCGGTTCGGCGCTGATGCGCGACGAGGCTTCGGCTGCCGCCATCCTCGATGCAACGGTCAGGGCGGTGAACGTGCCGGTTACCCTGAAGATGCGCATGGGCTGGGACCACGCCAGCCTGAACGCGCCATGCCTGGCCCGAATCGCCCAGGACTGCGGAATCCGCATGGTCACGGTGCACGGGCGAACCCGCCAGCAGTTCTATACCGGCATGGCGGATTGGGACTTTATCGGTGAGGTGAAGAACGCGGTCGATATACCTGTGATTGCAAATGGCGACATCCTGACCGAAGACGACGCGGTGGAAGCCCTGCGCCGGTCGGGTGCGGACGGCGTGATGATCGGCCGCGGCTGTTATGGCCGCCCCTGGTTCCTCGCGCAGGTTGCGCATTTCCTGCGCACCGGCAGCCGTCTGACCGAACCGCCGCTGGCGATGCAGAAAGACATATTGACAAACCATTATCATGCGATCCTGGAGCACTTCGGCGACCACGCCGGGGTCCGTCTGGCGCGCAAGCACGTATCCTGGTACTCGCGTGGCCTCCCTGGTTCGGCGGAATTCCGGGCGGCGATGAACCGGCTGTCCGATGCCGCATCGGTCCTGCAACTGATCGATGCGTTCTACGGCCGGCTGGTCGCGCGCGGCGTCACCCGAGCGCCGCCCGCACGCGACGACGTATTGGCCGAGGCGGCATGAGCCGCTCCGTCACCCGCGTGGCGCTGGCCCTCCTGGATCGGAAACGGGCACCCGACGCGGCGCATATTCTCAGCGCGCTGCCGGTGCCTGTCGTGTTGCTCGACCCTGAAGACCGGTTTCGCTACGTCAATCATGCTGCGGAGCAGTTCCTCGGCATTTCGACGTCAGGGCTGGCACAGCTTCGGCTGCGCGATCTGGTTCCCGAGGACAACCCCTTGTTCCTGCTGGTCCAGCAGGTTCGCCAGAGCGATGCCACCGTATCGGATCACGACCTGAACCTGGAAAGCCCCCGACTGAACAAGCGGGGCATCACCGTGCAGGGTTCGTCGCTGCCCGAGGAGCCCGGAGCGGTGCTGTTGGTGCTCCAGGACGCATCGGCAGCCCGTGCGCTCGACCGGCAGCTTGCGTTCCGCGGCGCTGCCCGCAGCGTAACCGGGATGGCGGCCATCCTCGCACATGAGGTGAAGAACCCGCTCTCAGGCATTCGCGGTGCGGCGCAATTGCTTGAGACCAGCGTGGATGCCCAGGATCGCGAGCTTGCCGTTCTGATCCGTGACGAGGCTGACCGGATTCGTGGGCTGGTCGATCGCATGGATATCTTCGGCGAAAAGCCTATCGCGCGGACCGCGGTGAACATCCATCGGGTGCTCGAACACGTGCGGAAGTTGGCGCAGTCGGGTTTCGCACCGCATGTCCGCTTCCAGGAGGTATATGATCCGTCCTTGCCGCCGGTGTGGGGCAATCGCGACCAACTCGTGCAGGTTATGCTGAACCTCGTGAAGAACGCCGCCGAAGCAGTAAGCCCGGAAAACCAATCCAAGCCGGAGATCACATTGATGACCGGTTTCCAGCACGGCATGCGTCTCGCCGTTCCGGGCAGCACGACGCGGCTCGATCTGCCGCTTCTGGTCACCGTTCGCGACAACGGCCCGGGCATTCCCGAAGACATCCGACCGCATCTGTTCGAGCCCTTTGTCTCGTCGAAGGCCGCGGGCAGCGGGCTTGGCCTGGCATTGGTGGCGAAGATCATGGGCGACCATGGCGGGCTGATCGAGGTGAACAGCCGGCCGGGACGCACGGAGTTCCGCCTGCATCTGCCGGTGGTGACAGACGAGGAGGCCGACATCGGCGCCTGACCGATGGCGAAAGAAATCGCATGACCCCACCCACCGTGCTTATCGCCGACGACGATCGTTCCATCCGGACAGTGCTGACCCAGGCACTGGGCCGGTCGGGCTACCAAGTGCGCAGCACCGGCAACGCCGCCACCCTGTGGCGGTGGGTCGAGGACGGTGAAGGCGATCTGGTCATCACCGACGTCGTGATGCCCGACGAGAACGGCCTCGACCTGATACCGCGGATTCGCAAGATACGGCCGGACCTGCGCGTGGTGGTCATGAGCGCGCAGTCCACGCTGATGACCGCGGTGAAGGCGACCCAGCGCGGCGCCTTCGAGTATCTTCCCAAGCCATTCGATTTGCAGGAACTTTTGTCCGTTGTCGGCCGTGCCCTGGCGGTTCCGACGGAACCCTTCGTAAGCGCATCCGAGCCACGCGACGCCGACGAGCGGCTGCCGCTGATCGGCCGCAGCCCGGCCATGCAGGAGATCTACCGGACCATCGCGCGGCTCACCACGACCGACCTGACCGTGATGATCAACGGCGAGTCGGGCACCGGCAAGGAACTCGTCGCGCGCGCCCTGCACGACTATGGGAAACGCCGGGCCGGTCCCTTCGTTGCCATCAACATGGCGGCCATCCCGCGTGAACTGATCGAGAGCGAACTGTTCGGCCACGAGCGCGGCGCCTTCACTGGCGCCACCACGCGCTCGCAGGGCCGCTTCGAGCAGGCGAACGGCGGCACGCTGTTCCTCGACGAGATCGGCGATATGCCGCCGGAAGCGCAGACGCGGTTGCTGCGCGTGCTGCAGGAGGGCGAGTTCACCTCGGTCGGCGGACGCCAGCCGATCAAGGCCAACGTGCGCATCATCGCCGCCACCCACCGCGATCTGCGGAATGCCATACGCCAGGGCCTGTTCCGCGAGGATCTGTTCTACCGTCTCAACGTCGTGCCAATTCGCCTGCCGCCCCTGCGCGAACGGGCAGAGGACATTCAGGTGCTCGCGCGGCATTTCCTGGAGCGCGCCCGCGACGACGGCTTGCCCGGCAAGACGCTCGATCAGGGAGCCGTCGAGCGGCTGAAGCGCTACGGGTGGCCGGGCAATGTGCGCGAATTGGAAAACCTGATGCGGCGCCTTGCCGCGCTCTGTCCGCACGAGACAATCGGCGCGGACCAGATCGAGGCTGAACTGGTCGAGACCACCGCCACACCAGCGGAAGCGCCCGTTCCCACCGGCCCGGAACCACTGGTGCGCGCAGTGGAGCGGCATATTCGCGAATTCCTCGCGAGCCATGAGGGAGGAGTGGCTCCTTCGGACATCTACGACCGTGTGATCGCCGAGGTAGAGCGACCGTTGATCCGCCTCACTCTTGCGGCTACCCGTGGCAACCAGATCAAGGCTGCTGCGATGCTCGGGCTTAACCGCAACACGCTGCGCAAGAAGATCCGCGATCTGGATATCCCGGTGGTGCGGGGGCTGATGTGAATATCGCTCCGCCACCCGGGTCGCTGCGACCCGAACACCAGGGACAGCCGCAACCCGGCGCAACCCCCGGGGCTACGACCGGCGCCGAAGTCGAGGCGGAGAGCCCGGCACGCACGCTGCTGGCACGCATCGCCAACGTTATGCTCGGCAAGGCGTTTACCCTTGTGCTGGCTACGCTTGCGTTCGGTATCGGACTAGCCACGTTCGTCTTCCTCGCGCGGGGCTCACCATTCGGCCTGAAGCCGGGCGTGAGCGTCGGCCTCGTCCTTGGAAATCTATCGGCGGTGCTGCTGCTCGGCGCAGTACTGGCGGCGCGTCTGACCCGTGTCTGGGTCGAGCGCCGGCGCGGTTCCGCCGGTTCGCGCCTGCATGTCCGGCTGGTCCTGCTGTTTGGTGGCGTGGCGGTGGCGCCCGCCATTGTGGTGGCCTGCTTCGCCGTCGCGTTCTTCCATTT
>Ga0210407_10002985_pt1 | contig 14041 bp, 31 predicted proteins | sample IncBWC27MmetaG_FD_150860 | JGI IMG/M metagenome (GOLD analysis project Ga0210407, IMG submission 150860) | Forest soil microbial communities from Barre Woods Harvard Forest LTER site, Petersham, Massachusetts, United States - Inc-BW-C-27-M | ecosystem: Environmental > Terrestrial > Soil >... | reverse complement strand
AAAGCATTCGCCAAAATGTCGAAGATGACGTTTGACGAGCGCAGCTCCAAGAAGGTTCGCCCGCATTGTCCGGAGTGCAAATCCACGATCGAGCATCTAGGTGTGTGGAGAAACGAATCTCGTATGGCGTTGACGTTCTGTTCTCAATGCGGTTGTATCTTCGGAATGGTCCCTACCGAGGTTGCCAATGCGCTTTCACTCCCAAAACCTGAGTGAGAATCACGACGGCAGTACGCCGCGGAGTAAGTTCTGGAACGGGCGATGCTGGCTGCACTTCGAGACATTCACCATAGGCCTCGAGTGGAGCTTTCTGGTGTCTCGTCTGAGCATCGGTATCGGGCTCGCAGACTACGACCACGCGCTTTCTGGTCATTTCTGCATTGGCCGGGTGAATCTCTACTGGCACCTTGAATACTTCCCTCTCTACCGCTGGCTCGAACACAAGATCAAGCGCCCGGACCAGAAGTACGGAAATGGCCGAACCATCGGGTTCTACTGGTTGGACGGAAGCCTCTCAATCGACCTGTGGCACGACCCCATGGAGCACCGCCGCGCCGATCCCAAGTGGTGGCACTTCTACATCACTCCTCGAGACATTCTCTTCGGGCGACCGGTCTACTCGGAACGCGTCCTGAAGACCTCCCGCGTCGAGGTTCCCATGCCGGAAGCCGTCTATCCGGCTGAAGTGAAGATCGAGGAAGCTACCTGGAAGCGCCCGCGCTGGCCTTGGCCGTTGCGCCGTATCCGCGCAAAGATCACTCCGGACACGCCGATACCATTCCCAGGCAAGGGCGAGAACTCCTGGGACTGCGGCGAGGACGCGACTCACTCAATGACCTGCAACGCGACGAACGAGCAGGAAGCGGTTGCCAAGCTGGTAGCCTCGGTCCTGAACGATCGGTACAGGCACGGCGGAAAAAACTGGCGGCCGGCGGCGGTGAAGCATGGCCGATGACAAGGAACACGTCCTATGGTCTCAAAGCGGTGTGAACAAGGCGGGCGAACCGTTCATCCAGCTTCTACAGGACGATCAGCCAATCTGCCAATTCACACCGGAACAGGCGCGTAGTCATGCGCGAGACCTCCTAGAATGTACCGAAGCCGCCGAGCAGGATGCGTTTATGGTGTCCTTCATGCGGGAGAAGGTAGGCCTGGATCAGAAGGGCGCTATAGCGATGCTTGTAGACTTCCGCAAGTGGCGCGAGGAGCGAGGGAAGAAGGGACCACCATCCGACCCGCGGGAATTTTTTCGCACAGACAAGCACGAAAAACCTCCCAAATGAAGCGAGCCTCTAGCCGCGCTGGCCGATGGTACTCGAGGAAGGTAAGATTTCGAGATCAGCGGACCAGAGCTATCGACCGATGCAAGGATGATGCTTGCCAGGTTTGCCACACAAACCTAAAAGTGCCCCTCTCGCCGGGTACTTTCGTCTGGAACCGCCACGTAGACCACGTAATCCCGGAACGATTCTGCCGGCGCTTCTTCAAAGGCGCCGACCCGCACATTGACGAGAATCTCCTGGTTATCTGCATGGAGTGCCACGGGAAGAAGACCCAGGCAGAATCCTGGCTGTTTTCCGGGGACTGGCTGTCCTTTACCCGCGTCCTGAACATCATCGGTTACGACATTGAACTGGTTAAGACTGCCATGGGAGCTCTGAGTAACTCGGCAGCCGGGCGCAATTTAGAGAAGATCAGGAAGAAATGAGGTATACTCCCTTCCAGATCAACAGAGTCATCCCAAGCATTTCTCCGTTCCGGGCCAGGGCTTCGCATCCTTGGCCCATTTTTCTTTTGACATTACAGGGTTTTGCTCACTACGCTTCTATTCTGTGAAGTATTCCACCCACCGCACCGCTTCCAGCCGAGGTATCAACATGACATTCCGGTTGTTCTTATGCTCGCTGATGCTCCTTGCAGGGTGTGCCGATCCCTATGGAGCTTGCGAGAAAGGGGCTCTCGACGTCGGCAACGGCATTGCTGCCGGCATGAAGACGATCGACCAGCTACGCGCTTCCGGAGCTATCTCTATCCAGGAAGAAACGAACGTACTCGGCTATTTCGAGTTTGCCAACAAGGCTGATGGAGCTTTCGGCGCTTGTGCTCAGGCAGCGCACACGGCAGGCTCAAAATCAGGTTCCTACACCGCTTGCGTGCAGATTTTCCAGACGGCACTCGCCAGTCCGCAGCAACTCGCTTTGATTCATGTCACAAATCCCACGTCGCAGCAGCAGATTGAGGCTGTAGTGTCCGGCCTAACCATAGGCGCAACGGCTATCCTCACAGCACTCGGGGGCAAGTAAATGGACCCTGTAGACGTTACTCTCGCACTCAGCCTGTTAAACACGCTTTTGGGTTTCATCGCTTCGGTCCGGGCGCAAGGCGGCGTGACGGATGATGCTCTGGCTGACCAGGTGCAAACCGTGACGAAGGGCAACGATACGGCCTATCAGGCTTTGATGGCGGCATTGACGCCAAGCAAGCCGGCGTGAGTGAGTTTGTAGCTTTTGTCGGAGCGGTGGCTTTTTCGGTGTTGCTCATCGCCATACTCCGCAGGATGTTCGAAAGACGCTAACAAAAAGGAGAAACGCCAATGTCCTCAGCTTCAGCTTCAGGTTCAAGTTCAGCTCAAAGCCGGCATGACGCGGAAGACGCAAAACAAGACGCAAAAGACGCAAAAGCGGCGGCGGCTGCCGTACTTGCGAAGGTCTACCACGTTGAGTATCTCGTTCGCGGGCCGGCTATTCCCAAAGAAAAGCGCACGCATTTCACCGGTCCCGACCCTGTAACGCATGGGGTTGCTGTGGTTCTGGTGGAAGATCCACTGCAGATCAAGGGAGTGCTCGAGAAGCACTTCGGTCACGGCGAAGGAGAAACACTGGAGATCACCACGACCCGCGTACTCGCGGAGAATGTCCTGACGGCGGCTACAAAGGCTGGTTAAGTGGGCGATTCAAAAGACGTTATTATGCCTCCATAAGCTAGAATCAATACGTTGACTCTAGCAAGGTTGGGTTGAGAGTGCCGGAATTCCTCGAGCGGAAGTTAAAGGCGAAGGCGGCCAAGAAGGGACTCAAAGGCCGCCGAGCCGCTAGATACGTGTACGGCGGGCTCAATAACATGGGCGCCATGCACGGCAACAAGGAAACCGCGCACGGCAAGGCCATGCAGCGGAAGCATGAAGACCGGATTCGATCGTTTGGGGGTGTCTGATGCTACTCAGGAACCGTTCACTGGCGCCGAGGAGTTTCCCTCCGAAGCGCGGATTCAAAGCCTTGAAGCTCGAGGACGACATTACCGGACGGGCCGACGACGAGCCCGGCAACACCGGCAGCAGTACGTCTTCGATCTACCCGAGTGAGAAGCTCGCCACACCTGGGAAGAGCCAGGTGCCATTCTCACCGGAAGGAGGCGGCCGTATGTTGCGAACTCCGAAGTTTAAGGCGCGAGGCGCCGGCAGCAGCTTCGTATCCTCGAGCCGGATGGGGCAAGGCCAGGGGTTCCGGAAGGGCAAGGGGTTTGGTTCTGCTCCGCGCATCGACGCCGGCAGCGCGTCGTATGGGACTCACCGCGGCGGCGGGATACCGAAGACCAGGCAGCCCGGACCGGGCAAGAAGGTAGTTTCCGCGAAGATGCACCAAGGACAGGGGTTCAAGAAGGGCAAGCGCCCGCCTTCGCTGAACGCCCGCATTGCTTCTTTTGGTGGACTAGCCAGGATGTAACCTGATAGACTCCCGCGGCTAGGAGGTAGTTATGGAACGGGATGCCCCAACTCAGATCGGACGCCACACACTTACTCAGTCAGGTGGCATCGGCCCGGCGGTCGAGAGAGAAACCGCTCTGGATACCGTCAATAGTCACATCCACGCTTTGCGCGAGCTCCGCGCTCGTATTGCTGCGATAAACCAAGGGTTGCGCGGTCCATTGCCGAAAGAAGGCCAAGACCGACCCGCCCCTGAAGGAATCTCCGATCTTATGGCCGGGTTGAGTGAAGAGAATCTGCTCCTCAAGGCCTGTCACAACGAATTGAACGAGACCTGCGCCGTACTCGGCGTCTGACGCCTTACCTGAGAGGAAAAAACCACGCCGGGGGGCTACGTGGATGAAATCCCCCCAAAGTTTCGGCGGTCCGAGGGAAGCCGCCAGCCAAAATACCACGTCAAAAAAAATCCAAGTTGAGCGTTGTTTGCTTTACCCAAGATTGATTGCCAATGCTTGGCATATCTATAGAGCCGTTCCTCGCAGTCGCCGGAGCAGTCGGGAAGGTGGAGGACGCGGCAAGAAACGGAGAGGGAAGACAAAGAGAGTGCGATGACCTACAGGGCGCCGTTTGTTCCCGCGGTGCTCCGAGAAGCGAGCTGCTGTACTCTTTGCCTTCCCCCTTGTTCTCCTCCTTCCTAAATTAGTTCTGGCTCACACTGGCACAATCTGATATCCTCCTTCCAAGGAGAAATGCTGCTATGCGAACCAGTAGAGACGTGTTCAATGTTCATGGTGTTTTACTTCACGGCTTCGATTACGAAAACCAGGCATGGGTTGAGAACGGGAAATACCTCCGCTGCGGTCATCCGGATCCGATGGATTGCGGCTGCTTTGGCAGGTTGCACGAAGGCGAATCTGTGACTCCGCGAGTGGTGTCGATCGATGTCTTAAAATTCCCGCACGGAATTTCCTGTCGAACAACAACGACAACCGACGCGACACTATGGAGTTTTCCGAAACTCCCGCAGGGTACGATGCCCGCGATCGGTGGGCGAAGCGTTACGACGAATTGAACGGTGCACCGGAAAGCGACAACGATCAGTGAGTGAGCACTTCACCAAGAACACTCTAGGATGTACGGCGTGGTGCAAACGCTGCAGCGCGATGACGCAGCATCGCGTGGACTCTGGCCGGCGCGGTCCCTGCCTCGAGTGCATCAAGAAGCTGGAACTCAAGAACGAAGTGGAGAGAATCAGGAGAGGCCTCGCGGAAGAGCAGCGCCAGGACCGCGAGAGACAGAACCCGAGGTTGTTCTGATGAACAATCCATTCGACAGCCGTAAAAAAACCGTTGTTATCCGGACGAAAGCGGAAGCCGAAGCAGCGTTGCGCCAACACCGGAAAGAAGCTCATGGGACAGAAGACCTGGAAGAGTTTTTCGACTGTTCCGCTTGCGGAGTGTTGGAACGAAGGCTGTCACAAGCGTTAGACGTGTCTGGTCCGCACATGGAAGCCTACGACGACACGCCTTACTCTCCGGAGGAATGATGAAGACCTACATCGGGGACGGTGTTTATGCGAAGTGGGAAGAGATCGGCGCCCTTACGCTAACAACAGAGAACGGCGCCGGCGTGACAAACGTTATCGTCATCGAGCCAGAGGTTTGGGTTGCGCTGGTCGAGTACATGAAGCGTTCTGTCCCCCACATCGAAGGGAAACCGTGGGCCAGCTAATCGAGGCCTGGTTCGATGCGGTAACCGAGCCCGTCAACCCAGGTGGGCACGGCGCTTGGGGGATTCTCGTCAAGGTGGACGGCAAGAAGGTTCACGAAGGCGCCGGCTACGTCGGGAACGGCCCACAAATCTCAAATAACGTCTCGGAGTATTCCGGTTTCAATGCCGCAGTAGACTGGATTCTGAACAAGAACCTCCTCGGCGTGACGATCATCCGGGGAGACTCGAAGCTAGTCATCAAGCAACTGAGCGGCGAGTGGAAGATCAACGGTGGCCTGTATCTGCCCTATTACTACAAAGCGAGTCATTTGCTGGCAGTCTTGAAGGAGCGCACCGGCAACAACGTGAGTCTGCAGTGGATCTCTCGCAACGATAACGGAGAGTGTGACAAGTTGAGCAAGAATGTGCTGCGGAGAATGGGTATCAAGTTTCGCCTGCAGCCAGAGGCGTCAAATGATAACTAGGGTTAGGGTTGCGCCGGTCGAGAGATGGTGTCAGCCGATGCTTGCCTTGCTTCAGAAGGCGAAAAACGATGACGTGGAACCATCCTCTGGGTTGCTCGTTGCCATTGAGACCAGTTCGATTCGAATTGGGCGAATGTGTGGAGGCCGGGAATGGCGCCTGGTTGTCGGATTTTGTGACGATATAATCGTGTCAGACGTTGAAACAGCGGAGAACATTCACCCTGGCGAAACGACGAATGTTTGGGGTTGCGAGCACATGCTCGAGGTGGATTGAGGTTCACAATGACTCAAGCCGAGCGGCGTGAAATCGTGCTGTCTTACGTAAAAGAAATTAAGGAGTGGAATACTCCAGCTTTCCCCACAGAGTTGACCGACGCAGTTCTCGGAGACCCGAGCTATATCTCCTTCAACATCGATGAAGGTCCATATTTTGGACAGATATTCCGCTGCCATAGGAATGTGCGGAAGGATTGGGTGGCTTCGGCGGCAGTCTACTGCTGCGGCGGCCGGCACATGGTTTCCGGGGGAGTGGTGCTCCACACCATGCGCGGGCTGTTGTCGTTCCCAGAGTTTCCCGCAGCCTGGCATATCGAGTATCAGCCACAGCACGGCCTATGGGACGAGATCACGATTTGTCGGCTGATACCGGAGTAGCTTATGAATCCCTGTCCAAACTGCGGAGATCCCCTGGGGCATCACGGCCTGATGTGCCCGTTCAAGAAGGCGCAGCCGTGCGTTATCTGCGGAGAGATGACCGTGTGGGCTTGCTCAGACTGCCAGATCAGCCGGAAAGAGACCATTCACGTCTGCACGAAGCCGGCTTGCCGGAACGCGCATGAGAGGGAAAGACAATGCAGACCGCCGTTGCTGTGGAAAGCGAGGCACTCATGCGTTTAGGCCAATCTACTCTGACACTCGAGGAGCGGATTACGGAAGCGAAGCGTCACATAGCGACTCTCAAGCCGCACTTTGCCGAGATGACCGACAAAGACCTGGCTTTCGTCCAGTCTATCGATGACTCCCTGCTCCGGTATGGCGCCAAAGCCTCGATATCCCCCAATCAAATCTTCTGGCTGAGAGACCTGATTCTGAAGTATTGAGGAGGGAATTATGAGAGTGGACCTGGAACAAGTCGCAAACGACGACCGCGATGTGTTTAGCATCATTGCTCAGTCCATCTTCACCCTAATTGGGATGGAACCGACCGACCAGGACTCCGCAACCCTGCTGCTCGTTTCCATCCGGAAGCAGTGTGAGCAGCGCGTAATAGCGATTGATGGGGCGCTGAAGGACGATTAAGCCTCTGCTGTTATGGGGAGACATGCCAATTTGTGCTAAGATTCCACAGCTTTCAAAGTCGGAACCGCCCCGACAAGTGAAATGAGAAAACAGCGTAACGCAGCAAAACCGAAGAAACGTAAGTGGGGAGCTAGAACCGGGACCGGTAAGAAGAAGCGGAAGCTATACACTCCTCGCACAAAGCAGTTAGCCGCGGTGCAGCTATTCGTCTCCGGAAGCAAGTACGCCGAGATCAGCAGGAAGCTAGGCCTCGACCGCGAAACCGTTGTCCGCATCGTCACCCAAGAAGAAGTTCATGCCATGGTCGAGGGATTCCGGGAAGCCGTCCTCAAGATGGTTCCGAACGCCCTGGTAGCTCTGGCACGATTGATAGACATTGGAGACCGGACCGCGGTTATCGAGTGCCTGTACGGCGCCCGCGTCTTAATCGATCGGCACGAAATTGCTCCCGAAGCCGAGGAACCTGTGCGAACCTACGACTCTACCAGGGTGCTGTTCTTCGGAAAATTCGGTAGGTGGCCGAGGGATGAGGAGTTAAAGGCGTTCGATAAGACGATTCCGACAAAGCCGATCGTCAAAGGAGAGTTTACGAATTGATCCTTAGAGACCCTGATTTGGCAAAGGTTCTCGAGAAAGAGGCTTTTACGGTCGATCCATTCAAGCGAGATCCCCACGTCCTGGCCGAGCGGTGGACCGGCTGTTACGAATCCTCCCGCGGCGATATCTTCACCAAGGAGTCTAACCGGCATCCCGCGAAGATGGCAGTGGGGCTCTGCTACCGGATATTCCAGCACGGCGAGGAGATGGGTTACTGGAAGAAGGGCGACGTCATCCTCGACCCGATGGCCGGGATTGGGACGACTCTCGTTGTGGGCGCCACACTTGGCTACCGCACGATCGGCGTGGAGCTAGAACGCCATTTCGTGGAGCTCTGCGAGCAGAATATCCAGTTCTCGGAGAACTTCTGGCACACCATGGGCTTCGCGGTAGTGATTCAGGGGGATGCGCGGTTCCTCCCGGAATGTGTGCTGTCTCCCGAGCTGACGAACGGGTTAGTTACTTCCCCGCCCTACGCCGACATGGGCATGGCCTCTGCTATTTGCGGCAAAGCCAGAAAGCTCTACCGGGATGGCAAGGTGGACGAGGCCTTGGCGGTCCTGCGGGAGCAAGAGGAGAAGGAGATTGCAGCGGGGTGGACGAGATCCCCGCGGAGCGAGGAGTTTCTGCTGACGCAGTTGAAGAACGACGCAGAGTGGGCTAATGGCTACTCGGGCGCCGTTTCTAGTCCACCCTACGCCGGCAACATCGGCGGGGATAGCGGCATTGACTCGGAGAAGGAGAAGAAGCTCTCAGGCGTAAACGCGCAGCACAAGATCCCGCAGCGTTACGATGGCGTGGTGAACTCCCCTCCATTCCTTATGCCGGCGGGCGGCGGCAAGGGGATAGCAAAGACCGGCCATCGATTCGACCCTGGCCTCGCCAACCGTCAGTACGTCCCCGAGCAATTCAGCAAGAACGGAGCACAGATCGGAAACCTCAGAGACCCGAAGGGAGACCTGGACGCGGTTCTCTCGAGCCCGCCGTACCAAGATCAAATGTCTTCAGCTCGAGCCCGCGGGCGCGGTCCTGCCGGCGACCGCATCATTGCCGAGAAGAAGATCGAGCACAACAAGCTAGGCGACGGGCCCGACCAGATCGGAAACCTCCACGACCAGACCTACCTCCGCGCCATGTACGCGGTTTACGAGCAGATGTACCAGGTTCTCAAACCTAACGGTGTGGTGGCTCTCGTCACCAAGAACCCGGTAAAGGACAAGCAGATCCGGCGCCTTGACCTGGACACCATTGCTCTCATGGAACACGCCGGCTTCCTGCTGATTGAGCACAAGTGCGCGATGCTCTGCGATGAGGTGCAGCACGGCCATCTATTCGGCGGGGATGAGATCAAGAGGCGGCAGCGCAAGAGCTTCTTTAAGCGGTTGTACGAGAAGAAGTTTCCGGAGCTTGCCGTCGATTTCGAGGACGTGACTTTTTATAGAAAGGTGTGAATGCTTTGAGAGAGCAGCTAGTAGCACGAATCACGGACTGTCTCGCCAAAGGTGGTCTATTTAACATGGAAGTTATGGAAGCTGGCAAGGTGCGTGACTTATTGATTGATTGTCGCACGGAGCTGGCGCCAGCAGAAAGCAGTTCAGCGATTGCTATGCTGAAATCTGCCATCGGAGACTGTGTTGACCAGCAGCCGCACGACGCTATTCGGGCGAAACTCTGGCAAGCGGTAGAGATTATTTATCGACTGCGGGCGCAGGCCGAGACAGCACTGAACCGTAAGCAGATAATGGAAATTTTGTACCACGGTCGCACGATGGTAAATTTCCACCACGTCCCTGAAGTCACGCGAGCAATCGACTGGCTGAGTCAGGAGTTTGCAGACGCCATCGCCGCCGACACTCGACTCGGAAGGTGAGCGCGTGAGAGTTACCATCATCCTCCTGGTGATGTTGGGGCTGCTGCTCGTAATGCGGCGAGCGATCCGATTCTGGAGGTCTTTAGGCAATGCTCCGGTCACTCGCGCTTACGACCCAATCCACAATCCGGGAGGATGGAGAACTCGCTCGAGGCCTAGCAACAGAGACGTTAAGGAGTGGGCGAAGAAACGGGGGTTGAAGTGAGAGGCACCCTCATCCTTCTGGCCTACGGCTGGATACTGGTCTGGTGTTTCGGTGTTGGGCCTATTTGGCTCGCGTGGCTGACCTGGCGCGTGAAAGGCGAGAGAAGAAAGGACGGGGGCCAGCATGGAGGACCTCCCATGACGCCAGCCAGAGCAAGGAAGCGGGTGTGCAAATGAGCGACAAGGAACGAATCGAACAGCTGGAATGTCAGTTGGCTGGATGCATGACAGCGGCAACTGGATGGGCCAAGGACCCTCCCGTCGAGGGCGATTGGGGATGGAGTAAAGCATTTCAAGACGTGTTGCAATTGCGGGCGCGATTCGAGAATCAACGCAAGTCGCTAGAAAGCGGCCTCGCTTTGGTTGAATCGGCCTTTGCAGCACGTATCGCATGGCGGACCAACGCGAGCCGATGCCGAGAAGTGGATTGCTGAAGCAAGAAGCGCTCTTGATTGGACATTCGGCTTGAAGGTGAACTAGCGGGGCGGGGCGCAACAGGGAAGCGAGGGATGAGCTTGAGACTGTTAGACCTGTTTTGCGGGCGGTGGGGTTGGTCGAGGGCGTTTGCCGCGCGAAATTGGGAATGCGACGGCATCGACTTGGTTTCTTCTCCGCTTCCTGCTGCCAATGCTCACTTTACATGCGCCGACGTTTTGGATTTAACTGTGGCAATCGTGAAGCGATTCGAGCCTGACTTCATCGTGGCATCGCCGCCATGCGATGAATTCGCCTGCTTTCAAATGAAGCACTTCCGCAAAGACCCTCCTTACCCGATGAAGGGGATTGAACTCTTCAATCACACACGGGCACTTTGCGAGTTGTCTGGAATTCCGCATGTAATTGAAAACGTAAGAGCCGCCCAGGAGTTCGTCGGGAAAGCAGATGGACACGCCGGGAGTTTTTATCTGTGGGGTAATGCGGTGCCGCCGATCCTGCCTAGAGTCTACAAGGCAAAATGGACAGCGAATGTGCGTCACGGTCGGACAGCGCCAGGTAACTTCGCACCGGAACTTAATCTGCCAAAGAGTGAGCGTAAACCTTTGCTGGCGGTGATTCCTCTTGAGCTAGCCAACTGCGTAGCCGATTATGCCGAGAGGATTCTTGAGCAGAAAGCACGAGCACGAAGTACTGAAGCGGTAAGCCTCGATCGACCGGGCAAGAGCGATTCGTTGCCGGGAGGGACATCGTGAGAGACAGAACGCAACAAGAAATTGAGGAGATGGAGACCGCTTTGGATTTACAACGTGACGAACAGGAGAAAAAAGATGCTGCCAGTATGCCCGAAGTGCGGAAGACAGATACCGCTGCTTTGCACGAAGTGCCCGACATGCAAGACGAGGTAGAGTTTTTCTCGCGTGGCGAAGAAGAAGCCCTGTCTGCCGAGGCTGATTACTGGGAAGGCAAGCTAAGAGGAGATGCGTGATGAATCACCTTTACAAAGTGGAGTTTGAGGTCAAGTACTCAGGAATCAGCGAATGGATAGGCGATGAGACGGTTCATGTGATTGCTAACGGAGATGGGATGAAGGCTATCGCCAAGGCTCGTAAGATTGCGCTGAAAAAGGAATTTATCGACGGAGACGGGTCGGAGCGATGGGCAACCAACGTTCGCGTGGTGGGTTTGAAGCAATTACAGCAAATCGACGCCTGATCCGTGCGGTAGCCATGGCAGTTGACGCAGCAGTTACAAGGACGGGGGCCAGCATGGATGAGCAAATTCGCAGGGATGAAGCACAAGTTATGTTTGATATTTTCGAGAACTGGCCTACTACGGCTTCTACTCGCAGAGCGATGCAACAGCACATCCTGGGGCTTCAAATTAAGCTAGATGCTGCCATTGCCGCCGCCCAGCCCGTCCCGGCAGAGGGGGCGCAGGCGGAGTACGAACGTGGTGTAAAGGACACCACAAAATTCTATCTTGAGCGAGAGGACAAGCAGAAGGAAAGGTACGACGCACTATACGCCTTGAAACTTGGCGGTAATCTTTTCGCGTTAGATTTGCAGAAACGGTTGGAACAAGTGAATGATAGCTTCAAATTAATCGTTGCCGCCATAGCATCTCCAGCTACGGCAGCGCCAGCGGGCTATCCAAAGCCTACGAAGCCAGCGGAATGAGCACCGCGACCATCAGCGCCTATCGCTTCGACCGGGATACCCTCCTCCGTAGGCAGGACCTCACGATCGACTGTATGGCGCGTGGGATAGAGGGACCAGACGGCTACTGGATTCCCGGACCGTTGTTCTGGATGAACACACTAACGCAGACGTTCGACCCCCACTACCTCGACAAAGGCTTGGCGTCCCCACACCGCACCTTCCCGCAGATGCCCTATATGTCTTGGCTGTTCTCGAGGCTGCTCACGGAGTCGATCGTCTTCATTCCAAAAAGCCGCGAGATGCTTCTCTCCTGGGCGGTCATCGGCTATTGCGTGTGGCGTTGCCAGATTTTCCCCGGTACACAGGTGCTCGTTCAGTCCCAAAAGCACGATAAGGCGTGCGAGCTGGTCAAAGGAACGGAACCTCCGGGGTACGCCTACACTCTCTACGACCGGCAAGACTCTTGGCTGAAGAAGCGATACCCGCTGGCGATGCGAGCGGAAGACCTGCCGGCTGACAACGTGGTATGGGCGAACCATTCCGAGATTCAGGCGATCGGGAGAGGCGCCGACCAAGTTCGCCAGTACCACCCCACCGTCTACGTGGTTGACGAGATGGCGTTCATGGAGGAAGCTGCGGCCAGCTTTGGGGCGGCTACGCCTGTAGCCAAGCAGATAATCTGCGTTAGCTCCGCTGGACCGGGTTTTTTCGGAGACATATGCAGCGAGGATTAGTTCAGATCGAGCAGCCGGGACCGATCATTCGGGTGTTTCCGATCCGAACCAGCTATACGCCAAACGATGAGTGGGCGTTCGTTGGCTTCCCAACCTTGTTTCCCCCTGGCACGCGCCAAACTCCTGTTCACGTCAGCGTGGTTTTCAAATGGTGCAGAGACCTGGCCGAGAAGATTGCTGCGTCCTGGCGCGATCATTACGACACCGTTCTAATCGGCGGGCCGGCCTACGGCGACTATGGCGACGACTTCACTCCAGGGATGTATATGAAGCACGGCTGCACCATCACAAGCCGCGGTTGCGTGAAGCATTGCGGTTGGTGCCCAGAGAAGGACCGTCCCCTCCGCGAGCTGGCCGTCAAACCAGGTTGGATAGTCCAGGATTCGAACCTCCTCGCGTGCTCTGAGCGCCACGTTCGCGCCGTCTTCGACATGCTCCGGGAGCAAGATCGATCGATTACCTTCTCCGGAGGGCTCGACAAGCACTTCCTAAAGCCATGGCACAGGGAACTGTTCGACTCCATCAAGATCGAGGCTCTGTGGTTTGCCTGCGATATCACCAGCGACCTGCCCTGGCTCGAGAAGGCTGCCGAGATATTGGAAGGAATTCCGACCGAGAAGCTCCGCTGCTACACGATGATCGGCTATGACGACGTGCCCGAGCCGTTAGATGTGGCCGAACATCGTATCGAGCGAGTCTTTGAACTGGGGTTCCTGCCGTTCTGCCAGCTATACAAGCCCGACGACTACGTGAAGATTTACCCGCCAGAGTGGAAAGCCGTTCAACGCAAGTGGGCTAGGCCGGCAGCGTACCGACCTAGGAAGACGGCATGACTCCTCCCGCGGTCCTTATCGAGTGCCTCGACCAGTTCAAGAAGGATTGGCAATCCACGACCTGTCCCCACTGTGGCGCCGGCAAGTGGAAGAACTCCCCGTTCTGCAGGCGGTGTTCAATCCGGTTACAGCGCCGCAACCTGTTTGGACGTTTCAAACACTGGACCGGGCACCGCATGGCGGCAAACATCCGATTCTATTGCAAGGATGGATACCTCGAGCCGCTACACCGTTGGATAACCTGGTACGACCGCTGCCGAGACTATCTGGGAGTAAGCGAGAAAGATGCTCTCGTCGTTGACTGAGGTGGGACAAACAGTCTTAGGCGTATGGATGAGCACGTCACACTCGAGGAAGTTCGCCAGCCGATCGGCAATATGCCCATCATTCCGCGAGGGTGTGACGAATGGTCCGAATCAGATCACGGCTATAAGATTCTCAAGGTCCACTATTCCGCTGACCCCGTGAAGACGCCGGCCTGGGCCGAAGCCCAAAAGAAGAAGAGCCCCT
>Ga0210407_10002983_pt1 | contig 14047 bp, 10 predicted proteins | sample IncBWC27MmetaG_FD_150860 | JGI IMG/M metagenome (GOLD analysis project Ga0210407, IMG submission 150860) | Forest soil microbial communities from Barre Woods Harvard Forest LTER site, Petersham, Massachusetts, United States - Inc-BW-C-27-M | ecosystem: Environmental > Terrestrial > Soil >... | reverse complement strand
GCTACGGGCAGGCTGCGGGGATGGCACATCTACCCGAACGGGGCGAATTTTTACTGGAGGCAACAGTGAACGCTTACAAGGACACTGCCTGCAGGGCACGGGCCCGCAAAGCCCAGCGCGGTTTCAGTCTGATTGAGGTGATGATCTCCATCGTCATCCTGGTCATCGGATTGGTCAGCATGCTGGGCGTGTTCGGGCTCGCCATGGCGGCCACGCAAACTTCGGCACAAAACGGAACCGCCAAGCAGTTAGCCAACGAGGCCATCGAAAGCATTCTGACCGCACGCGAGACGGCGAATGTAAGCTGGACCCAGATTCAGAATACGGGTTCGGGCGGGATCTTCCTCGGCGGATTCAACCCGGTGAACTGTCCGGGAGTCGACGGAATCGTCGGCACCGCTGACGACGCCGCCTGTGGCCCTCAAATTCTGGAGCAGCCGGGACCCACCGGAGTGTATGCCGGCACCTGTCCTCCCGACGTCTGTACGCCATTGACTAACTACCAGCGTCAAATCGCAATCACCCCGGTTTTCCCCCCGGGCGGCGGAGCCATTCCCATTCCTTCGCTGCGCGCGATCACGATTACGATCCAGTACACCACTGCCCAGTCCAGTCTTCCCCGACAATACGTCCTCAACACGTTTATTTCGGAGTACCGGTAAGGGAGAAATTATGGAGCACATGTCCACAAAGTCCAGCCGCGGCTTCACTCTGATGGAACTCCTGGTTTCTCTTGCCCTCGGAGTCCTCGTGCTCGGCGCTGCGGTAAATGTGTTCAGCCGGGGCCTGAACGCGACCTTTGTTGTCTCCCAACGAGCGGAGATGCAGCAAGATCTTCGGGCCGCCTCCAACATGTTGTTGAAAGACATCAGTCTGGCAGGCGCAGGCATGCCTCCGGGACAAGGCGTGGCCCTGCCCGCCACCGCCGCCAAGCCGATCTTTGGCTGCGATCAAGTGGGCAGCTGCATTCCCGGCGGAGGCATTGCCTACCCGTGTTCGACCAATATTGGCCCTTGCATCCCGACCTTGTATGGCATTATCCCCAGCTGGCAATTGGGCATCACGCCGCCGGGCAGCGTCACCCCGACCGACATAATCACCGTCGTCTACAGCGACTCTGTCTTCGCTCTGAATTGCTACATCGTGACCTTCCCAGCTGGAGGCGGCGTCAATCCTGTAACATTCACGGCTCCGGTTCCGACGCCACCCACTTGTTCTCTGCCTCCAGGCCTGGTGAATCCGCAGGCAGTCGACGATCCAGTGGTGGGCCTGACGGCGGGTGATTTGGTTTTGTTCCAGAACACATTGGCAGCCGGCACCGGCCAGGCGATCGCTGAGGTTTCGAATGCGGCTGGTGGTGGTCCCTACACGGTCAATTTCCTCAACGGGGATCCCCTCAATATTAACCAGAGCGGCGCGCCCTCGGGCGATCTGGTGCAGATTATTGCCGGCGCAAACACCACAGCGACGCGAATCTTTGTCATCTCGTACTATCTCAGGCTTCAGCCCGATCCCAGCGGCGTCGGGCCCGGCACACCTGTACTCATGCGGCAAGTAAACGGACATACTGCCGTACCGGTGGCAGAGAACGTCGTCAACCTTGGATTCACCTACGACACTTACGACGCCTTTGGCAACCTGCTCAACGCCCAGGGCAACGCGGGCTATCCCGGCACCTCCCTCAATCTGATCCGCAAGATCAATCTCAGCCACTTAACCATTCGTGGCCAGCAGTCCGGCGCGCGCAGTGCCCTGATGACCACTAACGGCTATCAGAGTTTTGACTTCCAGACCTCAATCAGCGCGCGCAATCTGAGTTATCAGAACCGGTACAGCTTTTAGTGTGGAGGCCGGAAGCACCCGTTTCCAACGGTTGGGAATGGAGCGAGAGAAATTGAGAGCGGAAATGAAGGAGCAACACGATGCATAGCAGGAAACTTGGTTCACGGGGATTCACTCTGATCGCATCCTTGATGCTGTTGGTAATCATGTCTGGAGTGGCGATCGCTCTGCTCATGATGGTCAACACCGAGGGCAAAGTAGGCGGCCAGGACACCCAGAACACGCTGGCTTTCCACGCCGCCGAAGGTGGAATCGAACACATGACCTCGGACCTGGCGCAGATGTTTCAGAACATCGAATCGCCCACCGCCGGGCAAATTCAGGCCCTCAGTGCGCTGGCGCCCCCCAACACCGCCTTCATGAACTATCCGGTTTACCAACTGACTCCAGCCACCAATCCGGACGGCAGTCTGGCAACTAATTTTGGCCAGGTTGCCACCGGACCCTATCAAGGCTTGTATGCGCAGATCCTGCCCGTGACGTTGCAGGTTACCGCCACCACTTCTCTGGCCGGACTAGGAACGGTGGGAGACGAAGTAAACATGTCCCGCACCGTCGAAGTTGCGCTGGTTCCGGTGTTTCAGTTCGGTGTGTTCTGCGACGGCGACTGCAGTTTCTTCGCCGGTCCACCGATGAATTTCGCCGGCCGCGTTCACACCAACGGCGACTTGTATCTATCTGCTGGCAACGGGGGCCTGACGACCTTTGAAGATAAAGTCAGCGCATGGGGAAATATCATTCGCCAGGTTCAAGCCAACGGAAACCCTACCACCGCCAATCACAACGGCACGGTCGATGTCCTTACCACTTCTCAGGGTTGTCCCGGCGGTCTTCCCGGTTGCCGGCCCGTGGCTCTAACCGAAGGCAGCGTTGTAGGAGGACCGGTCTCCGCGCAGAACGCGGGGTGGTCCGCCCTTTCAATCGGAACTTACAACAGCTGGATGATCGATGGAAATTATGGCAGACCGGGCGGAACCGGAGCTACAAAACTCTCGCTGCCTTTCATCAACAACACCCCCGGAGTCGGACCGCAACCCCAGCCCTTTGAAATCATCCGGCGGCCTCCCGCCGGAGAAGCACCTGCGACGCCTCTGGGCGCGTCGCGACTCTACAATGAAGCCGAGATTCGCGTATTGCTTTCGGATGACCCGGACGAATTACCATGCGGCAACCCCAGTGGCCCGCCAGCTGTCGGCTGCGGCTCCGGGGACGCGCAAAACGTCCGCTTAACCAACCCGAACGTCGCTGGCGCACTTTACCAGTATGGCGTGCCAGCATCGGTCCCGGCGGGGTTCCCGCCGCTGGCCAGCGGCGGCACTTACAACACCTACTTCGCCCAAGGCACGACCGCATATCCCGACACGACCTCGTGGACCAATGCTTTGGTTCCCGAAGCCAACCCGCTGTTGGGTTCCGATTGGCCGTACGCGCCTTTGCAACCCATACCCGGCGACATCACATTTACTCATGATCAAGGCCCCCCAGCGGCACCGATCACCACGCCGGTCGCGGTTGCCAATACCTTTGGCCTGAACAAAGCGCCGAATCCCCTTGCCCTGACACCTTGCGTAGGCACGCCTCCGGTTTGTCCGGCCGCGCCCGTTCCTTTTTACAACCCCCCATACCCCTATTTCATAACGCCTGCTGCTAACGTCACCAACACCTGGAACCTGATCGATGGCTACCTGCGCGTCGAATATCGTGACGCCGGCGGAGCCTATCATCCGGTTACGCAAGAATGGTTGGCCTTTGGATTCGCGCGAGGCACAGTGCCTCCCACCGCCCCCGCCACGAACCCGATCAATCCGAATGCAATCTTGATTCTGCAACAGCCTGCTGATCGCAACGGCGACGGCGCAATCGATCTAACCGGCACTGGTCCAAGCGGCTGCGCCAAAATCGCCGGCGTCTGGAACTGCATTAAGGCCAGGCCTCCTGAGGTCACCGTCGATACAAAAACATTCAAGCCATGGTACGGCGATAGCAAAGCCGCAGCGCAGAGCGTCAGCATGTACAACTGGTATCCCATTAATTTCTACGACGCTCGCGAAGGCGAAGTCCGCGATGTGGGCGACCCAAATCCAAATAGTTGCGCACCGAATGGCGTGATGAACGCGGTCGAATTGGACATAGGCAACCTGAAGAATTGGCTGAACGGGACGCTCCCCGGCAGCGGCAACCTGGTCGATTTTCAATTTCAAAACGGCTATGTTCTGTATTTCTCTGACCGCAGAGGGATGCTGAAAAATCCCAACGGTACGAACCCGGTGGGCGCCGCGAACACGAAGACCGGAGACGCTGGCCTGGAAGACGCCATCAACTCCAGCACGCAACCTGGCAACCCTGACGGCGCACTGGAGCCAATTCCGGCTGGCAAGACCCAGTCTCCAGAGGACGTGAACAACAACGGCCTGCTCGACAATTGGGGCGCCGGCAACATGGGTCTGGGCCTGGGATACGTTCCGACCCCCGTGCCGGGACCATACTCAGCAGCCGCCAGCGTAAATAACCTCATCCTGAACGCCGCCGCCGGCAGCCCCGATCCGTACTTGATCGCGGGACGCATCCAGAATTGCATCATTGGCCAGAAGAACTGGATCAGCGGCGCTCGTCACGTTCTAAAGCTAGTCGACGGTTCGCTCGGCAACGTGCCCGTCCGGTTGGACAATGGCAAAGGTGGATTCACCGTCGGCTCCGAAAATCCGGTCTACATTCAAGGCGACTACAACAGCAGCGTCGCCGATCCCACATGGTTGGTTCCGGCTCCTCCCGGACCTGAGTCGGTACACTCCGCAGCTGCCGTGATCGCAGACGCGGTTACGCTCCTGTCCAACGGATGGTCGGACCTGAATAGCCTGCGCTCTCCCAGCAACGACGCTGGACGAGTTGCCGCCACAACCTACTATCGCGTAGCCGTCTCCGGTGGAAAGAACATCAACTTTCCGGTGAACGTCTGCTGCGCCTGGTCCGGAACCGATGACTGGGGCACCGACGGCGGAGTCCACAACTTCCTGCGCCAATTGGAACAGTGGGGCGGCCAGACCCTGAACTACAAGGGATCGCTGGTAAGCATGTACTACTCCACTTATGCCACTGGCACCGACAAGAACGGTGGAAACACCACCTACGATCCGCCGACTCGAAACTTCATTTTCGATCCGCTATTCACCAAGCCACAAAACCTGCCGCCAGGAACACCATTGTTCCGCGACATCGACAACTTAAGCTACCGGCAAAGCTTCACACCACACACCGGCTGCTACTAAACGAAACCGCAGCACAAGCAGCCCCGATCCTGCAAATAGGGTCGGGGCTTTTTTCAATGTGGCGCGGGCGCCCTCGCCCGCGCTGACGCAGCCAAGACGCTGGAGTCATTCGTCGCCGAGCTTGTAAGATATCAATCGCACCTTCGGAGAATAACCTTGCCAAACATCACCGCGATTTTCTGGGACGTTGGTGGCGTCCTGCTCAGCAATGCATGGGACCGCGAGCAGCGCCAGCAGACTCTCAAACAATTCAATCTGGATGAAGTCGAATTCGAAAGCCGCCACGAGATGCTGGTTTCTTCCTTCGAGCGCGGCAAAATCACCCTGCACGAATATCTGGAGCGCACCGTTTTCTACCGTCCGCGATCCTTCACCCTGGATGCTTTCAAAGAGCACATGCTCTCCCTATCCCAACCGGATACGGACACTCTGCAACTGGCGAGAGAGCTAAGCAGATCGTGCAAATACTTGATGTCCACGATTAACAACGAATCGAAAGAACTGAATTTATTCCGCATTCAAACCTTCGGCCTGCGCGAAATCTTCAGCGTCTTCGTAAGCTCCTGTTTCGTCGGATTACGCAAGCCCGAAGAAGGAATCTACCGCCTGGCCCTCGAAATCACCCAGAGGCCACCAGAGGAGTGCTGTTTCATCGACGACCGTCCCCTGAACCTGGACAGCGCGTCACGCCTGGGCATGCACGCAATCCAAATGGAGAACGCAAACCAGTTACGCCAGGATCTGCAAAAACTGGCAGTCGCGACATGAAACCTGCGGACGGCCGAAAGCAAGCCAAGATTTGGCTGCGGGTGCCCCACCCTTTTCCGCGTCCTTTGCGGAAAGGGTGGGTCGCTGCTCCCGAATGCTTTGCATCGCCAGAGGGTCATAGCTAACTAGTGAACACGGCGCAACCAACCGAATGGACTATTACGGGAAGACCGGCAACGGTTCGCGATAGTGGCCTGCCGCTATATCTTGTGAGGTGGTTTCTGAATAGGAGCGCCGGGACTCGGCAGGGATTTGGCAGCCCCCGCGTCCACTTGACCTCCCAGACTCAAATCGCTGGTCCAGCAGTCGGCGAGAATCTTCCAGTCGCCCGCCTGCCGAGCCAGGGTAAACAGATACTTGCCGCGTTCTTCCCGGCGCTTGCCCATGGTGGACGGTACCAGCATCTTGCAGCGGCCCGCTTCGTAGGCAGTGTCTCCGAAAACTTCCGTCCGCAGCGGATCGGTTTCAACATCTCCGAATCCCGAGTCCAGCAAGCCAAAGAAGAACTCGCGAATGCCTGCACTGCCCCGAACCGGCGGCACATTCGGGCGCAGCACAATCGCATCGACGGCGTACAGACTGACCAGATCGTCGAGTTGTTTGCTGTTACAGGCCAGCGCCCAATCCTGCGCCAACTTTCGCACCGCAGCTTCCGCCCGGTTCAAGGATGCCCCACCCAATTGCGTGCGCGCCCGCACAGCGGGACCGCCGCTGGTCGGCCGCGGTTCGGCGCCAGCAAGCGCGACGCCTCCCTCAGGAGACGCGAAATAGTGGTGGTGGTAATGATGATGGTAATGATGCTGTCCAGCCGCAGGCGCCACGGCTCTCGGACTGGCCGCGGTAGCCGGTTCCAGCCCTAAGGGTGGGCCATCCTGCTGGGGAACGCCGCAGATCGCGCAGAACCGGTTGTCCGCCGGATTCTGGCTGCCGCACGAGAGGCAGGTGCGAGTCTCCACGGCTTCCGCCATGGCGCTCACGGAAGCGTCCGCGTCCACCTGCGAAGTAAGCCGCTGCACCGCCTCCAGAGCTGCGGCAATGGCTTCGTTCCCGGGTTTGGGCTGATGCAGGTCCTGCTTCAGACGCCGGAACAAATCATCGACCGCGGGATTGCGGGCGGGCTCTCCCTCGGATCCAGATGCGGGTGGATTGCGGAACGGTCCTGTCGGCTTTTCATGATCCATAGCGCTGGCCCACTCAGCGCTCATTCTAGTCTAAGAGCGGCGAGTCGGAAAGCAGTCGGATGAAAGGAGCACCTTAGCGGCTGGAAAACTCGATCTTCGCTTCGGTTTCGGTCGCGGTGCCGTTGCACATCGCCGGACGATAACGCCACGAGCGTACGGCGTCGAGAATAGTCCGGTCTTCACTCGGGCCTGCACTCTCGAGGATGAGAGCAGAATGCACGCGTCCGTCGGTGCCGATGATGAAACTGACTCGCACCTTCGAACTCGGCTCGGCGATGTCAAGCAGCGGATTCGGCGTCGCTAACGGCTCGGGGGGTTCCGAAGCCTCGCAACTTGCGCCCGCCGTATGCAACATCGCCGCAAACTCTGAATCGTGCAGCGCCGAAGCCCACACCTGACGCTCGCGGACAGTCAATGTCGGTGACAGCGAAGCCGGCCGCGCGTACGAGTTCATGCTAAATGCCGGACAGGAGAGCGCCAAAACTGCCAGAAGAAACGAGCACAATCTGCGGGCTGGCATGTGAAATTCTCAGAGCGTGGTCGAGACTAAAACCGCTACGCTCCATCTCTAAAGGGCAATCTGCCTGCCAGCTCGCATCTAATGCATGTAGTTGATATACAACGACTTAATTGCCGCTTAGGGGTTGTCCAAAGCAGGCCAGGTGAAAACCATTGCAACTTTCGATGCTGGCGATGAGTCCGTGAAGCCACAAAACTTAGGAGTCGGAGTAGGTCGGGGCCGCGCCCCCCGGCTTCAGCGGCCACCGATTCCGCTCCAGGGTGGGAGTCCACGCGAGATCGGCGCGGGGCACGGCCGCTTCATCGGACGGTTCACCGCTCCGGTCGGCAAGCAGCGGAGCGACGAATCGCAGCGCCTCGACTTCGACACGCAAGCGCGCCAAGTCCATCTCTTTTTCTCGTAGCACTTCGTAGATGTTTTTCATCCGTCAAGCTCCGGCGCCGAGTGCGTCATGGACTCGAAACAGTTTCGCATGGAAAATGGACGTGTGTTGCTTCCGGCTGGATTACGGCGATTCTAATACACAATCGGCGAAACTGCCATCTGCAAACGCCGTAACTTTGCCGCTTCCTTCGGATCCGTGATATCTAACCTCTGCGCCTCTGAGCCAGCTACACTGGAGCGAACACAGCAGGAGAAACCCACGTGGATCCAGAGCCGTTGCAGCATCTCGATGGCATCTTGCCCGATGATGAAATCCACGTCTGGCAGGTTGAGCTCGTCGCCTGGGAGAAAGAAGCTGGCGCGTTGCTCGAACTGCTCGACACGGAGGAGCGGGCGCGGGCAGAGCGATTCAAATTTCCCGCTCCGCGCAATCAGTTTCTGATCAGCCGCGCTTTGCTTCGGCAGGCTCTCGGCCGCTACCGCCGTATCGGCGCGCGCGACATTCATTTTCTCACCACTGCCAATGGCAAGCCAGAACTTGCCGAGAGTTGCGATCTCCGCTTCAACCTGTCGCATTCCGAAGGAGTGGCCGTGTTCGCCTTCGCGCGCCATCGGCAAGTCGGAGTGGATGTGGAGCGGATTCGCCCGGATACGAATGCGCTGGAGTTGGCTGAGCGCTTCTTTTCTCCTCCCGAAGTGCAGTGGCTGCGATCGCAGCCGACGGACCAACTGATTCCATCGTTCTTCGCCTGCTGGACCGCGAAAGAGGCTTACATCAAAGCGCAGGGCGAGGGGCTTTCCCTGCCGCTCAGCAGCTTCGGCGTGCTGCCTCGACCGAGCGGCTCCGAACTGCAATTGCAAGTCTATGCCGATGCGGAAGAGTCACGGCGCTGGTCGATGTGGCGACTCGACCTCGGACCAGAGTTGCGGGCTGCGCTGGCGGTCGAAGGCGAGAACTGTAAAGTTCGTCTCGGCCAATGGCCGTCGCCTGGAGCAGATGCAGACGAGCGGTAGGAAACTTGTCTCAGTCTCAGCACTGGTCTTCCTCCCATTTTGGGACGGAGTTTACTGTTTGGTACCGGGCACCCCCCTCCCCCCTTTGGCTGCAAAATCCAGAAAACAATGGATCAGTTCTGCGACTACCCGCTAGATCCTTGAGTTTGCAGGAGTTACAGGCAAAATCTAGAGAACATGGGAGTTACGGGCGGGCGCGACCAATCTCGCGTCCCATTTTGGAATACACGCCTGGGTCAAATTGTCAAAGATCTACGATTATCTTGCAGATAATGTATGTGCTAATAGATTATCGGACTTGAATCCTATAGTCAATGACAAAGCGCCGCTCGGAAGTGAGGGCTTGGAAGAATCCCAGGTCTCGCGGCTTAGGGTGTGATTTCGAAGACCACGCCGCCGCCGTAGGCGCCGCCGGTCGCAGTGGTGCCGTAGAGATTGCCTTTGTCGTCGAGGATCAGGTTGGCGTCGGGCTGGGCGCCATCAGCGCCGGTGAAGGTGTGGAGGAGCGTGTAGGTCCACTTGCCGTTCGCTCTCGGCGAGAGCTTGTAGACCACGCCGGAACCGCCCGCGCCGCCGTAGATCGTCGTGCCATACAGGTTGCCAGACTTATCCATGACGACCCCGCCACCAGGACCGGAGCCAGTTGAGCCACCCTTGAAGTTGTAGAGAACGGCTTCGTTCCAGCCTCCGTCAGCAGCCTTGGTCAGCTTGAAGACGGTACCGCAATTGCCTATGGTGTTGCCCGGAAAGCGTCCGACCTTCGGCTCGCTTGCGGTGGCATCACCCTCGCCGACGAAACAGGTGTGGCTGCCACCACCGGAGGTTGTGCCGTAGAGAGCGCCGTAGCTGTCCATGAACAGCGCCCCGACTCCGGGGCCAACTCCGTCTTTGCCGTTGTTGTCGAAGCGGTGGAGCACGATCTCGGTCCAGCCACTCGAAGTGCGCTTCAGCTCGTACACCGTTCCGCAGCCCTCGCCGACGCATCCGATGCCTCCCCACTCAGTGGTGCCGTAGAGGTTGCCGAGGGTGTCTAGAATCAGGCCAGCATATGGGCCAGCGCCGTCGCCTTTCTTGACGCCGAAGTGGTGCATGATGGTCTCGTGCCAGCCGTCGGACCCCGGTGTGAGTTCAAAGGCCGTGGTCCGCGGCCGGGGTGCAGTGCCGTAGAGCTTGCCTGACTTATCCATGGCTAGGCCAGCGGTGGGGGCGTAGCCATCGCGCTTCTGCTCTCCAAAGGAATAAAGGCTGCTTACCGTCCAGCCGCTCGGCCCATGCGTCAGTTTGAAGACCGTGCCAACGTGGTCGGCGCCGCCTGCGCCTGTTGTTCCATACCAGTCGCCCGAGCTGTCCTGGATCAAGCCACCGTTGGGGCCTTGCCCATCGTCTAGGAATGAAGGAAAGCTGTGAAGTATGGTCTCCCTCCAGGTACCGTTTGTCTGGGGCACCAGCACAAAAACAATCCCTTGGCGGTTGACGCCCCCGCCGCTAGTCGCTCCGTATAGGCCGCCCTTTTTGTCGAGGGTAACGCTGCTCCACAGCCCGGCGCCATCGGTGCCCTTGCCGAAGCCATGGAGGACCTGGTACTTCGGGGCGCCCTCAGCCATGACACAGAGTGCGAAACTGAAAGAGACGATGGTCAAAACTCGATTCAAGCCTTCGTTCCATGTCATAGCGCCTTTACCTCTCGTAGCGTGCGAAAGCTCGGTAGAGTGTACCGCACTCACGCTATCGTTAAAGATGCGAAAATGGGTGGGGCACTCTCATACGGGGGCGCGGCTTACGGTGTGATTTCGAAGACCACGCCGCCGCCGTAGGTGCCGCCGGTCGCAGTGGTGCCGTAGAGATTGCCTTTGTCGTCGAGGATCAGGTTGGCGTCGGGCTGGGCGCCGTCGCTGCCAGAAAAGGTGTGGAGGAGCGTGTACGTCCACTTGCCTTTGGGTCCGGGCGCCAGTTTGTACACGACGCCGCAGGCGCAGCCCGAACCGCCATTGATCGTCGTCCCATACAGGTTTCCAGCTTTGTCCATGACTACGCCGGCGCCTGCCTCGAACCCCATTGCCCCGCCCTGGAACTGGTATAGGATAGTTTCCTTCCACTTGCCATCGGAGCGCGGCGCGAGCTTGAACACTACACCCCCGCAACAGCCGCCGCCCGCTGTCGTTCCGTACAGACTACCCTTGGCGTCCATCACCAGTGCTCCCCAGCCCGGAGTATGCCCGTCTGTGTAATTGACGGCGAAGCTGTGCAGAACCTTTTCCTTCCAGCCGGTGGCAGTGTGTTCGACTTCGTACACGGTGCCGCCGTTGTGGGCGCCACCGCCCTCGGTCGTGCCGTATAGGTTTCCGGCGGCGTCCAGAATCAGACCGGCGTAGGGTGCGCTTCCGTCGTTGCACGTGGGATTCGAGAGGCAAAACTGGTAGATAACGGTCTCATTCCAGCCGCCGGAACTCCGCGTGAGTTGGAACGTCGTGCCGCCGTTGGATCCACCTTTTGGCGTTGTGCCAATTAGGTCGCCCGCCGTGTCCATAACGAGGCCAGATGTAGGCTCGCCACCGTCATTTCTGTGCGTCCCGAAGCTGTACAGGACGTCTTCCTCCCAGCCACTTGACCCGTGGCTCAATTCGAAGACGGTACCGGCGGTGTCGTAGGTTCCTCCCTCTTTCGTGGTTCCATACCAGTGGCCTGCTCCGTCCTGAATCAGACCGCCGTTGGGGTCGCCGCCGTCGTCGGATGAGGACGGAAAACTGTGGAGTACGGTTTCCGTCCAGATACCGTTCGCGCGGGGTGTCAGTCGGAACACTGTCCCGCCGTTGTGCGCTCCGCCCCCGCTGGTGGCCCCGTAGAGGTCGCCCTTGTTGTCGAGAGACACGCTGCTCCATACGCCGCCCCCGTCGGTTCCCTTGCCGAAGGGGTGGAGCACCTGATACTTCGGGGCACCCTTGGCCATGACGCAAAGTCCGAGCCCGACGGAGACGACGGTCAAAACTCGGCTTAAGATTTCCTTCCCTGTCATAGCGCTTTGCCTATCGTAGCGTGCGAAAGCTCGGTAGAGTGTAACGCACTCACGCTATCGTTAAAGATGCGAAAATGGGTGGGGCACTCTCATACGGGGGCGCGGCTTAGGGTGTGATTTCGAAGACCACGCCGCCGCCGTAGGCGCCGCCGGTCGCAGTGGTGCCGTAGAGATTGCCTTTGTCGTCGAGGATCAGGTTGGCGTCGGGCTGGGCGCCGTCACCGCCAGAGAAGGTGTGGAGGACCGTGTAGGTCCACTTGCCCCTCGCTCCCGGCGAGAGTTTGTAGACTACGCCGCAGCCACAACCCGATCCGCCGGCAATCGTCGTTCCGTAAAGATTGCCAGCCTTGTCCATCACGACCCCAGCGCCCGCCTCAAATCCGTTCGCGCCTCCCTGGAACTCGTATAGGATCGTCTCTTTCCAGCGGCCATCGGTCTGCGGCTTCAGCCTGAACACTACGCCGCCGCAACAGCCGCCGCCCGCGGTTGTTCCGTAAAGATTACCCGACGCATCTAGGACTAGGGCCCCCACCCCGGGCGTGTGGCCGTCCTTGTAGTTGACCTCGAAGCTGTGCAGCACCTTCTCATGCCAGCCGCGCACCGCGTGTTCGACTTCGTACACGGTGCCGCCGTTGTGGGCGCCACCGCCCTCGGTCGTGCCGTATAGGTTGCCTGCCGCATCCAGAATCACGGCGGCAAATGCGCCGCCCCCATCGCGCCCTCCAGTAAACCGGTGAAGCACGGTCTTGTTCCAGCCGTGCGACCCTTGAACCAGCTCAAATACGCTCGTCTCAGTGGTCCCAAAGAGGTCGCCGACTCCGTCCCGGGTGACGCTGGCCCACGAGCCCCCGGCGTGCACCATGGTTTCCTCCCACCCGTTGCCGCCATCCGACAACTCGAAGATGGTGCCGTCGTGCTGCGGACCACCCTGCAGCGTCGTACCGTAGAGGTGGCCGGTTGGATCGAGGATCAGCCCTCCGTTGGGGCCTCCTCCATCAGCGGGAAATGAGGGAAAGCTGTGCACTAAGATCTCAGCCCAATTCCCGCCTGAGTGCGGCATTAGCTTGAAGGCCGTGCCCCCGTTGTGTGGCCCACCACCACTCGTTGTGCCGTAGAGGTTATGCGCCGCGTCTATCAGCAAGCTGCACCACAGGCCGGCTCCGTCATTCGCCTTTCCGAACGCGTGCAGAACTTTGTATTTCGGCGCACTGTGCGCCGACGCGCAAAAGCTCAGGGTAGCAGTGGCAACGACCAAGGCGCGGACTATGGCCAGTTTGCGTACTTGTGTTTCCATGTCGCTTATCCCTTACCTCGCATTTAGGGCGACCGGCGCTGGGGATCTCCAGCGCTTGCCACCTGGTTATTTTAATCGCTCTCGTTGGCATCGTTGTCCGGGTCTTGGGGGTAGTCGCTGCCGTCAAAGCAGGTGCCGTTATTGGGGTGAGGGACGTGGAAGCACTGAGGCGGGTACTTCGCCCCGTTGACGGTCTGAAAGCTGTGAAATGTGCTGAAGTCGAAAAAGTCAGATAGCGAGTATGAACCCTGCTGGTTCGGGTTGTAATCCATGGCAAGGAAATCGGCGTAGTGGTAGCTCGGGCTAATTCCGCCCGGAAAGCCCAGCGGATTCCCGCCTGTCCCGAACGCATACTCGATGAAGTTGAGAATGCTGCCGAAGTCGTGGCAGTAGGTACTGGGCGGGTTACAGTTTGGAGGAAAAACATTTGCGCCTGAGATGTAGCCTTGCTTGGCATAAGCCCCAACCACCAGTAGTGGCACGCGGAAACCGTACACATATTGCTGGCCGGTGAGGTTGGAGTACCCGGTGCACGGGTTCGTGGCGCAATCCGGTGGCACGACATCGTCGTAGTAACCGCCCCAGTCGTCCCAGACGACCAGGATGACGGTGTCGGACCAGTAGCCGTTTCCCCCCTCGCAGGCGCTCGGGGTTGCGCCGATCGCGTTCACGATGGCGGCGACCCAGGACGGGCCACCGTCACCGATCTCATTCGGATTGCCGCCCGCGTGGTCCGACCAGTTGCCGTCGGGGATGACCCAACTG
>Ga0210407_10002982_pt1 | contig 14048 bp, 16 predicted proteins | sample IncBWC27MmetaG_FD_150860 | JGI IMG/M metagenome (GOLD analysis project Ga0210407, IMG submission 150860) | Forest soil microbial communities from Barre Woods Harvard Forest LTER site, Petersham, Massachusetts, United States - Inc-BW-C-27-M | ecosystem: Environmental > Terrestrial > Soil >... | reverse complement strand
CGAAGGCCATGCCCGTGCCCGACGCGTACCTTGCGGTGCTGGCACGCGCTGCTTTTCTTCATGACATCGGCAAGATGGCCATTCCGGACGGCATCCTCCGCAAACCAGGCCCGCTCACCGAAGACGAGAAACAGATCATGCGCAAGCATTGCGAAATCGGCTACAACATGCTCATCCGCATCCCCTTCCTGCGCGATGCCGCGGAAATCGTGCTGGCCCACCAGGAATTCTTCGATGGCTCGGGTTACCCCAAAGGCTTGAAAGGCGACGACATTCCCCTGGGAGCACGCATCTTCACCATCGCGGATTCGCTGGACGCCATGATCAGCGACCGCCCCTATCGCAAAGCTTTGCCCCTTTCGCATGCCAGGGGAGAGATCAAGCGCTGCTCGGGTACGCAGTTCGATCCCAGGGTCGTGAACGTTTTCATGTCCATCCCGGAGGAGCACTGGCTGGAATTGCGCGAAAATCTGGGTTCGCCCTTCAAGCTGGCGCATTTGAAGAATTTGTAAATTCTGTTGTTCACCGGTAAACACGGGTTACGCAGCGCGTTTTCACAGCGTATACTGTCAGCGCTTGCGCAGTACCTGAGGAGGCGTGCATGTGTTCCGTGCATTTCAAATCCATGATCGTTGCGGCTGCGCTGGCCGGCTGCCTGGCTGCTGGCGGCATTCGCGCGCAGGAAGACGTCAAAGTCACGCACACTTCGCTGAAGGCCGGCGATATGGCTCCGGACTTTACGCTGCTCGACAACCAGTGGAAGCAAATCCACCTGAGTGACTACCGCGGGAAGAAAAATGTCGTCCTGGCCTTTTACGTTCTGGCCTTCACCGAAGGTTGAACAAAAGAACTTCAGGCCTATCAGGCTGATATGGCCAAGCTCGAAGCTTCCGACGCTGTCGTATTCGGCATCAGCATCGACAGTCCGGCCGCCAACAACGCTTTCGCGCAGAAAATCGGGGTCACCTTTCCGCTGCTCAGCGACATGAACCGCAAAGTGCTGAAACAGTACGGCATCCTGAAAATGTACAACGTCCAGAAAGAAGAATATGATTGGGCGCAGCGCACAACTTTCGTCATCGACAAAAAAGGCGTGATTCAGTCGGTGGAAGAAGAGGCCAGCGCCATCAATCCAAACAATGCCGTCGCCGTTTGCACGAAGCTTCCGAAAAAATAGCCTTCGCTGGCACTGGAATTCAGGTGCATGCCGCCGCGGCTTGGATCACTCCTCGCATGAGCTCTAATCCACTCGCAGCCTCCTATAGTCCTATTCCACAATTTGATTTGGCGGCGCAATATGCCGTCATCGGTGGTGAAGTTCGCGAAGCGGTCGAGCGCGTGCTCTCCTCGCAGCAATTCATCCTGGGGCGCGAGGGCGTTGCGCTCGAAGAAGAAGTCGCGGGATTTTGTGGCGTGGCGCACGGCATCGGTGTCGGCTCCGGCACCGATGCGCTGGTGCTCGCGCTGCGTTCCTGCGGAGTCGCGGCCGGCGACGAAGTCATTCTCCCGCCGTTCACCTTTATAGCCACCGGCAGCGCGGTGAGCGCGCTGGGAGCGAAGCCGGTCTTCGCGGACATTCATCCCAACACCTACACTATCGACCCTGCGCAGATTGCGCGTCGTGTGACTCCGCGCACGCGCGCTATCGTCGTGGTTCATCTCTACGGCCTGGCCGCGGACATGGACCCCATCATGGATTTCGCGCGCAAGCAGAACTTGCCGGTGGTCGAAGACAGCGCGCAAGCCATCGGCGCCGTCTACAAGGGTCGGCGCACCGGATCTCTCGGCGACGTTGCTTGTTTTAGTTTTTACCCGACAAAGAATCTGGGCGCGTGCGGCGATGCCGGCATGATCGTGACCAACTCGCCGGAGCGCGCCGCGCGATTGCGCATCCTGCGCAACCACGGGCAGACGGAGAAATACGTCAGCAGCGAGCCGGGCTGGAATGGCCGGCTGGATGAAATTCAGGCCGCGATCCTTCGCGTGAAGCTTCGCCATCTTGCGGAGTGGCAACGCGCGCGGCAAGCTCACGCCACGGAATACACGCAACATATTTCGCAAATCCCCGGCATCATGCCGCCGCTTGTGCCGGAGGGCTACGAGCACGTCTTTCACCAGTACACCATTCGCGTGGAAGAACGCGACAAGTTGCAACACACTTTAGCGGGGAAAAAAATCGGCAGCGCCGTCTATTACCCAATGCCGCTGCATCTGCAACCGCTGTACGCTTCTCTCGGATACAAAGCTGGGGACTTTCCGCACGCCGAGCATGCCGCGCAAGAAGTTCTGTCGCTGCCGATGTATCCGGAGCTGCGGCCGGCTCAGTTGGCGCGCGTGGCGGAAGCCGTGACCGAATTCGTCCGCCACTAGGTGCCGCTCATCTTCCCAGATAGAGAAGGAGCAGTAGAAACACCCACAGGCCGTCCATGAAATGCCAATAGTAGGAGGTAATTCCCACCGCGGTGGTGCGCGAGATTTTGCCTTTCTCAAAATTGCGTGTAGACACGTACAGCAATGCGGCAACTCCGCCAAGCAAGTGCACGGCGTGCGCGGCCGTAAAAATGTAGAAAAAACTGGTGGCCTGACTGCTCGCGATGTATATGCCAGTGGCAACCAGTTGCAGCCAGGCAATCAGTTGGCCAGCCAGGAATAAGAAGCCGAGAATCGTCGTGGCGCGCCACAGCTTGCGGAATCCCGGAAAGTCGATGGCCGATAGACGTCGCCGCGCCTTCTCGAGCGTATAGCTGCTCAGCAACAACACCGCGGTATTGACCCAAAGGATCTTTGGGAGGTGCAGCGGCACCCAGGTTTGGCTTGTGTGCTTCAGGACGAGGAAGGCGCTGCAGAGCCCCAGGAAGAACATCAGGATGGAAATCATGCCCAGCAGGATGGCCGTCGAATAGCGGCGCTGCCGTGGCTTGCGGGGTCGCCGGCCCTTGTCGCCATCTCCGCCACCGTCGCCGCCCGCAGGAGGTTCTTGCCCTCCGCCTCCGCCACCAAAGTCGACGACGATCAACTCAGTATCTTGCGTAGCCATTGTCCCCAAGTCTACTCGCGTTTCCCACCTGTCCGCTTCGTTCCGCGAGGAAGGCGCGATGCGCGAACGCGCAAACGGCTCTCCCAAATACGGTACATCGGCCCGGGGAATTCAAGAAGGACAGCCACCAAAGCCAATTCCGAGAGTTCGCCCCTGTGTTTCATTTTGAACACAGAAGGCAGGTATATCGCGGCGCGCCGCCCACCTCACGGCCATTATAGGTAAATCGATATCTGCACGCGTATCGAGCGTGGGGAGAATCCTTGATCGAACGACCTCGAGCCCGCCGTTATCCATTTGCCGCCAGCATCGATCTGGTGGATATGGCATCCGAAACCGAGATTCGCGAACAAACCACCGACCTAAGCGTTTTCGGTTGCCAGGTAGCGGCGCAAAAAGCTTGGGCCGCTGGCACAAAAGTTCGCCTCCGCATTATTCACCATGGCGCCATCTTCGTGGCCCAGGGCCAGATAGTGAATGTTCGCGGAAACAGCATGGGAATGGTGTTCACCGGGATGGAGCAAAAGGACCAGGCGGTTCTGGAAAGGTGGCTGGCGGAAGCTCGCGACACCCACGAGCGCACCAGCGTGCGCTAAATATCTTCGCGAACGAATATTCCTGCCACGGTTGGAAATGGTGCGGTAGAGAGGACTCGAACCTCCACGGTATTGCTACCGCCAGCCCCTCAAGCTGGTGCGTCTGCCAGTTCCGCCACTACCGCATTTCACAGACTTGCTGATTATAGTTGAGAGCCGCACGAATTGCGAGGTTCGCACTCGCCGTCGGTTAGCCGATTAGCTTTTCAACAAGACGTCTATGGCTTCTTTGGTTGCGCGGGCGCCGGTTGCTGTCTCGCCGGTGCCGGCGCGCTGCTGGTTGGCGCGTTAGTCTGTGGAGTGCTGGACTGCGGCGCGCCGGGCTGCGGTATGGTTTGTGGATTCGCCGGCGTTACCGGCACGGGCTTCGGAGCCGGCTTCGAGAATTTCTCCAGCACCGAGCCGCCCTGCTCCACGCCCTTGTCCGTGTGCAGCACGAGCGCCAGTGCACAGACCATGAACATGACCGCGCACCACGTAGTTGCTCGCGAAAGTACCGTTGCCGCGCCGCGAGGACCAAAGGCCGTCTGGCTGCCTGCGCCACCAAATGCACCCGCGATGTCCGCCGCTTTTCCGCTCTGAAGCAGAACAACAATGATTAGAAACAGGCAGTTGATCACAAAAAACGTGGGCAACAGCCAGGAGAACCAGCGCGAATCAAAAAGTCTCCAGCCCAACACGATAAAACCGAATCCCAAAGCCAACGAAATTGCCCACTTCATCCAGCCTGACATTTCTCAACCTCGCTAAAGCTAAAGATGCGGCCGCCAGCGCGCCATGAATTTATTGCGCTGATTCGCAGCCGTTCACGATGGACGCGAATGATTTTGCATCCAGGCTCGCTCCGCCAACAAGCGCGCCGTCCAACTCTTCCTGAGCCATCAAGCCCTGGATATTGTCGGGTTTGACGCTGCCGCCGTACAGAATCCGCAGAGCCTGGGCCTGGTCCGGAGAGAATTTCTTCTCCGCGCACTTCCGCAAAAAATGGTGCGCCGCTGCGGCAATTTCCGGCGTTGCCGTCTTGCCCGTGCCAATGGCCCAAACTGGCTCGTAAGCCACCAGAATACGGGAGAACTCTTCGGGGGTCAACGCGCCCGGGCCTCCACCAAACTGTCTCTCACAAACTTCTTCGGTGCGTCCGGCTTCGCGCTGCTCCAGCAATTCGCCGACACAAACAATCGGGGTCAGACCCGCGGCAAGCGCCGCTTTCGTTTTTTTCGCCACCGTTTGCTCGGTTTCGCCGAAAAACTGCCGCCGTTCGGAATGCCCGATGATCACGTAACGGCAACCTGCCTCCACCAGCATGGGCGGCGCGATTTCACCGGTAAACGCGCCCTCTTTTTCCCAGAAGACGTCTTGCGCTCCAATACCGACAGTGCTGCTCCGCGTCGCTTCTACCGCGGCGGAAATCGCCGTGAAGGGCGGTGCGATCACGATGTCGCAACGCCGTACTGGACCCACCAGCGGCAAGAACGCCGAGAAAAACGCGCGTGTCTCCGCTTGCGTCTTGAACATCTTCCAGTTGCCTGCGATCACGCGCCGCCGTTTTGTTTGGCTCATTTTTTCCAGCAGAATCTTTCTGTGGCCTGGGCTTTTCTTCTCTGAACACTGCGCTAGCTTTTGTTGCTTAAGGCATCCACCCCGGGCAGCTTTCGCCCGGCAAGGAATTCCAGCGATGCCCCTCCACCCGTGGAAATGTGCGAAATTTTATTCGCCACTCCCGACTGATGCACCGCCGCCACGGAATCGCCTCCGCCAACAATGGACGTAGCACCCGCCGTAGTGGCAGCCGCCACGGCCTTCGCGATTTCGAGCGTGCCTTTCGCAAACGCCGGCATCTCAAAAACGCCCATCGGCCCATTCCACACAATAGTCTTCGCCGTGGCAATTTCCGCGGCGTAGGCGGCAATCGTTTTCGGCCCGATATCCAGCCCCATCTGATCCGCAGGGGTTGCGGAAACTTCGCAGACCGTGGCCTTGGCGCCGGGCTTAAGCTCCGCTGCGATTAAATGGTCGTTCGGGAGGAGCAGCTTGAAATTTTTCGCTTTGGCCTCTGCCAATAAGCGCTTCGCCAGATCGATTTTGTCGTTTTCCACCAGCGATTTGCCGATGGGCAAACCCTGCGCCTTCTCGAACGTGTACGCCATGCCGCCGCCGATCAGCATGGCGTCGGCAATCTTCATCAAATTTTCCACGACTTCGATCTTGTCGCTGACCTTGGCGCCGCCCAGGATCGCCACGAGCGGCCGCGCGGGATTCGTGACCGCTTTGCCCAGATACGCGAGTTCCTTCTCCATCAGCAATCCTGCCGCCGCCTGCTTTACGAAGTGCGTAATCCCCACCACCGAAGCGTGCGCCCGGTGCGCCGACCCGAAGGCATCGCACACAAAGACGCCGTCACACAGCGCCGCAAGCTGCCTGGAAAATGTTTCGTCGTTTTTTTCTTCTTCCGGGTGAAACCGCACGTTCTCAAGCAGCAGCACACCGCCGTCGCCCAGCGCCTTGCTCTGCGCTTCCGCATCCGCTCCGACGCAATCGTTAGCAAAGTCGACATTCCGCTCCAGAAGTTCCTGAAGTTTCTTCGCCACCGGCGCCAGCGAGTATTTCGGTTCTGGCCCGCCCTTGGGCCGCCCAAGGTGCGAGGCCAGCACCAGCCGCCCGCCCTTCTGGATGGCCAGTCGGAGTGTCGGCAGTGTCTCGCGGACGCGTGTGTCGTCGGTGACCACGCCGTCTTTCAGCGGCACATTAAAATCCACGCGAATAAACACACGCTTGCCGCGCAAATCCAGGTCGTTGATCGTCAGCTTATTCATGGCCTTCCGTTTTCAGCTTTCAGTTCTCGCAACGGGCTCGGTGAAGAAGCGAAACTCATAAAAGTGCGGAGAGCGCGCTCAGAACTTGGACGCCATGAATTTGATCAAGTCGCGGCAGCGGCAGGAATATCCCCACTCGTTGTCGTACCAGGCCAGCACCTTCACGCAGCGGTCGCCCACCACTTTGGTGTATCCAGCATCGACAATGGAGGAATTAGGGTTGCCCTTGAAATCCGCGGACACCAACTCTTCTTCGGTGTACGCGAGAATTCCCTTCATCGGGCCGTTGGCCGCCGCCTTTAGCGCGCCGTTGACGCTTTCCACCGTGGCCGCTTTATCGACAAACACAGTCAAGTCCACCACGCTGACGTTCGGCGTCGGAACGCGCATGGCGTATCCGTCCAGTTTGCCTTTCAGCGCGGGAATCACCAGGTGCAAGGCCTTCGCCGCGCCCGTGGAGCTCGGAATCATGTTGATCGCCGCCGCCCTCGCCCGCCGCAAGTCCTTGTGCGGCAAGTCGAGCAATTTCTGGTCGTTGGTGTACGAGTGAATCGTAGTCATCGTCCCGCTGTGAATGCCGAAGGTATCTTGCAGAACTTTGGCGACCGGGGCCAGACAATTTGTCGTGCACGAAGCATTGGAAACGACATGGTGCTTTGCGGGATCGTACGTATTGTCGTTCACGCCGAGCACAAAGGTCGCATCGGGGCCATCCGCCGGCGCGGAAATAATCACTTTCTTCACCGCACCGCGCAGATGCTTCTTCGCATCCGCACCCTTGGTGAAAAGCCCTGTGGATTCCACCACGATATTCGCGCCCACCGAGGCCCAGTCGATCTCGCCCGGATCTTTGGTCTTGAATACCTTGAAGCTCTTGCCTTCCACCGCTATGGAATCGTCCGTGTGCGTCACGTTGTGCGGCAAATTCCCCAGAATCGAATCGTACTTCAGCAAGTGCGCCAGGGTTTTCGCGTCCGTAACGTCGTTTACCGCCACGATCTGAACGTCTTTGTCGTCCAGCACGGTGCGCATGATGTTCCGGCCGATGCGGCCGAAGCCGTTGATACCTACCTTGATGGGCATTCTTCCTCCGATGGGAATGCGTGCTAGCGGCAGGGCCACACTACATACTCAGCCACGCTGCGGAGCCTAAAATGCTATGGGCTGCGTCCACAAAAGTCAACGCAGGTCAGGATGGTGAAAATTATTGCGGGTATTGTTTAATGCTGGTAACGCGGTCGCCCATGAAGCGGACAAAAACGGTTTTTGAGGGAGGCTGGCCGTAAATCCAGTCCTCGATTTCATTCCCCTCAGAATCGCGTTCGCGCACTTTGTGCTCCGGCTTGCCAATCGCGGCGACCACCTCTTCACGGTCCATGCCCACGGTGGGCCGGCGCTCCTGAATGGCCTTCTTCATCTCCGGCGGCAAGGTATCGACCCACTGCACGGAGGCGGAGTGCTGCCTGGCAAAATCCAAAAAGGGCGAAAGAATTTTCTTCAACTCCTCGGGCGTCAAGTCCGGCACAGGTTTGCTGAACTCCAGGAAAATCGTGCTGCCTGTTCCAGGCTGCAGGCCCGGCGGGCCGTTTTCCTGGTCGGTAGTCGTTGTTCTCGCCGTAGGTATCGTCCCGCCCATGCCGATTTGAATGTGGTCGCGCCAGCTTCCTTTTTTGCCGCGTCCCCCGCCATTGACATCCACAACGATTGCGTGGTCGCGGAATTCCAGCTTGGTAATCTGGGCGCCATCGCCGATGTGCACCGCAGCCCCGTGCGTGGCCACCGCGCGTTCCAGCAGTTCCAGGCTAAGCGGCTTGCTCACGTAAAACAAAAATCCTTCCTTGCCGGCAGGGAGGTTTCGCGTCGCCTTGGCGAATTCGCCGGAAACGTAGCGGATCAGCTCCAGCTTCGAGTACTCCTGCAGGGTCGTTGCCTTTGCGCCGTTCTGAGCATCCGCCTGCGCGGCCTGCTGGTCCCCTGCAGGGTCGTCCGGAAACACGCCGATTTCATCGCCATGCGAGAAGGTGCCGCCGGGCACAGTGGAATTGCGCAGACGTTCCGATCCCGGAATGTCCGCGCCGGACAACAACAACAAACCCAAGCTCAATGTGAAAACCTTCGACATTCGCCTGCACCAAGCCGCCCGCTGCGCCCCCTGACCTATATTCTATGATGCGGAGAGCCCGCTGAACAGTGGCCCTCTAGGGAGAAATAGCCACACTCTTCAAGAGACGTTCACCTGCACACCCGAACGGTCGACCTTCATCGGCAGTACTTCCCCGCCGGCCTCCACCACAGCAGCCTCAACGCGTTCGCGAGCGTCCGGCTCAATTAGCAGCACGACGCAGCCGCCTCCGCCTGCGCCGCACACCTTGCCGGCCAGCGCGCCCTTACGCCGCGTGGCGTCCACAATGGCATCGATCGTTTTCGTTGTGATGTTGGGCAGGTTGCGTTTGCGAAAGCTCCATTCCTCCCGCATCAATCGTCCGACTTCCAACCAGTTGGAGCGTTCCAGTGCACCGCGCAATTCTTGCGCCACCTCGGAAATGCGCGCCAGATTGCCAAATACCGCCTTGTCGCCGTTGATGTGCGCGCGGAAGACGTCCCAGTTGTTGATCGCAGACTTTCGCGGCTTGCCCGTGTAGCAGAGCACGATCCGGCGTTCCAGCTCTGACAGGTCGACGCGCAGTTCCGTGCGCCGCTCGCCGCCCGGCGGCAGCTCGATGGCCGCGGCGCCGCCGAAGGCCGGCGGATAGTGGTCCTGCGTTCCGGTAGGCACGCGAATCACGATCGCTTCCGCGTCGCGGCTGATGTGGATCCAATCTGCTTTGCTTTTGCCCGCTCCCGTGTAGCGGTCCAGCGCGGCGCAGATCGCCACGGCCATGGCGCTAGAGCCGCCAATTCCCGCGCCCGCCGGCGCCTCTGAGTCGGTAGTAAGCGTAAAGCCGGCTTGCGGCTGAAAGAATTTTACGATTTCGGCGAGCAGCGGAAGCTTGTAACGCTTTCCTTTCACCAACTCTGCGAATGACGCAAAATGTTCCTCGCGCCTCGTGTCTCGGGATACCAGGCGGATGCGCATATCGCCCTGCGCCTGCGTTTCAATCCGGCAGGAAGCGTACCGCGTTATGGCGGCATTCACGGTTACCGCGCCGGGATGAAATAAATAGAGCGGCCAGATGTCTAGGGTCCCGCCGGCCAAGTCAACACGGGTCGGAGCTTTGGAATCGATGCGCACGTTCAGGGCTTACTGGCGGCGCGGCTGCGGATTAACAACGGCGTCTCTTTCTTTTCGCGCGCCTGTTCTGGATTCGGCTCGAAGCAGCGGCGGCAGCGCGCTTCGTACATTCCCATCGCGCCCACCTCGATCAACTCTTCGCTTTCCGTCAGCCGCTGCGTGTGCACCGCCGGATTCCCGCAACGGACGCAAATGGCCAGCAGCTTGGTAATTTCTTCGGCGATGGCCAGCAGCCGCGGCATGGGCTCAAAGGGCCGGCCGCGGTAATCGGTATCGAGGCCCGCGACGATCACGCGCTTGCCCAAATTGGCGAGCTTGGTGCACACGTCCACCACTTCGTCTCCCAGGAATTGCGCTTCGTCAATGCCGATCACTTCCGTTCGCGGTTGCAACCTGTCCAGGATCTCGCCGGCTTTCAGGATATTGTCCGACGCGATGCCCAGGCCGGAATGCGAAGTAATCTCATTCGCGGCGTAGCGTTCGTCGATCGCCGGCTTGAAAATCTGCACGCGCTGCCGCGCAATTTCCGCGCGCCGCAGCCGCCGGATCAACTCTTCGCTCTTCCCCGAAAACATCGGACCGACCACCACTTCGATCCAGCCCATATTGCCCTTGACGATGTCCACTGGCTTCTCCTGGCGAAATTCCCACCCTTACCGACACCAATCTGTTCTTCTCTAGTATCGCGCAACCGACGCCGCATGATACATCTTCGCGTTGTAGAAAGGGGCAAAGGCCGCGACCACGGCTACGCGAAATGCCTCCGTGCGGCTGATCAGCCCACTCGACAGCACGCCCCAGGCGCCTTGCGCGTCGCGAATTCCCACTGCGCCTGCGAAGCTATCGATGGCGGCGGACAGCTCCACGCCTTTCTCCAAGACCTCGTGGGCCAACGCGTCCGGAATCTCGACCCCGCCTGATCGTCCATAATGGCCTTTGCGGCCATCCGAGACGTAGGCCCAACTCTCCAGGAAGACGCGCCGACGGCCTTCCTCCAGGATGACGTCCAGGCCGCCCTCCAGTCCCACAAAATATCGCCACGGTTCGCTATTCTGGCTCGCCAAACGCACCAAGGCCTCGGCCCGCTGCCGCGCTCCTTGCATTAGTTCCGCTCGATTTGCGGGCGTGTGACCCACGCCACTATCGACCTCCACGCCAATCACCTCGAACTCACCGCCGGGATCCAGCACCGAGCCAAATTCGCGGATCGCTTCACTTACCGCCGAAAGCTTCGGCCGCCGGGTGCTTCCCACCGCAATTTGTATCTTTTCCATCTGCAGCGAACTTCAGCAGCGCAGATTGTACTCGGAAGGCAAGGGAAAGTTCCTGTTGAAATAATTCTGGCTGAGGAAAGATTCCGGTGGCACCAGAACGGTTCGGGAGCTTCCCCTCTTGCAAATTCCCTACCGTTCTTCTAAGTTGAGCGCGCAATCTGGCAGGCGACCGCGTTGACGCAAGGGCGCATCACGTGCGGCATCGCCGGACCTTTGATGCGCAGGGGGACTAACCGGTGGACATTGAAGTTCTCACGCAGTCACAGGTCAAGGTCATCAAGTTGCGTGGCCGGCTGGGTTTAGGAGAAGCGTTGGATCGGACCAGCGAGACTCTTACGGATTTGCTCGCCGCGGGTGACCTACGCCTGTTATTGGATTTGCAGGAGGTGCCCATCATCGATTCCAGTGGAATTGGCCTCCTGGTGCGCTACCTGGCCGCCGCCAAACAGCGCGGAGGATCCCTAAAGCTGCTTAATCCTTCCAAATTCGCTCTGCAGACACTAAAGCTCGTGCGTGTGCTGAGCCTCTTCGAAGTTTTTGATGACTTGCAGCAGGCCGTGGAGTCTTTCAGCTAGAAGAATCGCCGCCGCTGTGGAACTGCTGCGCCTGCTGGCTATATTGCTTCCGATAGACCCTTGTTAACAATGACCTTGACGTCGACCCGACGGTTGAGGGCCCGGCCTTGGGCATCGGAGTTGGTGGCGGCAGGATGCGTAGCACCGTACCCGGCCGGCACCACAATGCGGCGCATCTGTACATTTTGCTTTTCGCGGAGGTACTGCACCACTGCGGCCGCGCGCGCTTCGCTAAGCTTCTGATTGAGTTGCTTGGTTCCGGTGGTCGAGGCATAGCCGGCAACCTCGATCAGGTAACCCTCGAGCCCGCGGGTGTGGGCAGCCAGCGTTGCCAAGTCGGCTTTGGCAGCATCGTCCAACGTGGAGCCGTCCGAGGGAAAATAGATACCGGCTTCGGCGACCGTCTTGTAGTCACCAAGGTCCGAGACGCGCTTGTTGACCATCTGGACCGCCGCAGCGTCCATCACCGCAGCGGCGCCGGCTACCTGGGCCTCGCTCCCCGCAGTGTTGGCGGAAGCTTGCGCTCGGTTGGCGGAGGCCTGTGCGGCGTTGGCGTCCGCCACACCCTGAGTTGCCGTGGACTGCGCTTGGCTGGCCGCGATCTTGTTGGCGGTGATCTGCTGTTCTTCGGCGATTTCGATGGCGAATTCGTTGGGGTTGAACGTGATTTTAACTGGCCGCCAGTTGGCCGTTGGAATTGCCAACGCCCTCCGCGTCGATAGTGAGACCGGGCACCATGGCGGTGACGTCCATATCGGTGCGGCGGAAAAATTCCATTCCGCCGTGTGTACGTATGATCTTTGTGTTGTCTGTGATCAGAACGGGCACGACGGAATCCGACTTCTTCTCCTTAACGTTCACCACGTCGCCGTTGCGGGAAACAATGGTGCCCTGGACTTTGCCCTTCTGGTCGCTAACGATTTGAGGCGTGTTTGCTGCGGATGCATGCGTCAGGCTTCCCAGCAAAATAATCCCGAATGCACAGCACAACACTCGGCTCTGCCAATTCCTAACAGTAAATTCCATTGGAATCCCTCCATTTAGAGTCTCTAAACCATGACGAGGCGCGCTTATCTTTTCGAGCCGCGCGCCGTGGATTGCAGCGCATACCTCGTGGCGATTTAAGAGCGGCAATTTGAGAAAGGTCTACAACAAATAGATATTTCCAACACACCTTAGCCTTGAGGTGCTGCGCGAGATCATGCTGAAACGGTCGCAGTGGAAGGGACACTGGCAAAACTAACAGGCGCCCGCTCCGGCTTCTTTTCAATAACGCCCGAAGAGGACGATTCGGCAGCGACCACCGCAACGAGCGGCAGCTTTGCCAGTTTCGCTCACTCTCCCCTGTCAGATGTGACAGTTGTGACTTCAGACCCACGAACCTACTCTCCACATCGCGGCTCAGAGAAAACAAGTTGGAAGTCGGATGGGGCGATGCTGGGAAACGTGTTTACGGATTTATGGGATGGCTTGGTAAGCCGGACCGAAGGCCCTTTGAAGTTCCGGTTCCTGCTGCAACCTGGGATGGCCATATTCCTTGCAGTCCGCTGTGGACTGAGAGACTACCGTGAGGGTAAGCCGCCTTATTTTTGGGCCATTTTCACGGATCCTGCGCAGCGCCGGGAGCTGCTGCACGACGGCTGGAAATCCATCGGGAAGGTTTTCCTATTGGCCGTGGCCCTCGATTGTATCTATCAGATCATCATTCTGCACTGGATACACCCGCTTGAGGCCATCGTGGTCGCGTTCTTGTTAGCGATCATCCCGTACCTGCTCGTGCGCGGACCAGTGAACCGCATCGCAGCGTTCCGCAAGGCGCACGACCGGCCATCGGCAGGTCCTTCGCCCGTGGGGAAAGCCGGCATTTCATGAGCAGCTTTTCTGCGGGTGCGCTGGCAGGAATATTTCCTTCGGCGTCAACACGAACAAGATTTTCGCCCGTCACGACCGGCACGTGGAATCTGCGGTGATCCGTGGCCCGCGCCGCCTAGTCGGCGGAGGCGAGTCGCTGTGAAGAGAAACTGGAAATGAACCTGCCAAGTTTTCCGAACGTTGACTTGTTCTCCGCCGGAATCAACGCCCTGTATGGCGTGCTCGTCGCGCGTCAACCGTCGCACGACCGCGGCTACACGGCAGTAGGGCTGCTAATCATGGCCTACTTCGGCGGCATCGGCGGCGGCGTGACGCGCGACGTGCTGCTCAACGACATCCCGTCGCCGCTCCAGGACCCGAGCTACCTGTTCGTGTGCTTTCTGTCGGGTTTGTTAGGGCTGGGGATTTACCGCTACGCCGCATCCAGAGAGGAGCGGTTTCGCACGAAGACGCTGGCCTATTTCAAGTCTTTCACGCTGCCCTGGTTTGCGATCCTGGGGGCGCATAAGGCGCTCGAACACCACCTTGGGATCTGGACCGCAATTGTCATCGGCCTGATCGCCACCACCGCGGGCGGGGTGTTCATCGACCTCTTCTCCGGGGTTACGCCGGAGGTTGTGAGGCCCTCGGAGCAACTGGTCACGACGGC
>Ga0210407_10002978_pt1 | contig 14061 bp, 14 predicted proteins | sample IncBWC27MmetaG_FD_150860 | JGI IMG/M metagenome (GOLD analysis project Ga0210407, IMG submission 150860) | Forest soil microbial communities from Barre Woods Harvard Forest LTER site, Petersham, Massachusetts, United States - Inc-BW-C-27-M | ecosystem: Environmental > Terrestrial > Soil >... | reverse complement strand
CGAACCTTCTGCTCGTCAGAGTCTTGTGCGCTCAACTTTATCCTTGCCTCTTGCGCTTGGGTCAGCTCTGGTACGGCGACTATCTCGGCGCCCGGATACTGTTTCTCTGCGTCACTTTTCGCTTTCTGAACAATGGTAAAAATATCAGACGCGCAGTCAACAGACACATGAATCCGAACCTTTGCACCTTGCCAGTTCTTTTTGTCTTTTGGAAACTCAGGCCACGTCGGGTCGAACATTCCCGGAATAGCAGACGGCAACTTGGACAGCTTTTTTTCTTCCCAATCGTACATCAGATAGCCTTTGCGCTGATTGGCTTCTCCCCAATCAGTGGCAAATGGTGACCCGACATAGTAAACGTTGTCTTTCACCTGCTGCTGCAAATGAATGTGGCCACCGATGCAAACCAAATACTTGTTCGGGCACAAGTCGGAAGTAGAAATATCCGCCTCTGAGCTAGTACGCACGTTGTAACGAGCCAGATTCAAGTCACTGTGAAAAACAAGCACTACACCTTCTTTTTTATCCTTTCTATTGTACACCTTCTTAGCCAAATCATGGGCCTCACGACGCATCAACACAGGGCTTTGGCGGAACGGAAGAAACGCGAGCAACCCACCGTTTATACCTGACATAGGTCTGACAATACTCGGCTGGTCATAGGCAAGAGCACCGGCTTTGCGAAGAACGTGTAGCCAGTTATCTCCGTCGGTATGCAAACCAAAACGGTCGTGGTTTCCAAGAACCATTAGAAACTGAATACGATTATTCCAATACTCACTAATCATGGTCATCACAGCATTGACCATCCGACCGTCGAGCGGATTGTACGGACGTTTCAAGTCACCACAGTGAACAACAGTCCGCACATCGTACTTTTCACAGTACGCTAGAATTTCTTTGTTGACAGAACGGAGTATGTCCAGATTTTCCAACTCCGCTTGCCAATCAGATGTAAAAATCGCTCTCATAGTTCTTTCTCGTCCACCATCTCACCACGAAACTTTTTGCACAGATAGTACATAGCCGAAACAGTTGCCGGACCCTGCGTCATGTCCGTACAAGAATCCACCCACGCCAATTTATCAATAGACGCCGCCATCCAATCACCACGCGGTCCCGGAAGCTCATTCAGCAAGCAGCCCCGCAGGTACCCGGATATTTTTGCCCGTAAAGCGCGCAAGTCTTCTGGAGTCGCTTTCGCAATCTCTTTTTTAACCGTGGCCCAGTCCCCATGCAGGATAGACTGCCCGACTGCTTTGGACGATATGTCGGCACTGAACGGCTCCGCCGCTACTCTAGCTGAGGCTCCCGCAACATAGCTCTCTACAGCAGCTAAAATGTTTCTCGGGCTCCGGACTTCTTCTTGCCACAACGCCTCGACCAACGGTGGCGTCGGCTTGTTCGACTTCAAAGCACGCATACCCAAAGCCACCAACCGCTCCATCTCTTTCATGGACAAAGGTCTCAGCTCTATGACCTTACAACGAGCGCTCAGAGTTCGAACTATTTTCGATGGATCTGTTGTACAAATTATCCACGTTGTACTGATTGGCGCTTCTTCAAAATACTTCAACAGAAGATTCTGGGCCTGCTTGGAAACAAACTGGGCCTCGTCCAGTATGTAAACCTTCATTTTACTACCAGACGGCGGCGTGTAATCTGCTCCCGATGCGATAGAACGAATCTCGTCTATACCCGTCGCGTCAGAGGCGTTTATTTCGTGTATTGCAAATGAACTTTTTCTGGCGTAACAAGCGTCGCACGGCTCACCAAACTCAGTTTGATGCGTACAGTTCAAAGCCATGGCCAAGATTCTTGCCGTAGTCGTTTTTCCTGTTCCTGTTTCTCCGACTAGCATCCAGGCAGACTGCTTCCGACCACTCTTAACTAGACCGCGAATGAGCTTAACCAACTCTCCTTGCCCAAACAGTTGACTAAACCGCTTGGGCCGGAGAGCTAGATTTAGTTGGCGGCTCATGCTTTGTTCTACAAGCTGACGGTCAACGTCTGCAATTCTTGGCTCAGGCCTTCAGCCGCCAGAACCATTACCTGACAAATTCTGTTGACGTCGACTTTCAACTGCTCCTTCTCTTCTTCAGTCAAGCCGGCTACCCACCTCCGCAACTCCTGCTTGGCATCGGCCATAGTTTTCCGCCCCGAAGATACATCGCCCAGCAAAGTAAACACGCTAGTCGGCAACCTCGTTTCCATCGGCTTGATTCTCTCACGCTCTGTTACTTTTTCTTTTTCTGTGGCCATTAGGCCCTCCTTTACTCAACTCCAGCTTCTTCGTGTGGACAGTAAACAGAAGCTAGTAAAGCTTCTCGCCATTCTTTTTCCATCTGCTTCTGCGTAGCGACGCCGTCACGAACCCAATACCCACTAGCGTGTAGTACCCAACCACGCTTGTGCATCTCTACGACCCAGCGATCTTCATTTATTGAGTGGCTCATTTTCCAGGTTCTGAATCTCCCGTTGCAAATACCAGCTAGCTTTTTTCAAGTCTTCAATCGGTGCACGACGGTCGTCTTTCTTACCAAAACGACAGATGTACTTGACGGCGTTTCCCAAGCAAAAACCCAACCCCCACGCCTCGATTACCTTTATCGCCTCATAGGTCGTGTCACCACCGTAGTGACTAGGATGATCAATTGCTTCTGACCGTCGAACATATGCGCCGACAGATGGATGCACTCTAGGCTCACCAGACTCTTGTTCGCTGTGTATACCTACACTTTTCATTACCCCCGGCTTAAAGCAGAACAAAGTAGAGCCACAATCACAAGGCGTTTTTAACATCCACAGCTCCGCCTCCTTATCTTGAGCCTCCACAACTTCTTGGTAAACAAGAGGATGGCCATTTGAGCAAAACCAACCCGGTACAACTTGCAACCTATTCGTCATACTTACTTCTTTCTTCTTCGATTTCTTTTCGAACGTATCTATGTAGAACGTTTTTAATCCACACTTCATACAAACAGTGTCTCGTCCGAAGAACTCGAATCCTCCGGTATCTCCGTTTTGCAAAGTACCCTGCAAACGAGAATCATCGTCAACGAAATCTTCCATAACTGTACCACAATTCTTACACACCAACCTCTGTATCATACCGCTTCCTCTTTTTGGATTTTCTTAGCGTCCAGAAATTGCATTCCCGGCTTATTCCACCACACCTTGAACCCGACTTTGTGACCCTCTTGGCTACCCTCACCGACTTTGTTCTTCCGGTTCGTGATTACGCCTTGCATACCGACCCTCGCGTCACCCTCTAATATCCGACCCCCACCCGCTCTCCGCACTCTGGCAATAGAACTGGCGTAGAACAACAGCGCATGACCACCCGGACTGTATTCCGGGTCGCCGAATCGCACACCCGGAGCGATTCTGACTTGATTGATAAGCAGGAACATGGCGTTGGACGCAGCGGCAATTCCCGTCCACCGTCTCAACAACTGGCCCATGAACTGAGCCAGAGACGTTTTTGTTCGCATGTTCTGATTTTCGATACCTGCCACTTCTTCGTCTTCCACCAGAAATGCTGTAACAGAATCCACACCCACAAATATTCTCCCGTCCGGCCTCTGACGGTGCTTCAACTTGACCCACTCTTCTGCTTCTGCGCACAGCTCTTGTGCGGTCTTGAGACGCATGTCAGTCACTTCGCCTTTTTTGTTTTTGATTTCAATCAACTCTGTTTTGAACAAAGCGACTTTGGCTGGATCTAAACCCCGCTTCCCTACCCACTTTTCATCGAAACTGTCTTCTGGGTCAACCCAAGCAACATCTGCACCGTCTTTTTGAGCGGCGGCGGCGATCTCCAAGGCCACGGCAGTTTTACCGTGAGACTCAAACCCGGTCAAACTGATTACCTTTCCGTATGGAAGACCATGCGTAGGGGAACCCAGTGCGGTGTGCAGAAGCGGCTCACCCATGTCGAGCCAATACTTGACTGCTTTCTCTTTCGAGACCGCGTGTCCTAACTTTTTCTGGATTAAGGCGATTTCTTCTTGCGGAGTAAGTTCTTTCTTTTGTACAACCATCGCGTCTGCCTCCGGGCGTCGTTCAAAAAGATTGAGGGGCGAGTTTTCCCCGCCCCTTACCCAACTACCTCCGTACCGGTTTTTTGGCAGGAGCGCCAGAGCCAGGCTTCTTACCTGTGGGCGGCGCTGGCCGTCGTACAGGTGGCGCAACAGGCTTTTTTGCCGGCTGTGCGACTGGCTTTTTCTTGGGCGGCGGAGCCGGTTCGTCTTCAGCGCTGAAATCGAATTCATCTTCAATCTCAGCCGCCGGCTCATCGGTTGTCTCGTCGAGAACTTCTTCTTCGGCGGTCTCTTCAACAACTTCTTCTTCGGCCGCTTCTTCCGTAGCTTCTTCTGCGAACTCGTCGAACTCGATATCCGCAGCTTGTTTCTTTACCGGCTTGCCGGCAGGCTTTACTGGCTTTTTCTTTGGCGGCGGCGCAGTTTCCAACTCCTCCTCAATGACTTCTTCAAACTCGTCGGCAACTTGTTCTTCTTCAACAGGCTCTTCAGCAACTTCTTCGGCAGCTTCTTCCACTTCTTCTGCGCCCTCCAAAGCTGCTTCCTCTTCTGCTGCCTCGACGTTTTCTGTGTCTTCTTCGATCGGCGGTGCAGCCTCTTCAACTTCTTGACCGTAGTACGCGGCCTTCTGACGAGCCTCATCGTACTTGTACACCAACAAACCAAACGGCTTGATCTTTGGAATCACAGCAGACGGAATCTTAGACGGGTCCGCGTCCGGCTCCAGAGCGCGGTAGCGTGTTTGCTTGTCCGTACCTGTCCTTGTGATGGTAAAATTGTAACCCCGGACTGGGTCGGTATACGGACGGTTGCCTCTGGCGAAGAACCCCAATAAGCCGGCTGCGACCGACCCCGGTGCTTCGAACAATACAGGACCCCGCCACGTTTCAGAAGCATCTTTGTAGATGATCTGGACCGCTGTCACTTCCTTGACTTGGGATTGCATGTACTCGCCAAGCTTCTTTTTCCTTGGATCTTTGCTTTCGGACAACTTTGGAATCACAACATCGCACAACCAGCACCGACCCTCTCCCTTTGCGTTCTTTCCACAACGGGCGCCTTGGTGCTTTGGTCCTACATCGTAGTGAACCATGTACTCAACGAAATCTGGATACTGACTACCCCGTGCGTTTGGCAACACACGAAACGTTGTATCCCCAACCGGAAGCTTGAAACGTCCTTTCGCTTGCTTACGTTTCAGAGCTTCTTGTGCTGCTTGTGCCTTCGTTCCCATCGTTCATCTCCTTAGATTTTTAGTGCAAACCCGAACTTGGGCGGTTCACAACACCACCCAATCTTTCAATCATGGCCCGTTTCCTCTCCAAATACAAATCAATAAAATCCGGCGAAAACTTTTTCGCCACGTACATGGCAATGTGGCAAATGCAACTAACTGTAAAAAGAAAAAATAGCCAACAACCGATTCCAACAATGGCCCAAAAAAGAAAATTCATTATCATAGCTGCTCACCCTTTGGCATTCTATCGCCCAAGCTACGCTTCGCACGGGACAGTGCGTCCGAACCTTTTACCCGCATCTCAGACGAATCTGGACCCATCATTCTGGCATACACCTCTATCATATCCCGACGCATCCGCATCGCCTCTTGCAAATTCCTTGACCACTCTTCAGCTAGCTCGGCATCTTGCAATGCTTTTTTTAACGACGCTAGTGCTTGGTCTGCGTCCAACAACTGATTCAAATGCGTTTCCGTCATTGACTTCTTACCCGGAGCGACAGAAGCAGCGTTCCTGCGATAGTTCAAAGCTCTTTTAGCTCTTGCCGTGTCGTAAGCAAGTTCAGCAGCGTTTTTCTTACGCATTTTCTGGATACGGTACCGTGCCGCATCCATATACAAACTGGCCTGCTCGAGCACAGCAGTCGGCAGCGTCTCTTCCGTAAAATCTAAACGGTTGAGTATGTCGTTCAACTGCTCCTGCGCTGACTGTGGCTTACTAGTCATATCCTATTCTACAATTCTACGCCGCAACAGGCGCTAAGTCTTTTTTGACCTTCTCGGCCAACTCAATTTGGAACTTCTTGTTCTTCTCACACCACTTCTGCAAGAATTCAGCTACAGGTTCACCAACGTAGTCTTGCATTACGCCCAACCTGTAGCCGGCCTTCGCTTCAACCTGCAACCCGATGCGCCACTTTATCTCCGGGAACCAGAACTTCACCCGCTTCAACGCTTCCGTTGTAAGCAACTCCACACCTTGCTTGTACGCTTCTCTCAACGTGCTCAACTTTACGAAAGCGTACAAAGAGTCGTGTACCTCCATACTCAACCGCCGAATGTGCTCAAACTTTTTCTGGTTCAACCGGAAGGCAGCCAACGCTATGACCATCAACTGGTGGGCTGTACCCTGAATTGGCGTGTTCCCCGTTACATACACGTGACCTTTTCGCCTAGCAACAAAGAAAGTGTTTGGAACCATTGGGCACCACATGCCAACAGCAGCGTTACAAATCCTACGCTTAACCCAACCCAAACTTACCTTCTCTCTACGCAGGGTATTACTTGTCCAAATACCAGTCATCTTTGGAACGTTTCCGAGCTTTTTCGAACGCGGCTTATACTTGGACATGTCTCTATAACGAACGGTTGTTGCGCTACCGGACAGCAAAGCCAGCATCTGAAACGCGTCTATACCTTCTTTGCTCTTGCAGCAAAACCCAGACTTATCCGACCCAACATATCCGTCGCCTAACAGCATTGTTTCGTACAGAACTTGGCATTGATGTCCAGACAACTGACTTACAAATTCAGGAGTTAATATTCTTTTTGGGAACGTCGCTCTAAACCAACCCCCATTCAAGCCACTAAAGGACCAAAAAATTTCCTCGTTCGGCTTTCTATCTTTCTTTGCTTTTGTCCTATAAGGAATGGCTAAACGCGCAAACAATTCGTCAATCACAACGACTGTTCTCTTTTTAACTTGGCAAACCTTTACCGAATTACTAGCGTATCCTCGACCTTTTCCGTAATGACCGTCGGTTAGTACCCAACCAATTAAACGAATCCAGTCATCCGACAAATTTTTACCAGCTGGACCATTATACGGGCCCACACGCGGTATACTACCCCATCCACTCGGCAACGTACTAGATTGACGCTCGTAGAACCGGCCGTGGTCCTCAACCAACCACCTATGATGCGGTGTAGTAACTGCACTGAAACTTTTAGAAGACAATGTGCAAACAGGACCGGCATAGTTTGGATAACGAACCACCTTCGTAGCAGCCTGCCACTCCAACTTACCGGTCTTCTGATTCATAGTCAGCAAAACGTCACCGGATTTCAATTGCCAACCGGAAACCCAGCCACGCTGTGTTAATGCCTCTGTCTCAAAATCTACACAATTCATTGATTGGTTTTTCCAAAAAGAAGATCGCTCGTTGTCGTACGGCGATATTTCTCGCTTGAAACCGAACAGTGATTCTACGTAACCGTGCTGCTCGGCCATGGCAATCTGACTATCCATGAACGGCTTCACTTTCGTGAATCGCTGGAAATATTTGTTGTACCACGCTAGGATTTTGTTTCTATCTGGCGGCGTGATTCCCAGTTTCTTTGCCTCAGCAAGTATGTGTAAGTACAGATTGTCTGGTGTCAACCCGTAAACGATACCGAAATGCAGCCCCTTGATTACCGTTCGTATCTCTCGATCCTTTTTTATCTTCTCTACTGGAATACCCGTCAACAAGTTTCCGACTGAGGAATGCAAATCGAATTGTGACAACGAAGCTTGAATCAATAACGGGTCACCAGACATCTGGGCTAGAATTCTCATTTCCAACTGAGAGTGATCTAACCCAAGGAACACATCGGTGTCGCCAAACTTTTTAAGTATCTCTTCGCAAGAATGCCCAGCCAGCCACATGGCGTAAATAGCACGCCATCGTAGGTCAGAAACTAGCATGCACTCAATGGCCGGGTCACCATCTATATTTTGTAGGTTTACAAGACCGGTTTCGTGCTCGTCGCCTTTTTTCGAACCGCCACTAGACAACCTACCCGTCGCTGTCCCAGTCAACCACCACTTCGTTCTAACCCGACCACCATACAGTTCAGCCGAACGATGAAACCCAGTCATGTAGGTAGATTCTTTTTTACCCAACCGCCGACCCTCTGCAACTAGACCCGGGGCAGGATGGAAGCTTTCGAGGATCTCCATCGTTTCTTTTCTCGTGTTTAGCTTTTTGTTTTTCTCATGCCACTCCGGCGGCAGATGCTTTTGTACTTTCAATCGCGCAAACAAGAACTCTGTTACTTGCTTTGGCGAGTTTACGTTGAAATTCGGATTACCAGACAACTTCTCTAGCTTGGCGTGTATCTTGTTCAAGCGTTTTGGAATCCAAGTCTCGAGGAACTGATGGTGCTTGGCGTCGAACAAAGGCCCACGCGGCTGCATTTCTTCCAGTACAGCGCCTGCGTGCAGAAACACGGTTTGCAACGACGGATTTACTTTTTTCTTAGTGGTCAATTCTATGCGTTTCGTTAGGTCACAGTCAGCACCGTTGTATACAGTCAACGACTTCTTGGGAACGGTGTACGGGTTCCACAATTTTCTTTCTGGGTCGGTGTAGAACGGCTCAACGATGGCCTTGTAACCAGCAAAGTTCGGAAACCGCGCCTCGGCAATAGCCGCTAGCCCATAGGCCCAGCGATTGGAGTAGGCTAAATACTCGGCGTAGTTCGTATCGTAGTCGAACCCTTTTACCCTGATACCCAGCAACCGCCAGAACTCTTTTGCGTCTGTGCACCCGTAGTGCATCGCTTTTCGTATCTTCGGATTTTCCATTACCGCTTTGAAAAACCTCAACACAATGGGCTTATTTTTTGCTGGTGCTTCTGGGTGGTCATAGTAAACCGTACGAGATACACCTGGCTTGTAACAAAACCCGACGCAGACCATTACCGGCTTTCCAGTCTTATCATGGCCATGCTCAACGTCAACAACTATGCGTACCCCAGCGTCTGCCACTCTTAGTAACTCAAGAAACAATTCCTTCAAACCCGCTGGCTCGGCCTCTTTGTAATCCTGCTTTTCGATGTAGGAAAACCGCGAACCGGCGCCTTCGGATATTTCCTTTACCGACTGCAACGCGGCTCGGAACTCACCCATCTTGGAGCGCGTACCACCCCGCAGAAAAAAGGCTGGGTGAAACGTGCAAATGACCCAAGCATTTAGACGCTCTATCCATCGAACCTTTTCAGTTTTTCTGTAATCGCGGCCCAGAAATGCTTTCGCGGCAACAGCGCCCAACACCAGATGAACCTTTGCGCGCCCAGAATTTATTCTCAGCGCTTCTTCGGTGTAGATAGAACAGCAATGCAATACGTCTTTCGGCGGCTCACCGTCGACCATTCTCTCGTCGCCGTACTCGTCCGTAACCAGCTTTGGCGTCCGACACCGTACTACGTTCTGGACGTCGCACATCTGACGTGTGATACCAACGGCGGCCAACTCTTTCCAGAGAAATTGTCCTGATTTACCAATCAGCTCTAATCCTTTTTCGTTCTCTTCCACTCCCGGGTTCATACCCCAGATCATTATTTTCTGACCCGTTAGACGTACCAGCCCCTTTACCTTCCTGATACCCGGAGCTTGGTTCATTGGGCAGAAAGCGCAGCCGCGCTGCGCACTGGCTTTAGGTGTTTTGGCGACGCGCTTGACCAAAGCCTTTTTGGCTACGTTGGACTTAGCTGGTGCTATGTCGTCTGGGTCGATGTCAAACAACGTACCACTATTCGCCATAATTCAAAGCTCTACTTTCTTCCAACCGTACAACGTCCTTGTCATCGTGATGCGTGGACAATTCCAGAATCTTGCAACCTCTTGCATCACTTTTCTTTACGTAGAAACGATGCCGCACTCCAGCTGGAATCGTTATACGCGCTCCAGCGTTCAAACCAAAAGTTACATCATCAAAAACAAGACGGCACAAACCACTCAAAACTAGGAACGTTTCGTTTTTCTTTTTGTGATAGTGCAGGGAACTGGTGAACCCAGCGTTCACGGCAAGAATCTTTCCGCAATACTCGTCGTTGTTTTCTAACCAATACTCGACGCCCCAAACCTTCTCGACCATCCGAACCGGGCCGTAGCTAACGGGTATATACTCCGGTGGCTTTTGCGTCATCATGAATACTTCTGGGGAAATAACAAAACCGATTCTGGAACTCATTTCTTTGCCTTCACAGCGACCAGTAACTGATGGTCACCGGACTCAATTGTGTACATACGATTACCTGGAAGCTCCACACGCACAGTCAAATCCGTGTCCAGCTTTCCGAAGTACTGAAACGCCAACAACAGTCTATCCAATGGCCACTCCAAGATGGCGGCACTCTCTAGCATTCCGGCTGACTTCAGTACTTCGAGAAACTGGCCATGTTCTATTTTACAAATGAACTTGACGACGGCGCTTTTTTCCACACCCCGCATCTGCAAGACCCATTCTTCCCTACGCACGCCGGAAAGATAGGTACCCAGGCGATTTGCGACCTCACCGAACTCCTTGGGCTTGAACGTAAATACATGCTTAAACCTCTTGGCCCACTCCAACTGCTTGTTGGCAGAATCGAATGGGAACTCTTCTTTGGCCTTTATCTGGACAGTCTGTTCCAGACGACCGTTTTTACAGGCCACCACTACGCGGTCTTTTCCATAGTAGACCGCCGTCGCTAGATCGCTGGCTAGCGTACTTACAATCGATGCTGGAAACGGAATGTGCAAACCCTTCAGACCATTATGCTTGGCTGTGAACAAAGCGATGTTATCAGTCGCATACACACGACCATCGTGCAGATACACGCAATTCAAATGCGGAACAGACGGATCGTTTGTCGCACACGTCGCGGCGGCTGCTAACGCGGCGCTTAACATCTTGTCCATCGGCAGCTTCTTCAACGTTTCCAGCTTGGTAAAGTCTCCGTACCCTTTCTGCTCCAGAGACTGGGTTAACTCCAACTTACGATTGCGCCACGTCATGCACAACTTTTTCTCATCCTCGTAGATACAAAACAAGTCACTCTTTTTTCTGTTATCGTCCTTGAACTCGTTCTCAGGCAAAGACGACACAAACGGGGACAACAGACGACGGTCAACGTAAAACAGCTTCTTTGGCTGCCAATCACCAGAAGCTTTTGCTGTGGCCATTCCCAGCATGTCTGCGTTTAACCTGAAAACAACTACGCCCGGATGGCGCAAATCAAGCTGTATGAAATCAGACGACGGGATTCCCGCTTTCGACGGAACCAAATCCAGAACCTTGAATGCGTCGTGCAACGCTTTTACTTCAATCAGACGATTTTCCATCACGCGCTTCCTTTTACACGCCTTGGACGCATTCTCTGCCTGTTCTTCTTCTGCTCCAGCATCTCCGCCAGTACTATTCCGTACTCGATTTCTATTGCACCATTCTCCAACGCAAGCTTCTTTTTACTGAGAGCAATATCAAAGTGCTCTCTATGCGTACCTTGGTCCTGAATCCACTTTCTCCGTACGCCAATCTTGTCGACCATAGCCAATAACTCTTTGGTCGTATCAGCTATCAAATGGCACATCACCATCTGACCAAACGGAGCATTCATATCGTCTACGTATACAGCCACACTACCTCCGAGCATTGACTGCAGACAGAAACTCTTCTCTCGTCGCTTGGCGCCGGAACGCTCCGAACAGAGACGTGGTCGTCGTTACAGAAGCTTGCTTTGCACCGCGCATTTCCATGCACAGGTGCCGGCCCCGTATGATACAAGCCGACCCTTTTGGCTCTAGATACTTTTGCAGTGTTTCAGCAATCTCTACCGTCGTCGTTTCCTGCAACGCTGGCTTTTTGGCAATCAATTCAGCTAGTCTGGCTAGCTTCGAGATTCCCAGAATCTTGCCGTACGGAATGTATGACACCCACACATTCATTTCTACTGGCAGAAAATGGTGCGGACACATCGACCACACGTGCACTGGGCCGACGACAACCATCTCGTCAGATTTTCCCGGAAAAGTCTTCGACAGAATTTCTTCTATTCGCAGTTCTGGATAAACCAAACCGCCTAAGATTTCAGCGTACGCTCTTGCGATACGCTTTGGCGTTTCCTCAAAATTTTTGTTTTTTACGTCGATACGAAAGCACGCGCCCATCGCAACAATTATGTCCTGAAAAGATAACTCGACTGATTTTTCAAACGCTTGCATCATATCGTTTGGGTCAACTAAACGAGACAGCATCTTTACGTTAACTTTACTTCCAAACAGGACCTTGTCAACTTCCGGCGTCAAATCTTTTTGGCGTTTCAAATGTGCCTCCACGACTTCCTCAAACATATACTGCTTATTGCAGCTCTTGTCACTCCATACAACTCCGCCAAATCCTTTTGCTGTGCAGAACCGTTTGCAACTAGTCTTCTTATTCTTAACACGTCCCGTTCAAAAAGCTTGGAGTGTGCCTTCAGAGAACCTCTTGGTAAAAGACCAGTACTAGCTGCATGCCGACAGTTCTCAACATGCGTTTTATACTCTAAATTACGAAAGTAGTTGTTCGACTTTACGCCATCTTTATGATTCACTTCCTTACCACGAGGGCACGGGCCGATGAACGCTTCTGCTACAACTTGGTGACCTTTCAAATGAAAAGTTCTAGACTTAACAGATACTTTGTAATCATGATACAAATCTTTGTCAACAGAAGGCTTTAGAATTTTTCCGATGTATGTTTTTGGACCTGATTTCTCTCTTCTTATACGCCCAAAACACGAAACAGAGTAGCAACCGGACGTACCTGGTATCACCTTCCAAGTTTCTTTCAAAACAGCCTCCCCCACTTCCGCACTTTTGCCTGCATTACTTCTTTGAAATCGTGCAAGTGTGAAAAAATGTACCCATTCCACATGAACCTGTACGACGGGGAAATCTGTAACAACTCGAAATTATACCCACGCTCTTCTACCTTACGACGAACTTCCTTCTGAACTGACGGCGACAGCGCTTGATAAGCATTTTGCGGATTTTTCCTATGACCAGCAGCACTAGACACCTGCACAGCATTCATCTTACCGCGCTCAAAGTCAGGAAAGTAAACACAGCCATAAGCCGACGCTCTGGACCAGCTGCTAGAGTCTATTGATGTCCAATCGAACATAAACGCAAAACTCAATTTTGTGAGACCGAACCCGTGCGTTTTTACGTCTTTGTACTTGGACACCACGTCGAACACCCGCGAGTAGTAGTCTTTCAATGAACGCCACGACGTGTTGTTTACAGGAATAGTTCCGATTCCGATATACTTGTAGCCCTCTTTACAGTACCGGTGCAACCACTCTAGCGAAGAGTCTCCATGATATAGCGGCGCAGGCTTAAGCCCATAAGATTCCAGCCGCTTGGTCATGGCGTAGATTTTCTCACAGTTTTTCACGTAGTCGAACGTAGCATAGAAGTCCCAATACTTGGCGTGCTTCTTACAGAACGTTACGTACTGCTGGACGACAATTTCCCGCATTTGCTCCAGCGTTTGACCTTTGAACATCCCCGTCGTGCCGCCGACCTTGGCTTGCTGCTTGGTAGCATAGTTGTGGAAGGAAAACGCTGACGAGTCCATCATCAAATTTACTTTTCGCCTTAGCGAATTTACGTACGCTTCCTTGGCACGCTCGGCATAATAAAACGCTCCCGGATACACGTAGGCGAAATTGACGCAACGATACCTACAACCCGTTGCTTCCAACCACTGGTCGTCAACCTCGGCTACGTTTGTAATCGGAAGCGCCAAGTAAACATGTGGAAGCGCATCAGTTTGAGGCGTAACGTTTTTTGGAAGGAACTTTTTCTCGATTAGCTCAACCGGCTGACGCGACATTCAACTCTCCACCGTTCAAGGTAAACTCGGCGCAGATTTTACGGTCTGGACAAACTTTTGAGCACGCTAAAACGGTAGGATTGTATCCGTACAGCACCAGACCGTTGCGCTTGACACTTTTCTTTCCGAAGCAAGACTGGCCGTGTGGCAACTCTTG
>Ga0210407_10002976_pt1 | contig 14066 bp, 15 predicted proteins | sample IncBWC27MmetaG_FD_150860 | JGI IMG/M metagenome (GOLD analysis project Ga0210407, IMG submission 150860) | Forest soil microbial communities from Barre Woods Harvard Forest LTER site, Petersham, Massachusetts, United States - Inc-BW-C-27-M | ecosystem: Environmental > Terrestrial > Soil >... | reverse complement strand
TCTTCAACTACGGACGCGCCGAGGTGCGCAACTTCCTGACTGCCAGCGCGCTCTACTGGCTGGGCGAGTTCCACGCCGACGGGCTGCGCGTCGATGCGGTCGCGTCGATGATCTACCTCGACTATGCGCGGCGCGACGGGCAGTGGATTCCGAACGCCTTTGGCGGCCGCGAAAATATCGACGCGATCTCGTTTATCAAGAAACTCAACCAGGACGTGTACCGACTGAATCCCGGGATCATGATGATCGCCGAGGAATCTACCGCGTGGGCCGGCGTCAGCCGTCCGGTATTCATGGGCGGGCTCGGCTTCGGCTTCAAGTGGGACATGGGATGGATGCACGACACGCTGGAGTACTTCTCGCTCGATCCGATCTATCGGAAATATCACCATCGCGATCTTACGTTCGGCCTGCTCTACGCGTGGAGCGAAAACTTCGTGCTGCCGATTTCGCATGACGAAGTGGTTCACGGGAAACGCGCGCTGCTCTCGAAGATGCCGGGCGACCGATGGCGCCAATTCGCAAATCAGCGCGCGCTGTTTGCCTACATGTGGGCGCGCTCCGGCAAGAAACTGATTTTCATGGGCGAAGAAATCGGCCAGTGGAAAGAGTGGGATCACGACTCGAGCCTCGACTGGAACCTGCTCGACTACCCGGACCATCGCGAGATACAGCTCCTGGTGCGCGACTTGAACCGTATCTATCGCGACGAGCCCGCACTGTGGGAGGGCGACACCGATCCCGCGGGGTTTCGATGGATCGACGCCGACGACGCCGACAGCAACCTGATCGCGTTCATGCGGATCGCGCCGTCGAGCGGCCGTCGAATAGTTTGCGTGTGCAACTTCTCGCCGGTGCTGCGCAGCCGGTTGCGGGTCGGGGTGCCGAGTCCGGGATGGTATCGCGAAATCCTCAACACGGATTCGTCGGCGTACGGCGGATCGAACGTCGGCAATATGGGCGGCGTTGAGGCGGTCGCGGTTCCATGGCATGGATTTCAGTATTCGATCGCGATCGAGATGCCACCGTTGGCCGCAATCTGGTTCGCCGCGCCCGCTCGGTAGCCGGGACACAAGAATCTTAGTCACGCCTGCGCGGGCTGGCGGCAGGGGCTGACCCCTGCACCCGGGGTCCATTCAAGCGCAAAATGGCGCGAACGCCATTTTGCTCTGGGCCCGGGGGGAATCGGAGCGGGTCGGCTTCGCGTGCGCCTCAATGAAAACCTTTGGTGCTGGTTCAGTTCCTCTTGGCGAGATTAATCATGGGCAGAGACGCTCGTGCCAATGGAGAGGCGTAAATTCCCTTTTTCATGCCTCTTTTAGGCGGGGCGTCTATCGTGTATTAGAATCCGTCAGCATATGAGCGGCGCGAGTTCAGACGCCGTGCGAGCGGGTTTGAGGATTGGGAATGGCGGGAAACCCGCCTCAACTGGAACGGGAGGAAGAACTCGATGCAGATCGGAAAAGATATCGCCTCGAAAGTGCGCGTGCGGAGGCTCGGATTCATGTCGGCGGCGGCCTTGGCCGTATCGCTCGGGATGTTTGCACTCGGCGGATGCTCGTCATCGGAGACCGGGGAAAAGCCGGCCGACGCGCCCATGGCGGCGAACTTCCAGCTCGAGAAGTGCGAGCAGATCATGCCGAACCTTTACAAGTGCCCGGCGACGGACCAGAAGCTGTGTACGCCGGAATTTACTCGCACCGATGTCAGCTGCGTGCGCGTCGGGCCCAAGGGCAGCGTTTTCGTGCAGCGCGGCGGGATGACCCAGTAAGCGGAGCTTCGCTTCATACCCTGGGAGCACGTCGCGTTGCGCGTGTCCGTTGGGCGATTCTCATCGTAGCTGGACTCGTTGGGTCGAATTGCGATGGCCTGTCCTAATTGTAAAAGACCGGCTGACATGTCGCCAGCGAACCGCTTTCGCCCGTTCTGCTCCGAGCGATGCCAGCTGATCGATCTCGGCGCCTGGGTCTCCGGCGATTACGAATCGGATGACGAGGAACCCGCCGACCACGAGCATCCCGACGACTTGAAAAAGCGCAGGCTTCTAAATTGAGTCGAACGGCGAACGCGCCGCCACGCATTCATCCGACGTCGGTCGTCGGTCCCGAGGTTGAACTGGCGGCAGGCGTCGAGGTTGGCCCGCTATGCATCCTCGACGGGAAGATTCGGCTGGGCACGCGCACCCGCCTGATTGGGCATGTCACAATTCTGGGAATCACGGAGCTCGGCGCTGAAAACGTCCTCCATCCCGGCGTTGTGATCGGCGATGAGCCGCAGGATCTTACTTACACCGGCGTCGCGCGTTCGGTGAGAATCGGCGATCGCAATGTCTTTCGCGAGTCGGCAACGGTGCATCGCGGCAGCGAGCGGGGCGACGTCACGATCATCGGCAACGACAACTTCATGATGCAGAACTCGCACGTCGCGCATGACTGCCGAATCGGCAACTCGACGATTATTGCCGGCGGCGCGCTGCTCGCGGGATGGGTCGAAGCGGGAGACCGGGTCCTGGTCTCCGGCAACTGCGTGGTTCATCAGTACACCCGCCTCGGCAGGCTCGCGATGATGCGCGGGCTGTCGCGCACCAGCCGCGACGTGCCCCCGTTCTGCATCGTGGACGGGACGCATACGCTGCGCGGGATCAACGTAGTGGGGGCAAAGCGCGCGGGTATCCCGTCGAAGTCGATTCACGCACTGCGGCATGCGTTCACGGCGCTGTTCGGCACGCGGCAAAATCTCAAGCTCGCGATCGAACGCTTCACGAAGTCCGGCGCCGACGCGCTCGCGTGCGCCGAGGTTGTCGAGATGGTCGATTTCATTCGCGCCTCGCAGCGGGGGGTCGCCTTCGGCCCGCTCGATGACCGCGATTCCGACGACGATTCCGAAGGGTGATCCCCGATGCCGCAGCGCTACATTTTTCGCATTTTGCAGAAAAACCGAGGATATTCCGCAGGCATTCTCGAACGCAATTTTTAGCTATACTGGAACTGGGGGCACTATTGTCGTCAGGCGCGGTGTAACGAAGGTGACGAGGATGCGTAGATGTATTCGACGACTGACGGGCTATCGATGAGAATCGGCAACGCAATCGGCAGAGCAACTTTCGGCGACGACCAGACATTCAGCAAAGGAGACGAGAAATGAAAAAGATTGGGATAGCTTTCGGAGCCTTGATTTTGATCGGCGCCATGGGCACGGCGGCGATGGCTCAAACCGACTACGCGGTCGGCAAGTTCGACCGAGGCTACCTCGACGAACATCCGGCCACGGCACGGGAACTCGCGAACCATCCTGGAGCGGTGGACAACCCGGAATTCATGCGTAATCATCCGGGCCTGCAAGAATACCTCGCGGCTCATCCGGAAGTCCGTCGCGAGCTGAAGCATCATCCCCAGGCGTTTATGAGCGACGAATGGCACCATGACGTTTACGGCGAGGGCCGTCCGCTAGCCAGCACCGATCGCTACATGGACAACCATCCGGAAGTCGCGGCGCGGCTCGCGAAGAATCCGGGGCTGATCGACAATCCGACTTTCATCTCGGAGCACCCGGGCCTGCATGAGTACCTGCAGAACCATCCGGTGGCGCGGCGCGAGTGGAAGCAGCATCCCGGCAAATACATGTCGGCGGAGAAGAACTACGAGAAGACGCACTAGGCGTTAGTCGGCAGCACGCCCGCAGCACTTAGATCGGCGCCGAGCGATAGCCTCGCTCGGCGCCGATTGTCTTATGTAATTCGCGGAAATCCGTAGTATAGTGGCGCTATGCGGGTGAGGCCTCGATTTTATTTTGGCGGAGCTCTTATCGCGCTTGCGGTTGCCTACCTTATCTTCAGCGCGGTGCGGAGCACGTCGGAGTACTACCTCACTGTTGCCGAAGTAAACGCGCGGCAGGCGGAGCTCGGGTCGCAGGCGCTTCGGGTCGCGGGACGCGTCAAGGACGGCACGATCAGCTGGGAGCCGAATTCCCTCACGCTTAAATTTGTGATCGTGCCGATTCCCGATCCTGCCGCCGCGAGCCCGGTGCAAGCGGTCAGTATCAAGGCTCCCGCGGACGCGTCGTTCGGAGTCATCTGCGTCGGACAGCCGAAGCCCGACATGCTCGCGCCCGGCCGCGACGTAATCGTCGAGGGGAAGCTCGGGGCCGACGGCGTTATCACTGCGACCCAGGTGATGACGAGTTGCCCTTCCAAGTACCAGCCCAAACAATCACAATAGCAGCGGGTTTTTTCTGATGCCGGAACTTGGCAAACTCGCGCTAGCGATTGCGCTCGTCCTCGCGATCTATTCGATCGTCGCGAATATCTACGGGTTGCGCCGCAACCAGCCCGACTTTGTCGTCAGCGCCCGGCATGCGCTGTGGTCGATGTGCGCGATGGTCACGATCGCAGTCGTCGCGCTGTGGACCGCGCTGCTGCGCAGCGACTTCTCGCTCGAGTACGTCGCCGCATACTCCAGCACCACGCTCCCGACCGTGTACAAAATCACTTCGCTATGGGGCGGGCAGCAGGGCTCGTTGCTCTTCTGGACGTGGCTGCTTTCGATTTTCACTTCGATCGCGGCGTTCCAGAATCGGCGCCGCAATCCCGAGATCGCGCCCTATGCGCTGGCCGTGCTTGCGGGCGTCGCCATCTTTTTTCTCGGGATGCTCAATTTCGTCACTCGGCCATTCGATTTCCTCGCCGTGGTTCCTCCCGAAGGCGCCGACTTGAATCCGCTTCTGCAGAACTACTGGATGGCGATTCATCCGCCCTCGCTCTACACCGGTTACGTCAGCGCCACGGTGCCGTTTGCGTTCGGCGCCGCCGCGCTGATCACCGGCAAACTCGACGACGCGTGGATTCGCAGCACCCGGCGCTGGGCGATCTTCTCCTGGTTTTTCCTGACACTGGGCAACATGTTCGGCGCGCGCTGGGCGTACGAAGTACTCGGATGGGGCGGGTATTGGGCGTGGGATCCCGTCGAGAACGCCGCCTTCATGCCGTGGCTGGTGATGACCGCGTACCTGCACTCGGTGATGATCCAGGAACGCAAGGACATGCTGAAGATCTGGAACCTGTCGTTGATCGGGCTCGCATTCGGGCTCACGCTCTTCGGTACATTCATCACGCGCAGCGGAGTCATCTCGTCGGTCCATTCGTTCACTCAATCCGGTCTCGGTCCCTACTTCCTCACTTTCCTCATAATAGTGACGCTCGCGTACATCGCGCTTTTGATCTTCCGCTCGAACCAACTGCGCAGTCCCGCGGACTTCGAATCGTACTTGTCGCGCGAGGCTGCGTTCCTGTTCAACAATCTTTTCCTGGTCGGGATCGCGTTCGCGGTTTTCTGGGGAACGATCTTCCCAGTGCTATCGGAAGCCGTGCGCGGCGTGAAAATCACGGTCGGACCGCCGTTTTTCAATCGCGTCAACGGACCGCTCGCGCTCGGCTTGGTATTCCTGATGGGAGTCGGGCCGCTGATCGCATGGCGCCGAACCACCGCCGACAATCTGCTGAAGAGTTTTGCCGCGCCGATCATCCTCGGAGTATCGAGCGGCGTGGTCGCGGCCGCGATGGGCATCCGGCAGTGGTACGTAATCACCGCGCTGTCGCTGGCCGCATTCGTGATGGGCACGATTATCGTGGAGTTCCGCCGCGGGATGAACGCGCGCCGGCACATGGTCTCCGAGCCGCGCGCGAAAGCGCTGGTCAATCTGGTCGCGAAAAATAATCGGCGCTATGGCGGCTACGTAATCCACGTCGGCGTGATCGTTGCGTTCGTCGGGATTGTCGGCTCGTCGTTCTTCCGCACCGATGTGAAGAAGAGCGTGCATCCGGGCGACAGCTTCACGATCGGATCGTTCACGCTCCGATTTCTCGGCTTGAAGCAAGTCGAAACGGCGCATCTCGAGACCGCGACCGCGCGCGTCGAAGTGCTCCGCGCCGATGGCCGCGAAATCACCGTGATGGAACCGTCCAAGCTCTTCTACAAACGCCCGCAGCAGCCCGCGACCAAAGTGGCAATCCGCTCGACGCCGTTCGCCGATTTGTACGTGGTGCTGGCGGGAATCGATGACGTCGGGGAGTCGGCGACCTTCGAAGTGTTTCTGACTCCACTGGTATTCTGGCTTTGGGCTGGCGGTCTGCTGATGGTACTGGGGACGGTGATCGTGATGTGGCCGAACGTCCGCGAGCGAGCCGCGATTGCCGTTGTGCTGAGCGGTGCCGGCGCGCCGGCAGGCGACCGCGCTCCTGCGAGCGATGCCGCGCCTGGAGGCGACTAGAAATGCGGAGCAAAATCACGGTTCGATTTTTCTTGTCGGTAGGTGCCACTTTATTCGTCTTCGCTTCTCTTTCTCCTGAACTATATGCGGCAGAAAAAACAACGAACGCTGAGGTCTCTCAAAGTTTGACCTGTCAATGTGGATGCGGTCTGACCGTCGCCAACTGCAACATGCCGACCTGCGGATTTTCAGTGCCGATGCGCGCTGAAATAGACTCGATGATTGGCCGCGGGATGAGCCGGGGTAAAATACTTGCGTTCTATCGCGGCAAGTTCGGCGAGAAGGTTTTGTCGGCGCCGACCGCGGAGGGCTTCAATATTCTGGCGTGGACGATGCCGTTTATCGCGCTCTTTGTCGGCGGCGGGCTGATCGTGATGGTGTTCGGAAAATGGCGCGCAGCGCCGCCTTTCCTTCCCGCCAGCAGGGGCCCGACAGACGCGCCGGCCTCATTCGATCCAGAACTCAAGCGCAGACTTGAAAAGGAACTTGAGGAACGGAAGTAGCCGGTGTTCATCGTTGCCGCCGCGTTGATTGTCGCAGGAGTTGCGCTGTTCGTCGCGGCGCCGCTCGGGATCGGGCTTACGCGCGCGCGAGCCAAGTCAGCGGGCGAGCTTCAAGTCGAGCGTCATGAGCATGAGCGCGCGCTTGCGGTGCAGGGACTGCGCGAGCTCGAGTTCGATCGCGAGATGGGCAAGCTGTCCGATGCCGACTACGAGTCGATGCATCTGGCGCTGGAAAATCGCGCGCTGACCGCGATGACCGAGGTCGAAAAAATCCGCGCCGAGGCCGCCTCGAAAAAGCAGGCGTCGGTCGTCGCGCTCGCCGATGCGCCGCGGCGGCCCGCACCGATGCCGCGCAGCACCGATACCGTTCCGACCCTGGTGGTGCATCATGAAGCCCCGCGGCCGCCGGCGCCGCCGCGCAAGATTCGCTTCTGTCCCGAATGCGGCACGCGCAGCGCGCCCGACGCGAACTTTTGCGCCGAATGTGGGGGCGCATTCAAAGCGCCGGCCCGCGCGACAATCCGGACCGAGTGATGTCGGCGCCGGTCGTCGAGACGCACGCGCTCGCCAAGACCTACCGGTTGGCACCGGTGCTACGCGAGGTGAATTTCCGGCTGATGCCGGGGCGCGGCGCGTTTATTATCGGCGGCAACGGCGCCGGAAAATCCACGCTGCTGCGAATTCTTGCCGGGCTGGAAGCACCGAGCGGCGGTAATGCGATCGTCTTCGGGCAGGACACGCGCAAACTCGCGCCGCGTTATCGGCGGCGAATCGGCCTGATGGCGCATCAGAGCTTCCTCTATCCCAACCTGACCGCGCGCGAGAATCTCGAGTTCTACGCCGAGTTGTACTCGATCGCCGATCCGGCCGGCGCGGCGTTGGCATGGATCGAGCGGGTTGGGCTCGCTGGTTTTTCCGATGCACGCGTCCGAACGTTTTCACGCGGGATGGAGCAGCGCCTGTCGGCGGCGCGCGCGATGCTCGCCGACCCGACGGTGCTATTGCTCGATGAGCCGTTCGCAGCGCTTGACGCCGACGGTGTCTCGATCGTCGCATCTCTCATTCACGGTGCTCTCGAGCGCGGCGCCTCGATCCTCGCGACTGCGCACACAGTTCCTGAAATTGCGGGCACCGAGTTCGAAGTCTTCGAAATCGAGCGTGGTCGCTTGATGCCGTTCGTAGAGGAGCAAAAAGAGGAGGTTCGGCTCGGCATGCGGCTTCGCACGCTGCTCGGCCGGTGAGCGCATATCGTGTCAGCGTTTGCAGCCGTGATTCGGAAGGATTTGAGGCTCGAGCTTCGCGGCGGTAATAGCACGCTCGCGCTGCTGGCGATGTCGATGATGGTGCTGGTGGTGCTGGTCTTCGCATTAGACGCGGCGCGGGTGCGCAGCGCCGACACGGCCGCGGGGGCATTGTGGGTCGCGATGATATTTTCCGGACTGGTCGGCGCGACGCGCGCGCTCGGCGCCGAGCGCGAGAACAGCGCTATCCGCGGTCTGCTATTGAGTCCGCTCGATCCGGGTACACTCTACGCGGCGAAATTGGTGGTGGCAGCTATCTTCATGGCGGTGGCGGAAATTGGCGCGGTTATTTTGCTGGTCCTGTTCTTCAATCTCGAGTTCAGCGCGGCGCTGCTCCGCCTCGCGCCGGTACTGATGCTCGGTGCGCTCGGGTTCGCATCGCTTGCAACGCTGCTCTCGGCTGCCACCGGGCACACTCGCGCAGGTGATATGATCCTGCCGATACTGGCGGTGCCGATGTTCGTGCCGGCTCTGATAGCCGGCGTGAAGGCGAGCAGCGCGGCGCTGAGCGGCGCGCCGCTCGCGTCGATGAGCGACTGGCTCAGGATAATGATCGCGTTCGACGTGCTATTTGTCACCGCCGGTTACCTGCTGTTCGAGCATGTGGTAGGTGAGGATTGATTTCATGAACACTGCGATTCGCAACTGGTTCGGGTTCGCGACGATGGCGCTGATGATTGCGTCGCTGTTCATGATTTTCGATTACGTGCCTACTGAAGCGGATTCGGGGATCGTGCAGCGGATTTTTTACTTTCATGTGCCGTGCGCCTGGGTTGCGTTCGCGGCGTTCGGACTGGTTGCTGTCGCGGGAGTCCTCTACTTGTGGCTCGGCGATCAAATTTGGGACGACCTTGGCTACGCGGCGGCCGAAACCGGCATGGTCTTCTGCAGTTTGATGCTGATATCGGGTTCGCTGTGGGCGCGTCCTATTTGGGGAGTGTGGTGGACCTGGGATTCTCGGCTCACCACCACCTTTATCCTGTGGTTGATGTATGGCGGATACCTGATGATCCGCGCGGGCGCCGACGACACTCCCCAAGTCGCGCGGTTCGCGGCGGTGGTGGGAATCGTCGCGGTGCTCGATGTGCCGATCGTGATCGTGTCGGTGCGGTTGTGGCGGACGATACATCCCGCGGTATTGGTCACGAAGCAGGGCGGTCACGGGCTCGAAGATCCGCGGATGATCGCGACGCTGCTGGTCTCGCTGGTCGCGATGACGGTGCTCTGGATCTGGCTATTGATGCTTCGCTTTGCGCAGTTGCGGACGCGGACCCGGCTAAATCAAGTAGCTATGCAACTGGCATTTGCTGATGCGGCGGCGGGCGATCGATAGGGTAATGGAATAGGTATGGAGCACTTCGGGTACTTGTTCGCCGCGTACAGCATTATCTTTGTGGTGATTTTCATCTACGTGGTATTTATCTGGCGTCGGCAGGTGGCGCTTGACGCGGAGCTTGGGCGGCTGGAGGCGGCGCTCAGAGCGCTTGCCGAGAAGAAGGCTGAGAACGGTGCGGAGGTGCGGGAAGACTCGCCGGCGCAGTTGTGATGAGTGGAGATGTGTGGATCGAGAACGGGCGGGCGCCCTCACCCGTCGCGCTTTACGCGCGACGACCTCTCCCGAGGGGAGAGGCGTGGAGATAGGACTTCAGAATACCTACTAACTGAGTATAGCTACTGACTAGTTCTCATGGAATTTCGCGATTACTATAAGACGCTCGGCGTTGCGCGCACTGCTAGCGAGGCCGAGATTAAGAGTGCGTATCGGAAACTGGCGCGGAAGCATCATCCGGACGTCAATCCCGGCAACAAGGACGCCGAGGTCAAGTTCAAGGAAATCAACGAGGCCTACCAGGTAATCGGCGATCCCGAGAAGCGAAAAAAATACGACGAGCTGGGCGCCGACTGGGAGCATGGAGTTTCCCAGGAAGAGATGATGCGCCGCTATGCGCGTCAGCAGTCGGCGGCCGGCGCGGGCGCTCGAGGCGGTGGTGGTGGGAGTGCCGACTTCGGCGATTTTAGCGATTTCTTCAGCCAGTTTTTCAGCGGCGGCGGACGGCGCGGGCCGAGCCGTTCGCGCGGTGCTTCGTCGCGCGGATTTGAAGGATTCGAGTTCGGGACCGAACCACCGCGGGCGCCTGACCTGCGCGCGGAAGTAAAAATTTCGCTGGCCGATGCGCTTAAAGGCTCCAAGCAGCGCCTCGATCTGATCGCCGAAGATGAATGCAGTACATGCGGCGGCAGCGGGATGGTCGCGCGCGAGGAGCGCCAGGGCAAGAACCGGGTGATTCGCTCGGCGCAGCCATGTCCGACCTGCGGCGGCAACGGCGTGGTGCAGAATCGGCGGACGCTCGAAGTCACGATACCCGCGGGATCGGCGGACGGCACGCAACTTCGTCTGAAGGGGCAGGGCGGCCGCGCGCCGCGTCCCAATGAAAACGGCGATCTGTTTCTCACCGTTAGAATCGAACCGAATCCGGTGTTCGCCCTCGCGGGCCGCGATATCCGCGTTCAGTTGCCGGTCTGGGACTACGAAGCGGCGCTCGGCGCCGAGATTACGGCACCCACCGTGGGCGGACGCCTATCGCTCAAAATCCCCGCCGGGAGCCAGACTGGTCGAGTGATGCGGCTGCGCGGCCGGGGCTTCCCCGCGCGCGGTAAAGAGCCCGCAGGCGACCTGCTCTATGAACTCAAGGTGCTCGCGCCCAGTGACCTGAACGCAGAGGAGCGCGCGCTGATGGAGCAGCTTGCCAAGAGTCAGAAAGCGCGCGGGGTCGCGGATCCGCGTGGCGAGATGATGAATACGAAATGACGGGGAAGGGTAAATCACTTAATTTAATGTGAAACCCGCGGTGGGTTTCACGCTTCCTTCGGCAGGGGTGACCCCTGCACCTTAGAATTAAAGATGCGGCGCTTCGCGCCTGTTAGAAGGGTGGCGCGGAGGGAATCGGCGTCGTTGATGCGGTTTTGAGGCGGGAATAACCTCATCTCGTGGGTCGCGAATTTCGAAATATTGTGCTCGATGTTGTTGCCGCGGCGCTTGAGCGCGCGGCTATCGCGCCGGGCACGACGATGCTCGTTGGGATTTCTGGCGGGGCTGATTCGGTTGCATTGGTGCATGCGCTACTCGAACTGCGCGAACGATTCCATCTGAAAGTTGCCGGCGGTCATTTGAACCATCGGATTCGCGGCGCTGAGTCCGATCGCGACGAGCAATTTGTGCGTCAGATGTGTGCGCGGCTTGGCGTTGAGCTGGTCGTGGAACGCGCGGAGGGGCTCGATGCTGGCTCGGCGAATCTCGAGGAGCGGGCGCGTGATGAGCGCTATCGATTCTTGAATCGTGCCGCAGACTCGGTCGGGGCGGACTATGTAGCGCTGGCGCATCATGGGGACGATCAAGCCGAGACGGTGCTGATGCGGATGTTGCGCGGCGCCGGCGTCGCCGGTTTGGTCGCGATGGCCGAGCGCGGGCCGGGGCGGCTGATTCGCCCGATGCTTGACCTTTCTCGCACATCGATTCTCGACTACCTCCGTGCGCGCGGGACTGCGTTCGTCGAGGACTCGAGCAACCGGTCGCCCGAGATTCTGCGCAACCGGATTCGCAGCGAGCTGATTCCGATGCTTGAGCGCGAGTACGCGCCGGGATTGCGGCGGCGGCTCTCCGAAGTCGCAGGTGAGATGCGTGCGGTCGATGATTTTATGATGGCGGCCGCGTCGATTGAACTTGATGCGATGCGTTCTGATGACGACGCGCTCGACGTCGCGCGTTTGGGCGCGCTCGCGCCGGCGCTTCAGATGACGGTCCTCAGGCTCTTCCTTGCGGAGCGAATGGGTTCGCTGCGGAAGATCACGCGGGCGCATCTGGAGGCCATCCGCCGCCTGGTTCTCGACAGTGGTCCGAGCGACTCGATCGATCTTCCGAACCGATGGTGCGCCTGTCGCGAGTACAGTCTTCTCCGCGTCATCAACACTACGCCCGCATCTGCGGAGGCGTTCTCGGTGCCTTTGAGTCTGGACGGAATTACAATTGTCGAAGCGGCGAGCTATCGGTTTGAGGCCTCCACGATTGCGGTCGGCGGCGAGCATGCTCCGATGCCGGGCGATCTGCGAGTTGCGCTGTTCGACGCGGCGGAGACTGGAGACTGCAGGCTCCGGGTGCGCAACTTTATTCGCGGCGATCGGATCAGTCCACTTGGAATGGTCGGCGCGCGCAAGGTCAAGGATGTGTTTATCGATCGGAAAGTTCCGCGCGGGAGCCGGGGCCGCTTTCCGATCGTTACGATCGCCGGCGAGGTCGCATGGCTTCCGGGGCTTGCGCGCGCAAGAATCGCGCGTGTCACCGAAGCGACGGAAAGCGTACTGCGCGTTGAGGCGCGTGAAATCGCGGTCTAGCGGAACCCTCGTTGCGTGCGCGTGAACGGGCGTGATACTTTTTGAGTAGCATGAATCAGTTTTCACGCAATATTGCGTTATGGCTGGTGCTCGGACTGATGTTCCTGCTGCTGTTCAATATTTTCAGCAGGCAACAGCCGCGCGAACAAGAAATAATGTTCTCCGACTTTCTGAACCAGGTCGATAAGAACCAGGTCGCCCAGGCCACTATTCAAGGCCCCCTGATCAAATTCGACACTACCGCCGGGGAACATTTCAAAACCAACGCGCCGGAATACCCGGACCTGGTCAAGACGCTGCGCGAAAAGGGCGTCAAGATTGCGGCGAAGCCGGCTGAGGGCGATCCGTGGTGGATGATCGTGCTCATGCAGTGGTTCCCGATTCTTGTTTTGGCAGGTCTGTGGCTTTTCTTCATGCGCCAGATGCAGATCGGCGGCGGCAAGGCGATGTCGTTCGGTAAGAGCCGCGCCAAACTGCTGACCGAGAATACGCACAAGGTTACCTTCGCCGACGTCGCGGGAATCGACGAAGCGAAGGATGAACTCGAAGAAATAATTCAGTTTCTGCGCGATCCCAAGCGCTTCACGCGGCTGGGCGGGCGAATCCCGAAGGGCGTGTTGCTGGTCGGAGCGCCGGGGACCGGCAAGACGCTGCTCGCGCGCGCGATCGCGGGCGAGGCGGGGGTGCCGTTCTTTTCGATTTCCGGATCGGACTTCGTCGAGATGTTCGTGGGCGTGGGCGCGTCGCGAGTGCGCGACTTGTTCGTACAGGGAAAGAAGCACGCACCATGCATCATATTCATAGATGAGATCGACGCCGTCGGACGGCATCGCGGAGCAGGCCTCGGCGGCGGTCATGATGAACGCGAACAAACGCTCAACCAGTTGCTCGTCGAGATGGACGGGTTCGAGGCGAACGAAGGAGTGATCCTGGTCGCGGCGACCAATCGTCCCGACGTGCTCGATCCGGCGCTGCTGCGGCCGGGCAGATTCGACCGGCGCGTGGTCGTGCCGCTTCCCGACGTGAAGGGGCGCGAGGGGATCATGAAGGTCCACACGCGCAAGGTGCCGCTGTGCGATGACGTTGACAGCACGAAGATTGCGCGCTCGACGCCTGGTTTCACCGGCGCTGACCTGGAGAACCTTGTGAACGAAGCGGCGCTGCTCGCGGCGCGGCGCAACAAGGACAAGGTCGAGATGGCGGACTTCGAGCTCGCCAAGGACAAGGTCACGATGGGCGCGGAGCGGCGCTCGATGGTGATATCGGGCACGGAGCGGAAGATAATCGCATATCACGAAGGCGGTCACGCGCTGGTTGCGATGCTCCAGCCGGGCGCCGACCCGGTCCACAAAGTCACGATTATCGCGCGCGGGATGGCGCTCGGCGTGACGCAGCAACTGCCGCTCGACGATCGCTACACCTATCCACGCGACTACCTGATGACGCGGCTGGCGGTGATGTTCGGCGGACGCTCGGCCGAGGAACTTGTTTTCGGACACATGACCACCGGCGCCGGCAACGATATCGAAAAAGCTACCGAGCTCGCGCGCAAGATGGTTTGCGAATGGGGCATGAGCAAGGAGCTCGGCCCGATGAGATTCGGACGCCG
>Ga0210407_10002974_pt1 | contig 14076 bp, 14 predicted proteins | sample IncBWC27MmetaG_FD_150860 | JGI IMG/M metagenome (GOLD analysis project Ga0210407, IMG submission 150860) | Forest soil microbial communities from Barre Woods Harvard Forest LTER site, Petersham, Massachusetts, United States - Inc-BW-C-27-M | ecosystem: Environmental > Terrestrial > Soil >... | reverse complement strand
ACGTCTTCCTGAATGACGATGTGAATCTCGTCGATCCTATCCGCGAAAGTGAAAAAATGATGAAGGATCGGCGAGGTGATGTAGTACGGCAAATTGCCGTAGAGCCGGATGCGGCGGCCCGCGGCAAGGGCTGCTAGATCGCTTCTGAGGATATCGCCATGGACGACGGTAAGATTCGGAAATCTCTTTGCCAGCTTTCCCAGGCGCGCCAGCAGCAGCGCGTCGAGTTCGATCGCGTAAACGGCGGCGCCCGTCGAGGCGAGGTGCTCGGTCATTTCGCCGTGGCCCGCGCCGACTTCAATCCAGCCATAGGTTTCCTGTTGTGCCGGCGCCGCATCCTCGGCAGGTGACCCGAGACCTGCGTGCGGCGAAACGCCGATGGCGCGCGCGATTTGTTCGCGCCAATTGGCATCTGCAAGAAAATGTTGGCCAAGTCGTTGACGAGCCATGCGCCGAAAGTGTAGCAGGAAGCGCGCTGGCCGGTTCCCGTCTAGCGGTTCTATCTTGACGGCGGGAATAGGGTCCAGTAGCGTAAAATGAGTGTGCACCACGCGATCCATCCCGTGAATGCGCCGAAGAAGAGCAAGACGCGAAGAGCGTCCCAGGAATCGGGTAAACAGAAGAAAGTGAAAATTCTTTTTGTGGCATCGGAAGGGCTGCCGTTCTCGAAGACCGGCGGCCTTGCGGATGTGGTCGAGGCGTTGCCGAAGGCCTTGGCAGCGCAGGGCTACGAGGTGGCTGTCGTTTTGCCGCGTTACCGCGGAACCAAAGCGGGCGCCGTGGTGATGCCGAGCCTGACGATTCCAATGGCCCATCGTCTGCGGTTTCCTGCGGTGTTGAATGGCACGGTGATTTCCGGCGTTCGGTATTTTTTTGTGGATGATCCGGCGTATTTTGACCGCGACGGTCTTTACGGTAACAGCGCCGGAGATTTTCCGGACAACGCCGAGCGCTACAGCGAATTCTGCCGCGCCGCGATCGAAATCGTGAAGCACGTTTGGCCGGCCGATGTGATTCATTGCCATGACTGGCAGACAGCGCTGGTGCCGGTGCTGCTGCGCAGTTCGTACGGCGACGATCCGATGGTCAGAAACATCCCCGTGGTGTTCACGGTTCACAATATGGGTTATCACGGACTTTTTCCGAAGGGCGTTCTCGAACGGGCCGGAATTCCGCTGTCGCTATACAACCCGGCGGACCTGGAGTTTTATGGCAGCGTGAACTTCTTGAAGGGCGGCTTGCTGTACGCGGATTATCTTACCACCGTCAGCAAGAGATACGCCGAAGAGATTCAGACGCCCGAATTTGGATACGGCCGGGACGGCGTGGTGCGAAGCCGCGCCGACCGGATGGTCGGAATTTTGAACGGCGTGGATTATTCTGCGTGGAGCCCGGACAAAGACAAGCTGATCCCCATGAAGTATTCCGCTAACGATATGAGCGGAAAACAAGTGTGCAAGCTTGCGCTGCTGGAATTGTTTGGCATTGCGCCGCTGCACGCGGCTCGCCCGCTGATTGGAATCGTGTCGCGATTCGCGGATCAAAAAGGCTTCGATTTGATAGCGGAGAAGGCGCTCGAGTTGATGAAAGAGGACGTATCGCTGGTCGTGCTGGGATCCGGCGATCGCAAGTACGAAGAACTCTTTCAGGCCATGGCAAATACGTTTTCAGGTCGCGTCGGCGTGAAGATTGCTTACGACAACGAGCTTGCGCATAAAATCGAAGCCGGCGCGGACATGTTTTTGATGCCGTCGCGGTACGAGCCTTGCGGGTTGAATCAGATCTACAGCTTGAAGTATGGTACGGTGCCGATTGTGCGAGCCACCGGCGGATTGGATGATACTGTCGAGCCGTTCGATCTGGAGCATGGCACCGGAACCGGCTTCAAGTTCGCGGAATATTCCGGCGCCGCCATGATGTATGCGATCCGGCAAGCCTTGCATCATTCTACCGACGAGCGTATCTGGAGGCGCATCCAATTGAACGGAATGGCAAAGGATTTCGCCTGGAAGGGGCCGGCGGCGGAGTACGCGAAAGTGTATGAAACGGCGCGGACCCTCCGCGCCGCAGGGCGGGCGGGACGAAACCAAATGTCTGTTACAACATCTAATTGAACTGACGAAGGAGACAGAGACAGCGGCCTCGCGGCAAGCTGTTGAGGACAAACAACATGGCTGAAAATATCAAAGCGGAGAGTATCCAGGCAGTGACGGATGGGAATTTTGAGGCAGAGGTGTTGACGGCGAGTAGCGCGCAGCCCGTGCTGGTCGATTTCTGGGCGGAATGGTGCCGCCCCTGTCACATGTTGGCGCCGACCGTGGCTGAGATCGCGCATGATTACGCCGGCAAACTCAAGGTGATGAAGCTGAACGTCGATGAAGCGATGAACTCGGCGGCGCGTTATAACATTCGCGGAATCCCGACACTCCTGGTGTTCAAGAACGGGCAGATGGTGGAGCAGATTGTGGGCGCGGTGCCCAAGGATCAGATTACCAAGGCGCTGGACCGGCATCTGGCGTAATCCGCCAACTGATGCGTGGCACGAAAAGGTCTGCAAAAAAATAGGAAGATTGGCGGGGCATGTCGTACAGTTGAGTACGGCATGCCCTTTGCTTTTTTGCCGCATGGTGCGCGGGCGTGGGAGTTTAGGAGCATAGATTGGCTACTGCCGAGACAGCGGCTACGACGACACGGACGGTGAAACCGGCAGATCATCCGCCGCTGCTGGCGGGAGACCGCGGGCCGATTGCGATGTCGCGGCCTGGGCTACACGAAACGGTTCTGAAGATTTTGAAACCGCTGCCGCGCGGAGTGATTCTGGATTGCCCTGCCGGCGAAGGCGCGCTGGCCCAGGATTTGCTGCGAGAGGGCTTCGATGTGCGATGCTGCGACCTCTACTCGGAGCTGTTCCGCCTGGATGGAGTCGAGATCAAGCGCGGCGATCTGGCGGGCACGCTCCCGTATGCGTCGGGGTCTTTTGACTACATTACTTCTTTGGATGGATTGGAACATATCGATTCGCCGCCGCAGGCTTTTCGGGAATACCGGCGGCTGCTGAAACCGGGCGGGCACCTGATTATCAGCGTACCGAACATCATGAATATCGAGGAACGGCTGAAGTGGCTGCTGTTCGGCTACACCTCGCATTTCAAGCCCCTTTCGGACCAGTCCAAGGCCAAGATTCACTATGATTGTGCCGGCATGGATGAGATTGCTGTCCACGCTAACCCCATTGGTTACAGTGAACTGCGGTATTACCTCGAGAAAAATGGATTTGCGATAGAGGGCGTTTACCGCGACCGGAAAAAGCGAAATCAGTGGCTGTACTGGCCGCTGGTAGCGTTTATACGACTGCTCGGGAAGCTGACGCCTGAAAAGCGCCGTAAAGACCGCTGGACTAACGAGCTAGCGTCGGACCCGGTGCTGCTCGGCGGGAATACCATCATCATTCACTCCATCCATTTGTAATAGAGTAACGACGATCTTGAAGAATATGGACGAGCGATACAGGCGCTGACCGACCACTTGATAACAAATCCAGTCAACGGCATGGCCCACAACAACGGAGGACTCGCGTATTCAGAAATTGGACAGGGCGAGAAGGCATTGCTCGGGGAGCGCCACCTCGGTCAGCGTCGGGCTGGCTTCTCTTTGGTCATATGGGTGACGTAGTTGCCGCGGGGGCTGAACCCCCAGGTCTGACTCCCGTCCCAAGAGCGCTCCACCATCCGCAGGACATGATCAAATTCGCCCGGCCTCTCGTCATTGGGCATACGAACGATGCTGAAAAGGCGCGTTACGTCTCGTTCGGTTTCGCTTCCCTTCGCGTTTTGAGTGTGCAGTCGATCCCCGTGCACCTCATAAGGGCCATCTCCCTGCCAGCTGCGGTTTATCTCCCATACCATGCCGGGCGTTGAGGACGGCGCATAGGACTGGTACAGTGCAACGCTGCCAAAGCGGCCGTTTTTCGCAAACACGTCGCTGTTGCCTGCGCTGCCACTCGCACTGGACCAGCTACCAATGAGTTGTTGGGCCAGCTGCGGAGAGTCCTTAGTAAAGCCGGGTAGTTGAAGACTGTGAAACAGCAGTGCCCACACGTCGTTGTCGCGCATGGACTGGTTACCAAGGCAATTCCATGTCTTGGAGTACCCAATGATCGGAAGCACGTGATGGCCCATCTGGGCCATGAGCACACGTACGGTTATTCCGCTATGTCCCAACTGTCCGGAGAGATCTGCGTACGCCCATCCGGTTCCCGATATTCCCTCCTCGCGGGAGAGCCTCACGTCGCGGCCACGATCGTCCCGGTACGCACCGAATTTTTTGGTGGCGGCCAAACTCTCCACCAATGCGGCACCTTGGGTCGCCAGTTCACCCTTAACCGGCATCGGCGGCAACATCAAAATCTCGCATGGCCGCTCTGCGCTTGGAACCGGGCCTGTCAAAGTGGTGATTCCGTTACCGCCGTTTTGTACTTTCCAGCCCACCGGCGGGACATAGCCGGCTGAGCCGTGGGTTTGGATCCGGCCCACCGGTCGCGGCGTCAACCCGGCGAACCGGTCCGCGGTGGACTGGCCGAACGCGGCGGTAGACGCCATGACCAGGGCGAACAGCGCTCGACGGATGGCTAGCGTAGAGACGTGGCGCTTGAATCGGATCGACGCAATCATCGTGATGTCGGTTGCAGAAGAAGGTTTTTGCTACCTCGATGTGAACAAGCCTATGATGACAGCAGCACGCCGGCAGAGTATATCGTGAATGTGACGATACAGGCGGAATAAGAGAGCGGCGAATGGCGGTTGCAAGCAGCGGAAAACTTGTGCGGTGCCGTTGGGCGACGAGTGAGGTGAATATTCCTTATCACGACGAGGAATGGGGTGTGCCGCTGCATGAAGAGCGCGGGCTGTTTGAGCTTTTGATTTTGGAGGGAGCGCAGGCGGGGTTGAGCTGGGACACGGTTTTGAAGAAGCGGGCGCGGTATCGCCAGGTGTTGGACGGGTTCGACGTGGAGAAGGTGGCGCGGTACGACAAGAAGAAAGTGCGGAAGCTTTTGCAGGATCCCGGGATTATTCGGAACCGCTTGAAGATTGCGGCAACCATTTCAAATGCGCAGGCGTTTTTGAAGGTGCAGGAGGAGTGGGGGTCGTTTGATTCGTATATTTGGCGATTTGTCGGTGGTGCCCCGAGGCAGAATGCTTGGAAGACCCACAAACGTTTGCCCGCGAAGACGGCGGAATCGGATGCCATGAGCAAGGATTTGCAGAAACGGGGGTTTCGGTTTGTGGGATCGACAATCTGCTATGCGTTCATGCAGGCGACGGGGATGGTGAACGATCATTTGGTGACCTGTTTCCGGTACGATTCCTTGTCTCGAAAATAGAGCGACAATGACGAGCATGCCCAGAACGACGCCGGCACCTTGAGCGATGTTGGCAACAGCGAATGTGTGAGTCAGAGTGGTTAACGCGAATAGTCACGACAGATTAAACGCGTCTGGACAGAAATACTGACCGCGAACGAATGAACGAATCATAGGTTTGCTTGCGTTGAGAGCGCGGCGAGCTTACGATTACAACCTGCCGTTTCTTTGTGCTTTCCAGAGCAGTAAAGGTGAAGTGATCGTTGAGCCGCTGAAGTGTGGTTTGCGTGTTGAGGAGAAGTCCAGGATGAAATCGGTTGTGGTGGTGGGCGCTCAGTGGGGGGATGAAGGGAAGGGCAAGGTGGTGGACTACCTTGCTGGGTCGTTTGACTATATTGCGCGCGTGGCGGGCGGGCATAATGCGGGGCATACCGTCATTATTGGGAAGGATCGGTATGTGCTGCAGTTAATTCCTTGCGGGATTTTGCGGCCGCGGCAGCAGGCTGTGATTGGGACGGGTGTGGTGGTTGATCCGGCGGCTCTGGTAGCGGAGATCGAGACACTGGCCAAGGCGGGGATCGACGTGAAGGGGCGGTTGCACATCAGCAATCGGGCTCATTTGATTTTTCCGTATCACCGCGAGTTGGACAAGGCGGCAGAGGGAGCGCGGGGAGCGGACAAGATTGGGACGACTTCGCGGGGGATTGGGCCGGCTTACGAGGACAAGATGGCGCGGCGCGGTTTGCGGATGTGCGATTTGTTGGAGCCGGACTTGTTTCGCAAGAAGGCGGCGCGGGTCGTGGCGGAGAAGAACCGGTTGGCGAAGGGCGCTTACGGGGCGGATATTGATTTTTCGCATGAAGTGGAGGCGACTTTGAAGTTGGGCGCGAAGATTCGCGGATATATTTGCGATACGGCGGAATTGGTGAATCGAGCTTTGCATGAAGGGAAGTCCGTCCTTTTTGAGGGCGCGCAAGGGACGATGTTGGATATTGATCATGGGACGTATCCGTATGTGACGTCTTCTAGCGCGATTTCTGGGGGAGCTACCACCGGTGTGGGAGTTCCGCCTACCAAGATCAAGAACGTGTTGGGGATTTCGAAGGCTTATACGACCCGCGTGGGGGGCGGGCCTTTTCCTACCGAGATGCCGGAATTGGAGGCGCAGGAAGTCCGCGAGCGGGGGAAAGAGTTTGGAGCGGTGACCGGGCGTGCGAGACGGTGCGGTTGGCTGGACTTGATGGTGTTGCGTTACGCGAAGATGATCAATGGGATTGATTCGATGGTGGTGACGAAGCTGGATGTGTTTGATACGCAGCGGGAGATTCAGGTGTGCGTCGGGTATAGGTACAAGGGGAAAGTGTTGAAAGAGATGCCGGCCCTGGCGGAGGAGTACGAACAAGTGGTGCCGGAATACAAAACCTTGCCGGGGTGGTGCGAGACGACCTATGGCGTCAAGGACGCGGCGAAATTGCCGAAGGCGGCTCTGGATTATTTGCGGTTTATTGGGGATTTTTTGCAGGTGGAGATTGGGATGATTTCGACAGGGCCGGAGCGGGATGCGACAATTGTCCCGGCGGGAACTTTGTTAGCGCGGTGGCTCTAACGGATAGGTCCGAAATTGGGCCGGTGTGGCGTTTAGCACAGAGTTCCGAGAGGCGCGGAGAAGAGTTAAGAGAAGTCCTTGAGAAATAGCTACCGATGCTCACCTACGAGCAAGCACGACAAAAAGTCATCGAACAATTAACCGCAAAGAAGGGGCCGCGCACGACGGAACAGGTGCGCGTGGGCGATGCGCTGGGGTACGTGTTGGCGCAAGAGGTGAAGACGGACCGGGAGTATCCGCCGTTTAACCGGGCTACGCGGGATGGGTATGCGGTGTTCGCGGCGGATGTGAAGGCGGGAGTCACGCTGAAGTGCACGGGGGAGATTAAGGCGGGGGATCGCGTTAGTAAGGAGTTGTGGGCGGAGACTTGTGTGCAGATCATGACGGGGGCCGCGGTGCCTTCCGGGGCGGACGCCGTGATGATGATTGAGCATACGGCGCGCGATGGGGATGAAGTGCGTTTCGAACGGGCGGCGGTGACGGGGCAGAACTTTGTGCCGCGGGGGAGCGAGGCTCGTGCGGGGCAGACGCTTTTGACGCCGGGGATGCGACTGGGCTACGCAGAGTTGGCGCTGGCGGCGCAGGTGGGGGCCGCGGAGTTGAAGTGCGCGCAGAAACCGCGGGTGGCGATTCTTTCTACCGGCGACGAGATTGTGCCGGTGGACAGCATTCCTGGTCGATTTCAGATTCGAAATAGTAACAGCGTGTCGCTCGCGGCGCAGGTGCGTTTGGCGGGAGGCAAAGCTGTCTTGCTCGGGAACGCCATGGACCGAGAAGATGATTTGTCATCGAAGATCCGGCGCGGGTTGCAGGAGGATTTGCTGGTTTTGTCGGGTGGAGTTTCGATGGGAAAGTACGATTTGGTCGAGAAAGTGTTGCGGGAGATGGAGACAGAATTTTATTTTGATGCCGTGGCGATCCGGCCGGGGAAACCGGCGGTGTTTGGGAAATGCAGGGAGAAATTCGTATTCGGTTTGCCGGGGAATCCGGTGTCGACGATGGTAACGTTCGAATTGTTTGTGGCGCCGGCGGTGGACTTGTTAAGTGGAGCGGAGGCGAGAGACCTGCTGCAGCTGGACGCGCGGTTGGGCGAGCCTGTGGACGAGAAGCCCGGGGTAACGCATTTTTTGCCGGCGCGGATGGAGGGGCAGGGAGCGGATCGGGAGGTTGCGGCGTTGAAGTGGCAGGGATCGGGTGATATTGCAGCGCTGGCTCGGTCGAATTGTTTTGTTGTGGTGCCGGCGGAGAAGGGAAAGATTGAGGTGGGAGAGAGAGTTGAAGTGCTGGTGCGAAGGGATTTGATTTGACGCGAGCAAGACAAGGGCCAGGAAAAGATGAAGGAAAAGCGTTACGCAGAGGTCCGAGAGGCGCACAGCTCCGAGAGAAGAACAAGAAGCGGAAGGCGGATTGAGGGATTGCGGAAGCTGTCACATTACGGGGCGCGGGGCGAGGTGCGGATGGTGGACGTCTCGGAGAAGGCGGTGACGACACGGACGGCGGTGGCGCGGGGGTTTGTGAGCATGAAGCCTGGCGTGGTGCGGGCGGTGAGGCGGCTGAGGAATCCCAAGGGGAATCCCTTGGAAGTGGCTCGGATTGCGGGAATTGCGGCGGCGAAGAGGACGGCGGAGTGGATACCTCTTTGTCATCCGCTGCCGCTGACGCACATTGATGTGACTGCGCGGCTGTGCCAAAATGGCGTGGAAGTTCGCTCCGAAGTTACGGCGACAGCGCGGACAGGGGTGGAGATGGAAGCCCTTGTTGCCGTTACTGCTGCAGCCCTCACGGTCTACGACATGTGTAAAGCTCTGGATAAAGGGATGGAAATCAGCGGGATTGTTCTCCTCGAGAAGACCGGCGGGAAGAGCGGGGACTATTTTCGCGGGGCCAGCGGCGCGGGCAATCACCAGAACAATCCTAAAAAAACGACCCGGAGCCGGGGTCGATGAGCGCTGCCGGCGGAAAAACCGTCAAACTGTTGGTGGCGGACGACAATCCGTTGGTGCGGGACTTGGTCGTTAAGGGCATGGAGCCCTATTGCGAGGTCGAAACTGCGTCGGACGGGGCGGATGCGCTGCTGAAGGTCATTGACACACCACCGGATGTGATTCTCTGCGATTACAAAATGCCGGGTTTGGACGGACGGCAGCTTTTCGAAAAGCTGCATGGGCGCGAGGCGACGCGGCACATTCCGTTCTTGTTCATGGCCAGCCGGGCGGATATTGAGGAGAGGCTGCGGCCTTTGGTCGATGGAGTCGAGGATTTTGTCACCAAGCCGTTTCTGGTGAAGGATTTGGTGAGAATTGCCAAGAAAGTCGTGGACCGGTTGCACCTGGAGAAACTGCAGAAGCGGGCTTCGCGGCCGGGCGTGATTCAAGGGCGGCTCGAAGAGATGAGCATGATTGACTTGATGCAGTCACTGGAGATGGGGCAGAAGTCGTGCCGGCTGGTGGTGAGTCACGACGGCGAGCAGGGTGAGCTGTTTTTTGCTAACGGGCAGTGCCGCGACGCAAAGATTGGAAAAGTCGAAGGGGATAACGCGGTGTACCGCGTGGTGCTTTGGACGGCTGGTGAGTTTGAGATTGATTTTAATGCGGCAAATGCCTCGACGCGCACCACAACGACGCGGAATACTACGGGACTTTTGATGGAAGCAATGCGGCTCATGGACGAAGCGAATCGCGACCCTGTAGAAACGAAGTAACCTGCAAGATGCGCGTCGTGGTGCTTACTATCAGCGATACAGTGGCGAGAGGGGAACGCGAGGATTTGTCTGGACCCGCCGTTGTCGCAGTGTGTCGGGGATTGGGCTGGGAAGTGACTGCGGCGCTCCGCGTTTCAGATGATCCGGCGAATATCCGCGAACAGTTGCGTGAATTGGCGGACTCCGGGCGGGCGGATGTGATTCTGACGACGGGCGGGACGGGGATTGGGCCGCGGGACAATACTCCGGAATCGACCGAGGCGGTCGCGGATCGGGTTGTGCCAGGGATCGGGGAAGAGATGCGGCGCAGGGGGGCGGAGTTGACGCCTACGGCCGTGCTCTCGCGCGGGATGGCCGCGGTTCGAACGAAGACCTTAATTGTCAATCTGCCTGGAAGTCCAAAGGGCGCATCGGAGTCACTGGATGCGGTAGCGCACCTTTTGCCGCACGCCGTGCATGTCTTGCATGGGGCGCGGCATGATTAATTCCTTCCGCGTGGAATAGTTGGCAAAACATTTCGGGAATGGTGATTTCCATCGTGGTGGTGTCGAGTCGCGCAAATGCGGTGAAGTCTTCCTGGGCGGCGCGGCCGGGCAAGCCGTTCCGCAGAAGATCGGAGCAGGGTCTGAAGCGGGAGTGAAAGGGTGGTTGACGCAGGTGGGCGTGTCGTCAACAATGTTTGGACTATGGCGCAAAAACTTACGGACAAAAAATTGGCGGTATTGGGGACGGGCAAGCTTGGCGGGATTTTGCTGCGGGCCTACCTGAAGCAGGGGTTGTTTTCGGCGAAGCGCGTGACGGCCACCGTAAAGCACGCCGACAAGGCTGCGGCTTTAGCGAAAGAACTTGGCGTTGGGGTGAGCACGGAGAACCCGAAAGCCGTGCATGGCGCGGACATCGTGCTGTTGGGCGTGAAGCCGCAAGTAGTGGGCGAGGTGTTGAAGGAGATTGCGCCGGAGCTCGGCGAAAAAACGCTGGTGATTTCCGTGGCGGCTTCTGTCCCAACGAACTACATCGAGCAACACGTGGGTGCCAAGGTGCCGGTGGTGCGAGCCATGCCCAACACCTGTTCGGCGGTGGGTTGCGGGATGACGGGGATTTGCCGCGGGACGCACGCAGGCGCTGAACATCTGGAGACGGCGCGGGCCATGTTTGACGCAGTGGGACGGACGGTTGTTGTTGATGAGAAGAATATGGATGCCGTGACGGGGCTTTCTGCGAGCGGGCCGGCGTTTGCCTACATTATTTTGGAGTCCTTCGCCGAGGCCGGCGTGAAAGTGGGTTTGCCGCGCGATGTGTCGACGCTACTTGCGGCGCAGATGATGAAGGGCGCAGCAAGCGTGGTGCTGGAGACGGGGGATCATCCGGCGCTTTTGAAGGATGCGGTGACGACACCGGCAGGCTGCACGATTGACGGAATCCTGGAACTGGAAGAAGGCAAGCTGCGTGTGACGTTGATCAAAGCCGTGGTCAAGGCCACGCACCGGGCGGGAGAATTGCTGTTCGAGAAGTGAATCCGATCGGCTCCTGCTCCGCCTGTGCATTCCTACGCCTGGTTTGTCAGGCGAGAAAATCCTCCGAATGATTCATACGTTTATCAATGTGGTGCGCGGATTTCTCAGCGGAAATGGAGCGCTCATCCTCCCGGAGATGGAATTGGTGTTGTTTGCTTGCGGGATTCTGTTGATCGACCGGTGGCTGGCGGCCAATGAGAAGTACTGGAATGCGTTGCTGGCGCTGGCGGGGACGGCGTTCAGTGGATTTACCCTGTATGTGCAGCACGGGAAGATGCAGGCGCTCCGGGAGGTGAATCCCGAGTCGCCTGGACTTCTAGGTCTCGGCCAAAGCGTACTGGTCGATCCGTTCTTTCTTTACTTCGCGGCTCTATTTCTGGCGACTACCGTGCTGATCATTTTGCTTTCGGTGCGCCATCTCGAAATTGCACAGGAGTGGCGCGGGGCCTACTATGCGCTGCTTTTGTTCGCGTGCGCGGGCATGATGGCCATGGTTTCCGGCGTCGATGTGATCGTTGTACTGCTAGGGATCGAGGTCATGGGGCTGAGCTGTTTTTTGTTGGCGGGATTTTCGCGGAGCGAGCAGCGTGAACCAGGGGCGGCGCGAAGTTACGCTTTTCTGTGGGGGTGCAGCTCGTTTGCCTTGACAGGTGGTTTTCTGATGCTTTACAGGCTCTTTCAAACGACGAATCTCGGGCGAGTTGGAGCGCTCCTCGAGACGCGTCTGGATAATGGCCTGCCGTTCGGCGGGCTTACCGCCTGGCCAGCGGTGCTGGCGTCTGTTTTGCTTGCCGTCGGAGCATTCTTTTTGATCGATGCCGGGCTGTTTCATTGGTTCGCGCCGGGCATCTGCGCATCGGCACAAACGCCGATAGCTGGGTACTTGAGCGTGGCCGCGAAGACGGCGGGCTTCGCGCTGCTGCTGAGGTTTTTTTCTTTCTTGTTTGTATTCGCGCACCAGAAATGGATTCACGTCTGGGGCGGCGCGGCGGTCGTGTCGCTTCTTTGGGGAAACATTCGGGCGTTGCGGCAGACCAAGGTCAAGAGATTGCTCGCGTATGGATCCGTTGCTCAGACCGGTTTTATTTTGCTTGGCTTGGTCGCGTCGAATGAGGCTGGCCTTAGCGGAATGATGTACTACCTGGGTGTCTACGTTTTTATGACCGTGGGCGCGTTTGGAATACTGATCGTGCTCGAGCAGCGCGGAAGTGAGACCACAGAATTGCGCGATCTGGACGGCTTGTACCGACGCAGCCCCGCGGCGGCTCTGCTCTTGCTCATTTTCATGATGTCGCTCGCGGGGATACCGCCGACGGCGGGCTTCCTTGCCAAGTATTACATCGTCAAAGCGCTGATGGCAGCGCGGCATCCTGAGCTCGCGGCGTTTGCAGTCGTCAATGCGCTGCTCGCGGTGTACTACTACGGCCGCATCGTTGCCCACGCATGGAAAAAGCCGAGTGCGGACACGCCGTTGTTCGAAGCGCCGACACTCGCGATAAGCAGCGGCCAGACCGTTGCGCTGACGGCGACCATGTTTGTGTCCCTCGCGGCGGGGTTGTATCCTGAACCCTTCCTGCGCCTGGCGCGCTACGCCTTTGGACAATAATTTTGGACAATAATCCAAACAAGACGGACTCGGTGCCTCCCGCCGCCCAAAAAGGAAAGGGCTTCGGCACCCAGTTTGGCATGGCCATGGAGCTCCCGTTCGTGCTCTTCGGGGCGATCGCCGTCGGCGGCCTGCTGGGCTATTTTCTCGACCACTGGCTGCACACCAAGTTCATCTTCCTGTTTATTTTCGGCGGCCTGGGATTTTTCGCTGGATTGCGCGACATCCTGCGACGTCTGCCTGGCTGATGGGGATGGAAAGCGCTGAGCGGTCCGCATCCGGCGCGAACGCGGCAGCTGCATCCACGGTGTACGCGCTCACGGAACGCCGGATCGCCTGGTTGACGCTGGTTCTTGGCGGAGCAACCGCGATCATCGTCGCAATCCTGCGCCGACGGGCGTGGGCGGAAGGCCTGGCAATCGGAACGGTGCTGGCCTGGCTGAATTTCCGATGGCTGAAGCGAGGGCTGGATGCCCTGGTAGCGGTCTCCGCCGCACAAGAAGGGATTGCTAAGCCGCGAATTCCATTTGGAACGTGGTTCCGCCTGATGTTCCGCTACGGCTTGATCGCCTTCTGCGTGTATGTTATTTTTGAATATCTGAAAGTTCCCCTTGCGAGCATGGTAGTGGGCTTGTGTGCTTTAGGAGCCGCGACGATTGCCGCGAGTGTGTACGAAATTCTGCGTCCTACGGAATAGGGAATGGAACATCACGTAAGCTGGCTGACACACATTGTGAATCAGATCCTGGGAGCGCCAGCACTGGCGCTGCTAAAGGCGCTGCATATCAAGCCTAGCTATCCCGACTCGCCCATCCCTGAGCATGTGGTGATGGCGCTGATGGTGCTCGTGGTGGGTACGGTGCTGGCGCTTTTACTGAGAGCGCGCCTGTCGGTCGAGCGGCCGGGAGCCTCGCAACAAATCGCCGAGCTGTTGCTGAGCAACCCGATGGGGTTCGGAATCAACGACGTGCTCGAAGAGAACGCCGGCCATCACTGGCGAAAGTACGTTCCGATGGTCGGAAGCGTTGCGCTATTCATTTTGCTGGCCAATCTCTTTGGCGCGTTTCCGTTTTTGAGTGCGCCAACGGCGAATGTGACCGTTCCGCTGGCGTGCGCGATCATCACGTTTGTCTATTTCAACTGGCAGGGACTGAAGCACCACGGTCCGGCGGGATACGCGAAGCACTTTTCCGGGCCGGTGGCATGGCTCTCTCCGCTGATGTTCCCGGTCGAAGTCATCAGCACTACCGCGCGTTTGCTATCACTGACGGTGCGTCTCTGGGCCAACAT
>Ga0210407_10002971_pt1 | contig 14094 bp, 12 predicted proteins | sample IncBWC27MmetaG_FD_150860 | JGI IMG/M metagenome (GOLD analysis project Ga0210407, IMG submission 150860) | Forest soil microbial communities from Barre Woods Harvard Forest LTER site, Petersham, Massachusetts, United States - Inc-BW-C-27-M | ecosystem: Environmental > Terrestrial > Soil >... | reverse complement strand
ACCCCACAACCCCTGCTTCAGAAATTGCACCAGTGGGGCGTCGCCAATCCGCAATCTGTGTTTTCGCGCGCGTTCGGGATGGCGACTCTTTTTCGAGAAATACCGCTGGTTGAGTGCCTCTCCGAGAGCTTTCTGCTCCATTACCATATTTTTGCGGACCATCTTTTTGTCTGCAATCAGCACCTGACGAAGTTCGCCGAAATCACCGCAGTAAATTTCCGTTTCGACCTGTACGCTTCGGCGGAATACGCGCGGATGCTCGAAAAGCAATGGGGCGAGTAGGCCGAACTCCGCAGATCCACGCCAAGTCACCGAGAAATGAATCTTGTTTGTGTTCTCTGCGGCTCTGCGCCTCTGCGGTGAGTTGCCGGAATAGTCCCCTGATATAATTCATTGCATGGACTTTCCCCGCCTTCTCCTGGTCCGTCAGAATTTTCCAGATCGCAGCATCCGAGAGATTCGCCCAGCCGTCTTGAGCGAGTTGGTCGATTCTCCTTTCGGAGCACGCACCAAGCCCGGCGCTCGTGTTGCGATCGGCGTGGGAAGCCGGGGCATTAGCAACATCGCAACTATCACGCGGGCAGTTGTAGATTTCTGGAAGTCCAAGGGTGCCCGGCCTTTCATCTTTCCTGCCATGGGCAGTCACGGCGCCGCGACCGCCGAAGGTCAGGCGGACGTGCTGGCGCATTACGGAATCGTCGAAGCCACCATGGGCTGCCCTGTGATCAGCTCCCTGGAGGTGGTACCGGTCGGCCGCACGCCTCAGGGGATCGAGGCCTTCATGGACCGCAACGCCCACGAGAGTGATGGCGTGATGCTGGTAGGCCGAGTGAAGTGGCACACCGACTTTGCGGGCAATATCGAAAGCGGCCTGTTCAAGATGATGGCCATCGGCCTGGGGAAGTTCGCCGGGGCGCAGCGCTACCATACTTACGCTTACAAGCTCGGCCTCGAGCAGGTGATCCGCAGCATCGGCCGGCAGGTGCTGGCGTCGGGCAAGATTCTGGGCGGCCTAGCCATCCTGGAAGACGCCAATCACAATACCGCGCAGGTTACCGCGGTACCGGTCGAAAAAATGGAGCAGCGTGAAGAAGAGCTACTGCGCCTGGTGAAATCGTGGATGGGCCGCATACCGACGGATTTGGATTTACTGATTCTTGACGAGATCGGAAAAAACATCAGCGGAGCGGGCATGGACACCAAAGTGGTGAACCGTGGGGTGTATGGGCAGTACAATCCCTGGCCGGACGCGCCTCGGATCGAGCGCATTTTCGTTCGGGGGCTGAGCGATCTCAGTTATGGAAACGGTGTGGGATTGGGGATGGCCGATGTGGTATCGGACCGGCTGCTCGAAAAGATAGACTGGAACCCGACGCGAATCAATTCGCTTACGGCATCCACTCCCGCCGCCATCCGGACGCCAGTTCACTTTGCCACGGACCGCGAGTGTATTGAGCGCATAGCGCCCACCGTGGGAAGGATCGATTTGAAAGACGTGACCTACGGCTGGATCCGGAACTCACTCGAGCTGGGCCTGGTGGCGCTGAGTGAGAACTTGCGGCAGCAGATCGAGCGCGATCCGAATCTCGAGATTCTAGGGGAGTCGAGGCCCATGGAATTCGATGCCCATGGAAATCTCGCGGATCTCCTCGTTGCGGAAGTCGTCGGGACCCACTAACCGCCCTGGGCCACCAAGGCCGAACCAATCTTCGAGAAAATCGCGGTGAAGCTGCCCGTGATCTGAGGCGCGGCAGCCGCCGACGCCAGCGCCACGAAACCCGCCATCAACGCGTATTCGATCAGGTCCTGCCCGCGGAGATCGTCCCCGACTTTCCGCAACCATGCGAGATAGGGGCGTAGTTTTGCCGGTTGATTCCAGCGTGTCATATTTTCTCTCCTGGTGCGGCGGAGGCGGGGCCATCTGCACGACCCCACCACTCGATACCGCCTCTTAACTGGCCGCCGCAGCTGCCATTACGGAAGTGATCTTCGAGAAGACAGTGCTGATGCTGCTGGCCACGTTGGGCATCAGCGCGCCGGCCGCCACCGCCACGAAACCCGCCATCAGCGCGTATTCGATCAGGTCCTGGCCGTGCTTGTCTTTCCAAATTTTCAATCTTAAGACTGCCTTTGTAAAATTTTTCATTGTTTTCCTCTTCCTCCTCATCCGCTATCGGATACAAGTGCTACTTCGAGCCTAACCTTGGGGAGTATGTTTGGAAATCGGGCCTTTGACTTAGACCCAAGCCCTAAGAACCTGGGTGACGCCTGCGATTACCCCAGCCGGAGATGCTGGAATTCCGGGATCAGCTCGAAAGGCGTTTGGACCTGGGCGATCGATTCGCCGCGCTGCTCGATGGACGCCTCGCGCACGTGCCCGTGGTCTGAGGCCAGCTGCAAATATTCGATTTTGGCCGGATCAATGCCCATGATGCGGCAACAGGTGGCGTCAACCGCCGCGAGATCGCCACCCATCACCAGCACGCCGCACGGCCGCGCACGCCCCTGGATCGGGCCATTGCCGTCCATCCCGACAATGCCATCCACAATGGCGAAGCGGCGCTGAAAAATGCGGTTGAGTCCGGCCACACACCGCCCGATTCCCACCTGGTGCAGGTGATTCTTGGGCCAGCCGTAAACGGCGCCAGGCACCACCCCGAACAGGTTCTTCATCGAGAGCGTCGCACCCGTCCAATGGTGCGTTTTCATGCGTGCGATGGAAACTACTATCTCCGCCGCCAGCGCCGTGCGCGCCAGGTAGATCCCAGGGCCGCCGGCAAAGGGAGCCACGCGCGTCACCTCGTCGCGGTTTAAATCCACGAACCGGGAGTCGAAGCGGGGAATCGCCGCGCGGTATCCAGCCTCTTCCGCCAGGAACCACGCATCCCGCCGGTGCCCGGGCCCCTCGCCAATCGTGACCTCCGTCGCGCCCAGCCGCTCAAATAACTCCACCGCCGCCGCCAGAACTTCGGCCTGGGTGTGAATCACCGAACTCGGGTCATATTCCACCAGGTTGGGCTTCAGCAGCACGCGTTTTCCCAGGACGTTTAGCCCGCACAACGCCGCTCCGCGCGCCAGACGCTCGACCATATCTACGCGATAGGAGGAGGCGCGCAGGATCGCCACCGCCGCTTTGCCGGGCGGTCCACCCGCCAGCGTGGCCCGCGCGCAGCCGGCGGCGGCCACCGCCGCCGAGGCCGCGGCGGCTCCGAGAAGACCGCGCCGCGTGATCATGTCACAAGCTGGTCCCATCGAATGCCTTCGATCGCCGTCACAAGGAGGTCGTCCCCTGCGCGCTCATTCCGGCCCACTGGTTCCGGCCGCTCCCCGCGGTACATCAGCAAGCAGGACGACAGCCACGCCCGCGCCAGCGGGCTGCGCGTCTTCTGCCAGGCGCGGTCCACCTGGTCGAGCGCCGCGCCCCACTGGATAGCCGCGTGTCCGTTGAGCGCCATCAGCGCCAGAGCGGTGGTTTCGGGATAGGAGGGCAGTTCTGCGCCCAGCACCCGGCGGTTTCCAAAATTCCATCCGCCGTCGCGGCAACGCCGGTCGAGCAGCATGCGTTCGCTCATCGCCATCCGGCCAGCCAAGTCTGAACGCTGCCCACTCCTCGCAGCACATCGCAGAGCCATCAGCGCATGTGCCGTCGGCTCCACCCAGGAGAACGATCCCTCCTCCCAAGGCCAACCGGCCAAGCTGGCATCAAACTCGACGACCGAGGGACGAAGCCAGTGCGCCAGCCGAAAAAAAGGCCGGCCCTCGACGCCGGCCAAGGACAGCAGCCAACCCAGGCCTCGCTGAAACACCTCGCCCGAGATCCCGGTCACGCAGCCCATCACGCAACCCAGCGTCACCACGAGCGAAGTGGCCCAATGCGGCTCATCGACGTCCGTACAAGGGCGAAAAGCGCCATCGGGCCGCTGCCAGGAACGCAGCAGATTCCAACCGCGGTCCAAAGCCGCGCCGCGCTCTCCCGCCAGAGCCAGCAACGCATAAGCGGTGGGCTCGAGCCACGACGGCTTACCGGGGAAATAGCCCCACCCGCCGTCCGGGTTCTGCGTGGCTTTGAGAAAAGCCGGACGAGTTTCGAGACACGTCGACATCCACCGCCAGCTTATGTGCTAAGCATGGCGGGGTCGATTCAGCGATCACATGAGAAGGCACCGCGAATTCCCTTAGCTGGAGTGAACGGGTGGGCAAGTCTTCGTGAAAGAGGTCGACTCAGAGTCAAGAAGCTCTTCCCCGGCGCCGTGAAATCATTCGATACCTTCTGTTACCATCCAATTTCCAGCAATTTATGACGGACTCCTCTGCTCCAGCCACTCTCGTGGACCTATTGAACGCCGCCCCGGCCGGCCACCAGGCCCTCCTGATCCCGGAAACCGGTGCACGCGTTTCCTATGAATCCCTGCGCCGGCAAGTCGCACAGGCGGCGGACGTCTTCGCGGGCGCCGGGATCCAGAGAGGCGACCGCGTGGCCATGGCGCTTCCCAATGGTCCCGCGGTGATTGTCAGTTTTCTGGCCGCTTCTCTGGCCGGAACAGCGGCGCCGCTCAACCCGGCGTACCGCTATGAAGAGTTTTGCTTTTATCTGGAAGATACCAATGCCCGGCTACTGATTCTGCCCGCCGAAGCCCCCGCCGACGACGCAGCGCGGCGCGCCGCGGCCGAACGCAACATTCCCATTCTCACCGCGGAAACCGACGCCTCGGGAGAAGTGCATATCTCGGGAAGCGCCGCCAACCGCACCGCTTCCCCTCCCGCCAGCGATGACGTGGCGCTGATTCTGCACACCAGCGGTTCTACGGGCAGGCCCAAGCGCGTGCCGCTCAAACACGTGAACCTGGCGCTCTCCGCGCGCAATATCGTGAGCACTTACGGGCTCTCGCCGGACGACGTCTCGTTATGCCTCATGCCCCTGTTCCACGTGCATGGCCTGGTGGCTTCCACTCTCTCGACCTTGCTCTCGGGCGGTACCCTGGCGGTTCCGGCGCGTTTCAATCCTCTTTCGTTCTGGCGCACGGTGCGTGATTCCGGCGCCACCTGGTACTCGGCTGTCCCCACCATCCATCAACTCATTCTGGGACGTTCCGCCGCAGGCAAGCCCGCCGGCGCCGAACGCTTGCGATTCGTCCGTTCCTGCAGCGCGCCACTGGCCGTCGAAACCGCCGAAAGGCTGGAAGCGTTATTCGGTACCCCGGTGCTCGAAGCCTACGGCATGACGGAAGCGTCGCACCAGATGGCCTCCAATCCGCTGCCGCCCCAGGCGCGCAAGTTCGGCACGGTGGGCACGGCAACGGGTATTCAGATCGGGACCATGAACGAAGCCGGTGATTTGCTGAGCACGGGCGCCAAGGGCGAGGTGGTGATCCAGGGTCCGAGCGTCATTCGCGCCTATGAAAATAATCCCGAGGCCGACGCCAAGTCCTTCGTCAACGGCTGGTTCCGTACCGGTGACGAAGGCGTGCTGGATGCCGACGGTTATCTGCGGCTTACGGGACGGATCAAGGAACTGATCAACCGGGGTGGAGAAAAGATTGCGCCGCGCGAAATCGACGAGGTGCTGCTCACCCATCCCATGGTGAGCGAGGCCGTTTGTTTTGCCGTTCCGCACGCCACTTGGGGCGAAGAAGTGGCCGCCGCCGTGGTGCTGCGCGACGCCGCCACAGAAGCCGAGCTGATCGCCTACTGCCGCGACCGCATGGCCGATTTCAAATGTCCCAAGAAAATCTATCTTGTCGATTCCATTCCGCGCACGGCCACCGGTAAGGTGCAGCGCCTTAACGTAGCTGCGGCGCTCACTGGGACTCGCGGATGAAATTCGCCGTTGCCGGCGCGGGAGCCATTGGAGCCTACGTAGGCGCGAAGATGGCGCGCGCCGGAGCGGACGTTACACTCTTTGCGCGCGGCCGTCACTGCCATGCCATGCGGGAGCGCGGCGTTCGCGTGGTCAGCGCCGAGGGAGAGTTCGAAGCGCGCCCCCGCGTGGTCGATTCGCTGGCTGCCGTGGGACCCGTAGACGTGGTCTTCCTAGCGGTCAAATCTCACAGCTTGCCCGAACTCGCGCCGCAATTGCGCGTTGTTTTTGGGCTGGACACCACTGTGGTCAGCATGCAAAACGGAATTCCCTGGTGGTATTTCGAGGGAGCAGAGCGCCTGGAAAAGGTCGATCCCGGCGGGGTTGTGGCGGCGGCCATTGAACCTCGCCGCGTGGTGGGCTCGATCGCGTATCTGTCGACCGAAATCATCGAACCGGGCGTGATCCGCCACATCGAGAGCAACCGCATCACCGTCGGCGAACCCGATGGCGCCCGGTCTGACCGTTGCCGCGCGATATCGGAAGCACTGATAGCCGCAGGCCTGCGCGCGCCCATCACCACGCATCTTCGTCAGGAGATCTGGGTGAAGTTGATGGGTAACATCGCGTTCAATCCCATCAGCGCGCTCACAGGCGCCACGCTCGTGGCCATGGCCCGTGACCCCGAGGTTTCGCCCCTCATTCGCGCCATCATGGCCGAAACCGAATACGTGGCCCGCCGCCTCGGGATCGAGATGCCGATCACCATCGATCAGCGCATGGCCGGCGCGGAAAAAGTGGGCGAACACAAAACATCGATGCTGCAGGATCTCGAGTCCGGCCGGCCGCTCGAGTTGGACGCCATGGTGGGCGCGGTGCTCGAACTGGGCGAGCGGTTGGACGTGGCTATGCCGCATACCCGCGCCGTCTATGCCTGTACGAAGCTGCTGGAAAAACGGCGAAGAGGCACTTCGTGAAAAACCGCTGGGCGCAGCTTGGGGCGTCGCTCGTGGCGATGATCATGATCGCCAACCTGCAGTACGCCTGGACGCTGTTCGTCGAACCCATCCGCCAATCCACCGGATGGAAGCTTTCCGACATCCAGTGGGGCTTCACATTGTTCATTGTTTTTGAGACCTGGGTGATGCCGCTCGAAGGCTGGCTCATCGACCGCCTGGGGCCGCGGATTTTCACCACGATTGCGGGCGTATTGTGTGGTTTCGGCTGGTCGAGCCTGGCCTACGCCACTACGCGATGGCAACTTTATGCTTCATACGCGATTGCCGGCATGGGTGCGGCGTTCGTTTACAGCGGCTCGATTGCCAGCGCGCTCAAATGGTTTCCAGACCGGCGCGGGCTCGCGGCAGGCGTCATCGCCGGGGGCTTCGGTTCTGGCGCCGCGTTGTTCATTCCGCTCATCGCCTCCATCATCCAGGCTCGGGGATACCACACGGCGTTTCTGGTAACTGGAATATTGCAGGGCGTCGTCATCATCGTGGTGGCCCAGATCCTCCGGCATCCAGGACCAGAGTTCGCAGCCACACATCCGGCCAAACGCACGATTGCTCGCCGCGTGCGCCGCAACACCGAACAGTTTTCAACACCGGAAATGCTGCGCACTCAGCATTTTTACCTCCTCTACCTCATGTTCGTCATGATGGCCACCGGCGGCTTGCTGGTGACCGCGCAGGCGGGCCCCGTGGCGACTGAATGGGGGATCTCGCGGACCGCTCTCACCGCCGCCCTCGCGCTCGACAGAATTTCCAATGGCGCGAGCCGCGTGGCCTGGGGCTGGGTCTCGGATCACATCGGCCGTGAGACCGCCATGGCCATCGCATTCGCGCTACAAGCCGTGTGTTTGCTGAGCGTGATGTTTGCCGGGCGCTGGTCGGGCACAATGTTCACCGTGACTCTGATCCTGACCTTCTTTACCTACGGCGAAGTATTTTCGCTTTTCCCGTCACTCACGGGCGATTATTTCGGCGCCGACCACGCCACCTCCAACTACAGCTTCCTCTACAGCGCCAAGGGCGTGGCCTCGATTATCGCCGGAGGACTGGCGGCGCTACTATTCGAAAAATTTGGAAGCTGGTCGGCGGCGTTTTACGGAAGCGCGCTGATGGCGTTGCTATCTAGCGGGCTGGCTGTGGTTCTGATGCGGATGGCGCTGCCGAGGAAAGTGGTTACAACGGAGAAAGCGATCTACGCCGGCGGATAAGCTCGGTGCTTTCGGAGGGAAACCAGGAAACCAGGGACGGAGACCTCATTTCCCGATACCAATTGCAACATACAAAATTGGATTTGAGGTCTCCGTCCCTCATAGCAGTCCCCGTTCCCCGTCCCCCCGTCCACACAAACCAACACAACGATCTAAGCCGGTGTTAGAATTCTCCCTATTGGACGGTATGCCGAACACGGTCCTGACTCGTTTCGTCCTGCGGTCGCTCTCCGGGCTCGCCATAGCGACAGCCGCATATGCGCAGGCGGCTGTCGAGTATGCCGCCAAGTCATCCAGCAGCGCACTTTCCGGGTCTGGGGGCGGTGCCCGTTTGGGAACTTGTCCCGTCGATGGCACATTGCTCACCTGCATGAGACAGTCCTATCCCGTAGTGTTTTATGCTGCCACCGTCGCGGCTTGCGTCTTTGTGGTGTCTCTCTTGTTTCGCCAGGGCCGCCGGGTTTGACGCGATCAACTTGCAAAACCAGCCGCCAATCAGGTGCCCTGCCTGTGACAAAGTGGCACCCGACATTATCCGGCTAATCTCTAAATGGTTGGATTGTGATACGTTCGCCACCCGCTCAGGCTGGCATGCCGAGTGCATTGCACTAAACGGCCTAGGGTGCCGTTGATGCTCCAAGGCCAAAAAGTATGGAAGAGATGTTTGCACGCACAGCTCGCGCACCCGCAGGTGGCCGCGAGTCTGTCAAGAAAGCAGAAATGCGAGACCAGCCGCGCTTATCCACCTGCAGCATGGTCACGGTGGTATGGCGAGACGAAAATCAGCAGATTCGATACATGCGTTCGCTTGTGCGGAACATCAGCGGAGGCGGTGCTCTGGTGCTCTCTTACCGGCCCTTGCCAGTGGGATCATTTGTTCGCATCCGCGACAGAAACCTGTTTTTTCTTGCCGGTTGTGCGCGTGTCCGCCATTGTACTCGCTGGGCTTTCGTTTACCTGGTCGGACTGAAATTCGATAGTGAGATCGCTGCCCGCTTTTGATTTGGGGAGGCATCAGGAGCCGATACACAGTATGAATTCTGAAGACGCATCGCCTTCTGCCCGATGCGAAGCACAGAGTTGTTCAGCCGGGGCTAGCAATGCCGACGATGCTACCTCTCCGAGACTGCATGAACGTCTTCCGTTCGACGGTCTGCTTCATCTTTGTTGGGAAGATCGACAGACGGGAAAGCGCCGCATCAACGCCCGTGGGATAGATAGGAGCAAATTTGGCATCTTGGTTGAAGCTGAAAGACCAATTTCCACTGGTACGCTGGTTTCCGTGGAAACAGCCAACTTCACGGTGGTCGGTAGGGCCTCTGTCCGGCACTGCTCACCGAACGGCATGAACTACAGGATCGGGCTGTACATGCCAGATCGCCTAGTTAGCGATCTATGATAAGAAACTCGTTGACCACCCCAAGCCCTTAAGGGTGTTCTTCGGATTCAAGCTTCCTGGCATACTGGGCCCTCTGCTTCGCCTGGATTTGCTCTGCGGTGGCGATCTCTCGTTTGGCATCCTCGAGAAGGCTGAGCCTTTTGAGCACTCTCCCAAGAACATAATGCGCCTGGACATAATTCGGATCGAGCGCGATTGCCCGTTCGAGCGTAACTTTCGCATCGCCTGGCCGGCCCAAAGCGAGCTCAGCTTTTCCCAATCCGAACTGCGCTTCTTTGTACTTTGGGTTCGCCGCCACCGCCGCGCGAAAATTCCGCAGGGCCGCGGTCAGGTCGTTCACCTTCAGGGATATTTCTCCCAAGAGGCAATGAGAGACGGGATCGTCCGGATGACTCTTCAGTTCCGCTTCAAACTCTCTGGCGGCAGATTCGATTTTTCCTTCTTTCCAATACACCTGGCCGAGCCCGGAATGCACACCTGGGTATGTGGGATCTGCATCGCGAGCTGCTTCGAACTCCGTACGCGCTTCAGTGTCCCGAAACATGTTGTCGTAAGCCATGCCCATCATCACGTGCACGGCCGGCGAGTTCGGATTCAACACCATCATCCTGGCGAACACGTCCGCCGCGCCCCGGTAGTTTCCCGTCCGCATATACGCCTTGCCAAGCATGTCGAGCGCCGGCATGTCCGTGGGATTCAGTTGGCTCGCTCGTTCGAGGTATGCCGCCGATTCTGCGTAGCGATCCAGCGCGAAAAGCGTCACTCCAGCCAGATCGACCGTCTGGAAATCGTCGAGCTTCGCGCTCAACGTCTTCAGAAGGGGCCATGCCGCCGCATACCTCTGCTCCCGGAAGTATGCGATGGCCAGATTTTTCATGGTCGTCACGTGCTCGGGCTGGATCCGCAAAGCTCGCCGGTAAAGCTCAATTGCTTCTGACGCCTTCTTCTGCCGGGCCAGGGCAATCCCCAGATCATTCAGCACTTCGATGGAGTTTGGCTCAAATGCTAACGCTTTGCGGAACGCAGCCTCGGCGCGCGCGTTGTCTCCCGCCTCAAGCGCCTGCGATCCCAGAACCAGCCAGGATTTTAGATCTTGGCCGGACTGGGACAATGCAAACACAAACAGTCAGAGCACGCATCGAACCGGCATTGATTCATGCTTGCATCAAAAATACAGTTTCAAACCAAGCTGAATATTGCGCGGCAGGTGATCGCCGATCAACCGTCCGTAGGTAGCGCTGTCGACGTTAGTGTCGACCGCATTGAAGTTGACATGATTGAAGGCGTTGAAAAATTCACCGCGGAACTGCAAGCTGAAGCGTTCGCCGATCTTGACATTTCTGATCCCGGAGATGTCCCAGTTGAATGTCCCTGGGCCAAGAAGCACGCCCGGACCAGCAGTTCCGAAGTGCCCTACGGCGTCGGTAAACGCCTTGGTATTGAAGAATTGCGCAACAGTTCCCGCGCCGCTGCGAGAGACTCCAGGAACGACGTCTGGCCGGGGCGCGATGTTAGAGAAGTCAATTCCAATACCTCCAGGATACGTTCCCGCGGCGCCGGCAAAGTCTTCCGCTCTAAATGGATCATTAAATTGAGTCAAGGTAAGCGATTGTCCGGTCTGCACAGTGGTGATACCTGAAACTTCCCAGCCGCCGAGAACATGTCCCAACAGGCCTTTCTGGTCCTTGTAGAACGGCAGTTGATAGACATAGTTTGCGATGAAAACCTGGGGTGTGTTCAGCGACGCGGGACCGTAGTTTTGGCGAAAGTTGTAAGTATCGTAGACTGGCGCGCCGCGATCAGAAGTGTTATCGGTTAGATTTCTCGACCAGGTGTAAGCAATCCCCAGGTTCAATCCTTGACTCACGCGCCGATTGAGTGCGACCTGCAGGGAGTTGTATTTACTATCAAAGTCCGGATTTCGATCGAAGAAAGCATGATAACCGAGAAATGGCCTGATGGCGTCGACGTTCGCCGTTGGACTGGCTTGACGGATGGCCAACGTAGGCTGATTCGCATCCACTTCACCGAGAAGATGTGACCCCTTGGTGCCCACATAGGCAACTTCGAGCGTCGTGTTCGGCAGAATTTGCTGCTGGATCGAGAAGTTCCAGTCCTGATAAGACGGAACTTTGAACCCCGGGTTTCCCGTTGCCGTTATATTTCCGGGGCCCAAGGGGACCGTGGCCGTCCCCGCCGTGGGGTGGTCGAAACTGGTGTTGGTGACTTGCGCTTGCTGGACGAGTGGCGGATCGCTAAACGCATTCTGTTCCCAAATGCCGTTCAGCGTGCGATCGTAATAAATGCCGTATCCTGAACGAATCGCGGTCTTTCCCTTCCCGAAAGGATCCCACGCGAAACCAATGCGCGGACCCCAATTGTTGTTCGAGTTCGGGTTCACAAGACTGCCAAACGGAGAACAAGTGACTCGGGCGACCGCCTGGGCCGCGTTGCAGGAGGCGCCGGCCGGAAAAATGATTCCGTTTGTATACGTCGCTGGAATCACCCCTTGCCCGGCCACGAATAATCCGGTTGCCGGGTTGATCGCAGGCGCGGCGGCAGGATTGAAGACCGCCGGATCGAAGTTGTTCAAGACATTATTAGAATCGCTGGGTGTGGGAAAGAAGCTGTATCGCAATCCCAAGTTGATGGTGATTCTGGAAGTGAGCTTCCAGTCGTCCTGTACATAAGCCTCAAAGTTGAAGTAATTCAGATGAGGCACGATGTCACGGTTATACTGATTGAAAGATGAGGCGTTTCCTAGAAGAAAGTTGGCGAATGCCGGGTTCGCGTTGGTTCCCAGGAAGCTGAAGGTCCCATTGGTTGGATTAACGGCATTTTCGGTTTTGACCAGGAACTGGACGCTGACTCCGGCCCGGATGGTGTGTTTGCCCCAAACTTTCGAGAAGTTGTCGAAGAAATTCTTGTCAATGTTGCGCTCAAAATAGGGCGCGACCGGAACCGCTACTCCCGTCAAACCAGAAATCGATATCGCCGGGACACGGCCGTAGGGATCAGTATACGGAAGACCTCCCGCGAGCGCACCGACAAACGCCGGCGAGTTGATGCTCCCGGTGATGTTGCTGGTGATTGCGCCCCATGAGTAGTTAAATGCGGCCTCATTGACAACCGAAGGAGAGATCGTCCACGTTCCGTTTACCACCACATTTCTTCCGGGAGCATTTGTTGCCGTAGAGGAGATGCCTGGTAACGGCTCGCCTGCGAAGAGTCCGCCCGGCTCCGTCGTAGGCACGACATCTTGTATGAATCGGCCAAAAATACGGATTTTGTCACCGATGTTCTGATCCAGGCGAATAAGGTCCTGGCGGTAATTGTTGAGCGAGACAACGTTGGTGATGTATTGGTTTCCACCGGCCGCATTTGCTGGAAACTTGGAGTATACGTTGGCAATGTAGGCCTTTGCGTTCTGGCTGAAGCAGGAGGGGTTGATCTGGCCGCCGGCGGATGAATTTGTGATGCAGCCCGCGGGGGCGCCTCCCGGGTTCAGCTGAACGCCCGGAAACGAGCCAGTTAACTGTTGAGATGTCGGAACCGTGGCCACATCGGTGGACGGCTGGGTCGTCTTGCGCCATTCTTCCGACCAGAAGAAGAACGTCTTTGAATCGCTCTTCTTGTAAACCTTCGGGATAAACAGTGGTCCGCCAAGCGTGAACCCGTAATCGTTGTACCGTTCGGGCGCCCTAGGGCTGCCAACGGAGTTTGCAAAGAAATCGTTCGCGTTGAAGAAGTCATTTCGTACAAATTCGTAAAGATCGCCATGGTACACGCTGGTTCCGGATTTTGTTGCGACTACTACCTGGCCGCCGCCGCTCCTGCCATACTGAGCGTCGTAGGTGCTCCTTTGGAGCGTAAACTCCTGAATCGCATCCACGCTGGGCACGTTTAGCAGTGTAGTATTGGAACCGCTGTCATTGACGTCCGCTCCATCTACTGTCCAGTTATTCGCACTGGAGCGGGCGCCATTCACGACAACCGTGCTCGTGTTGGAGATTCCGAAATTGACAACATCGGGGAGGCCGGAGATTACACCCGGCTGCAACGTCACGAGTTGTTCGAAGTTCCGATTGTTCAGCTGCAGTTCGCGGATCTGCGTGCCCGTAATGGTTTCCGCCTGTGCGGCGCTCGTGGTCTGAACAGGAGTCGACGTCTCGGAAACTGTTATGTTTTCCGTAACCAGGCCAGGCTGAAGCTGCACTTCCAGCGGGCGCTTCTGCGCTACATTGAGAATCACGTTGTTCGCCGTATATGTACTGAAGCCGGGACTCTTTACAATGACCGTATAGTTTCCGGCTGCAAGATTCGTGACCGTGAAGTTCCCGCTTCCATCTGTGGTCAGCGTTCGGACATCCGTATTGGTCTCGTTATTGTGGACGGTAACCGTCGCGTTTGGCACGATAGCTCCGCTTGAGTCTGTGACACTGCCTGCAAGCGTGGCGAAGATTTCTTGTGCAACCGAAAGGCCGCCCACCAAAGGGAGCAGCGTCAACAGTAGAGTTATGAATTTTAAAAATCGCGTCCGCATCGAGCACAACCTCCTTACTAAGCGGTTAGACTGTCAAACGGGGCGTGAAATTTCGTGCGTCTTGTTAATTCCGTATCTTCTTCCTGTAAACTCGTGAGTGCAGTGTAGGAATCCATAAACGCCCCGCACTCCCCGCT
>Ga0210407_10002969_pt1 | contig 14100 bp, 12 predicted proteins | sample IncBWC27MmetaG_FD_150860 | JGI IMG/M metagenome (GOLD analysis project Ga0210407, IMG submission 150860) | Forest soil microbial communities from Barre Woods Harvard Forest LTER site, Petersham, Massachusetts, United States - Inc-BW-C-27-M | ecosystem: Environmental > Terrestrial > Soil >... | reverse complement strand
ATCAGTTAGGGGTGTGGACGCCAGGGTCGCGGGTAAAGTTCTTCTGCGGGTCGCCCTCGAAGGCCGGGTCCGTCGCAAAGTAGAGCTCGGTTACGAGCGTCTTATGCCCGGGCGCGGTCACCAGATAGTGGACATGCTGGCAAAGGCGACTGAGGTCGGGATAATGTCCGGGCATGACGGTCTCGATTTTGTATTGGCCCGAGGCATCCACAGGCAGCTTGCCGCGATAGCGATAGCCGTCAAGATCGTAATAGCCGAAGTGATCGGTCTGCCAGATTTCGATGGTGGCATCGGGAAGCACATCACCGCGAGTATCGAGCACCTGACCCGAAAGCGACAAAGGCAATCCCGGATCGCCTGGCGCACGCAGTGTCGCGGTTGTAGGCGCCAGCCTTTTGTAGAACGGGCCGAGAGAGTTCGGTGGCGTGGGCTTGCGGAGCTGCTTCTCGCGATCCTGGAAGGCCGCGAACATCGTTTCGGCTGAAGAGCTGGACGCAACCGTGAGGGAGCCCAGGGCCAGGCATTTGCGAAGAATCGCGCGACGGGTAAACATGCCATCGCCTCCCATCAGATGTCGGCCGAAAGTTTATCACGTATCCCCGCGCCGCAGTCTCTCTGGGGCCCGAAAAGGAGTTCGCCTCGGGTTAAAGGCGGGTGCGACCTTTCGGGACTGGCCCGAAATATGCCTCAACAGGGCATTCAATAATGCTCGAGTAAGCAGTTATTTCGGGCGCGTGGGGTTCGTTCTCTCCTACTGAGCCTCGATTCGCTGGGTAACCTTCATTTTCAAGAGCTGATTGGAGAATTCAAGCTGCAGAATACCGACCGACGTCGGCTGATATTCAAAGTCATATAGTGCTGACGCTGAATCCGACTACTTGACTGCGGTCGTTGATGGCGATGGCAATACTGTGATTTCCTCCGAGTGTCCCGAGATCTTGGATCTCGCCATCTCTCCAAATGACGCCGCGAATCTCCTCTAATCCTACCAGAGGATCAATGACGCCATTGCCCGACCGGCCGGCAATCTCTCCCTGTGAATTAATCGAGACGGCTTCGCTGCACTCGACGCCGGGAAGGGCTCCCAGATCTTTCTTTTCGCCCTCTTGCCATACAAACGCGTGAAAGACGAAAGGGACGAGTCCGTCCGGGCCACCGCAGATCTGTTTGTTCGGAGGGGTAGGTATGTCTGTGGCTGCGGCCCCGACGACTGGCGGAGAGCTATGTAAACGCTGCATTCTCTTTGGGAAGTCCCAATCAAATAAACCGCAGAGGCGCGCGCGGGATAGGCTGAATCCGCTATCACCAGCCAGTTGCGGACGGCGCCGAAGCGGTAAAACTCGCACGTCAATTGAAGCCCGACATTTTACTGCTCGACTTAGCAATGCCTGAGCACTCCGGCTTAGAGGCACTGCACGAGCTAAGTACGCCTGCCAACGCCGCTCCGCTGAGGGTGATTCTTCTTACCGCGGCTGCTGCGAAGGGGCAGATTGTAGAAGCTCTGCAATTGGGAGCGCGGGGCGTTGTGCTCAAGGACTCGGCGACGCAAGTTTTATTCAAAGCGATTAAAGCCGTAATGGGCGGTGAGTATTGGGTGGGCCGGGAGTGTGTATCGAACCTCGTGCAGCATTTGCGCGCACTCATGGAATCGAAGCACGACGAGGGGCACCAGAAAACATTTGGTCTCACGCCTCGCGAACTGGAAATCGTTTCAGCAGTTGTCGCCGGCTTTTCCAACAAAGAGATCGCGCAGTACTTCAGAATCAGCGAAGACACTGTTAAGCACCACCCCAGCAATATCTTCGACAAAGTCGGTGTTTCTACAAGACTGGAGCTCGCGTTGTTCGCTGTAAATCATTCTTTACCGTTGGCGTCCATTGCTTAGCGGTCCAGACGCGCGTGCACGAGCTGCATCAACAGCCCAAAGCTATCAGCTCTTCGTGGTGAATCGTCTCGATTGAGACTAAGCACTTTTCTTCCCCGCCTTCACTCTTGCCCATCGCGCCCTCTGCCCCGCTGCGATCTTTCTCCGCGCAGCTGCCGATAGCGTCCGCTTGCCCTGTATCGGAACAACCTTCGCTGTTGCACGAGCCTTCGCCCACCGCGCTCTTTGGGCGGCTGCGATCCGCCCCCGAGCTGATGCGGACAGCTTTCGACTGCCGGTTCCTTTCACGTATACCTTGCCGAAAGCTGAGAGCGCAGCGGTAATGGCGTGAAGTTCCTGGTCAGTCGATCCTGCTCCACTCCGGAATGACATCGGCTCACTGCCAGTTGCTGCTCTCACTAGTTGCACACAGTTCTAGTCGCAGTACTCGACCGCAATTTCGGCTCCATCGGTCGCACATTCCAATATTCTTAGAAAATGGGCTTGAATGCCTGGTGCTTTATGTGCTACGTTCCGGCGCAACGTTTATCGTGCGGGGCGCAGAGCGGGCGCCACGACTCGCAGCAGAATAGGGCCGCGCAGGTTGACGGCGTAGTGAAATAAAAGGTCTCAGGGAAAATACAGCATGTCGCAGCTGTTCTCGACTGATCTACTACCGGCGTCAGACCGTATCGATGCCTGGCAATGGAATGCCCAGCAAATTTGTGGCGATTGCCGGATCCGGCTTCCCAAAGCGTCGTTCCACGGATCCATTGAAATCCGGAACATCGCCGGCCTTTCATTAACGCGATTTTCTTCCAGCGCTCTTTCCTTCTGGAAATGGCCTTTCGAGAGTGCCAGCGCGCAAAACCGTTCCTGTCTGGTCATCACGCAGATCGCCGGAACTCGCCAGTATCTGCAAGGCGGTGCAGAGATTCTGCTCAGACCTGGGGATAGCACGATTATCGAGACGGCAGTTCCCTGGTCCTCCAGTTGCGACACCGATTGTGTTCGTCTTTACCTTCGAGTGCCGCGCTGGATCATGCAGGATCGGCTGCGCATGCGTGAGATCCCAACGGCCCAAAAGATCGTGGGAGGAACCGCCCCGGGAGCCATCTTGTCGCGGCTTTCACAGAATCTTTACGACGAAGCCACCTGGATGAACGAAGAAGAACTCGCCGGGGCTCTGGATCACTATTTTGACGTGCTCACGTCGTGTACCCGCGGAGAGGCAGCGCAACCGGCAACCGTCCCGGAGCTCAAAGCGCGGATTTTGCGATTCATCGATGCCCACCTCGGTGAACAGGCGCTGAACCCAACTGCGATCGCAGAGGCGATGGGCATTTCGGTCCGGCACCTGCATCGCGTATTTTCCATGACCGATTGCACCGTGGGAGATTACATCCGAGTATTGCGTCTCGATCAATGCCGCAAGGATCTTGCCGATCCCCGGCTGCAGGGCAGGTCGATTACAGAGATCGCTTTCGCTCGGGGGTTCTGTGATGCCGCCCATTTCAGTCACTCTTTCCGAATGCGGTTCGGAATATCGGCACGCAGCTTTCGAGGTCAATTCGCAACCGGAGCGCACGGCGCTCCCAGAGATGGGAATGAGTTCTTGCACGCCAAGACTTTCGATCCGAGTGAAGCCAGGCTGAATTGAACCGTGCGCCTTCAGTGCCTTCCCAGGAACTCCGCTACAAACGCATCCACTGGTTTGCTCTTGCCCTGTTTACCGGCCTGATCAATGCGGAAGAATGCATTCTGCATATACCGCACTGCAAGCCAGCGCATGGGCTCGAGTTCCCAAACTGGAGATCGCCTCCGCGCAACCGGCAATCGGCTCAGCTCCGTGTGGTTTCCTGAGATCAACTCAGCTAGAATTCTTCCTGTGAGATTCGCGGTGGACACTCCCTGGCCCGTGTAACCGCGAGCGGTCGCGATCTTTGACGAAGCATTGAACTCGGTCATCGGCATCCAGTCCCGAGGCATTCCCACGGGGCCGCCCCATGTGTGTGTAAACTGAATGCCCTGCAGCGTGGGGAACCACTCCAAAGTCAGTTTCCGAATGCGCGCGTGAGTTTCGGCATGGCGATCCTGCTCGTCAGAAATCTTCGACCCCAGTCGATACGGGGCGCCGCGGCTCCCGAACAGAATTCTTCCGTCTGCGGTCCGGGTGAGATAGTCGACGGTGTAATTGCACGAGGCGAGACTCTCGCGATTCTCCCAGCCGATCCGATTCCACTGCTCTTCGTTCAACGGCTCGGTCAGAGTGATGAGAGAGTACACCGGCAAGACGACACGATGAAGCGTGGGAAGGCGGGTGAGGTATGACTCTCCCGCCAATACAATCGACGTGTTGGCACGGACTTCGCCAGCAGGAGTCACAAACCGTGGAGTTGTTCCTCCCTTAAAGTTCAGGACCTCGGTCCGTTCGTAAATCACTCCTCCTCGCTTCTCGATCGCGCGTGCCAACCCACGAACCAGACGTCCCGGATGCAGGCTCGCATTTTCGGAAGCGAGCAGTGCCCCGTGGACATTCGTGACCCGGATGCGCTCGGTTGCCTCCTCTGCCTTCAAGAGACTGACCCAACTTCCAAGTCCTAGCCGTTCATACGCGGCAAACGTCGAGCACAACATCGGCAAGTGATGTTCGCCGCGGGCCAGAGTCAGGACTCCACCTTTATGGAAATGCGCGTCGATCTGCTCTTCTTCGCAGACCCGGCCTACTTCATCGACAGCTCCGCTCATAGCAAGCATGAGCGACCGCGCCGCATGGCGTCCATAGCGATGTTCCAGCATCCCTGGTGTGACGGGAAACTTTGACGAACACCAACCGCCATTCCTTCCCGACGCACCGTAGCCGACAATCTCTTTTTCGAGGACCGCAACCTTTAACCGCGGGTTTGTGCAAAGCAGGTAATAAGCGGTCCATAGTCCGGTGTATCCGCCGCCGAGAATCGCGACATCCACCTCCGTCGATTTCGTCAAGGAAGGACGCAGCGCCAGATCTTCGCCGCAAGTTTCAAGCCAGAAACTGTATCTCGAGTAGTCGGTCATGACGCAGAACTCACCGGGCTGGTTTCGAGTTCAGGTTCTGATACCAAATCTCTCCGGCGCGTGGCTCTTATGCCGGCCCCGAGAACTCCCCAAATGGCCAGAGCCAGCCATTCGTGCCAGGTGAAATGGCCGGGTATCCACGGCACGAGTTTGACCAGTATCATCACGGTTGTAACCAGCAGCCCCCACAGCGCTGCAGCGCGGCGCAGGCCGCGCGGCTTCATCTTGTAATAAGAACCACAGGCAGCCATCCACGCAACACCGACGCTGACTGCGCCGACCTCCAAGATCGGCACTAACATGGCTTCCCCAAGAAAGATCGTCGCAGCCGTGGCGATTCCGACTGCAATCACCGCAGCCGAAGGAGTCTGGTTTTTTGGGTGGATGCGGCTCATCCACGGATTCAGCAGATTTCGTCGGGACATCGCAAACAGCAAGCGCGATGAAGCAATGACGTTTGCGTTAAATGCTTGTACCAATGCCACCATCGCCGACCCCAGGATGAACGCCACGATCCAATGAGCACGCAGTGCCCGTTCAAATGCAATGGCCGCAGGAAACTGCTGGTTGCTCTGCAGGCTCTGCCACGGAGCGACGTAGGAAACGGCCGCGATCACTACCAGGAAGAAAATCAGCCCGGAGAAGATCGTCAGAAAAATGGCTACCGAAAAATTCCGTTGCGCAAATCCTGGACTCGCCTCTTCTGCGACTTTCCCCACGGATTCAAATCCCGACACGAGCCAGGGAACGACCTGCCATACAAGAAGAATCGACAGCAGAGGCGCATGACTGAACAATGGGTGCAAGTTCGAGACGGAGCCGTGACTCGCGCCCGCTAACGCGAAAATGACCACCAGCGTCAGGAAAGTAAAAGTCGTGGCCTTGCTCAATCGCGCGCTGGCCTGAATACCACGATAATTCAGCCACGTAAGGAACACAGTGAGATTCAGGCCGAGCAGCACATGGGGCAGGTACACAGGATACCCGCCCAACCGGTACAACTCCATCGTGTTCAGCGATGGAAAAAGGTATCCGCTGATTCTCCCGGCTGCGAGCGCTTCAAATGGGCAGGTCAGAAAATAGCTGAGGAACATCATCCATCCCGTGGCAAAACTCACAACGGGAGGGTAGAACCTCGCGACATAAGCGGCTTCGCCCGCGGCATCGGGAATTTCTCTTACCAGTTGGCCATACACATATCCAATCGGTAGCAGGATGAGAGCGCCCGCGGTAAATCCCAAAGCCGCACCAAGGGGTCCGCCGCGGTTGAGTATGTCGTCCATCACCACCAGCCACGCGGTGCCTACCATTACGCCGAAACCGAGAGCGAAATAGTCCACCAGGCGCAGCTTGCGTGCGAGATTCGTCATAGATCATCGCCTCGGAAGAATACTTCGGCTGGACACGATCGCTTCGCCTCCATTCCACGTCGCTAGAACTCATAGCGCAATGCGAACTGCATGACACGCGGGTCAGTCAGCAGCCCAGTGTAAGCTCCAAACCGCTCTGGCACTTGTTGCAAAGATGCGATGCACGCACAGGCTGCGTTCCCCACGCCCGACAGCACGTTGAACCGGTGCAGGTTCGGGATATTGAAGACCTCCCAGCGGAACTGCAGACTCTGATTTTCCCACGGCATCTTCCAACTCTTGTTCAGTGCCATATCCCAGCCGGCATATCCATCGCCGCGCACCGCATTGCGCGAGCCCGCCTGTCCTGGATACGGATGCTGGAAATTGGCAAAGGCGGTGGAAGCATTCGAGAATACGCTGATCGTGCCGTTCGGTTGCCGGAAGTGTCCTGTCTGCGACTTCGCATTCATTTGCGCGATGCCTTGTTCATCCCAGTTTGTGGGCCAGAAATTGCCGTTGTCGACACTGAAGGGGAACCCACTGGTCCAGCGAACCACGCCCGACAGTTGCCATCCTCCAATGATGGCCTCCGCTGCTCCTTGGGCATTGCCTGCGAAACGCTTGCCCCTTCCGAACGGGAGGTTCGCGACCCAGTTGGCGTTGAACTGATGAGTCGTATCGAAGTCAGATACCGAACGACGGCCGTTGGGGTCAAACGCATTGACGAGACGCGTTCCCGGCGCACCGACGTTCGTGCTCGAACTCCAACTTAGGCGAGTTGCGGCCGAGGTGATATCGATCGACTTGGAATAGGTGTAGTTCAAATCGAACTGCAATCCGCTGCTGAGTTGCTTCCGCAAACTTACCTGTAGTCCGTTGTAGCTCGAGCGGCCAACCGAACTCCATGCGAACATGCTCGTTGCCTGATTGTTCAGGTAGTTTCCTGGGACACCGCCGGTGAGGTCTGTGCAACCTGGAGTAGGGCACGGATAGTAGTAGTTTCCGGCGTTGTCTTCCAGTCCGCCGTAGAGGTCGATATTTCCGATCCCGACCACTTCATTCCCCGCATACGAAAGGAACGGGTCGTAATAGAGATCGTAAATAGCTTGAATGAGTCCAGCATCACCGGGCGTGGCGGCTACGTATCCGCCAGACAGTCCGTAACTGCTGAAGTTGGTGGCTCCGGTTCCCGTCTGCAGTGGAGGCAGCATATCATGCCAATAGGCGGCGGTTTTGCCCACCGTAGAGTCACTCACCGAGTTCACAAAGTTCGCATACGACGTGTAGTCCGAGAACTGATTCTGAAAGGCAATCTTGGCCAACGCCGTAGCCGCCGAGAAATAGTCAATCCCGGTCTTGGGGTCGACGATATCAAGCGGTTGCCTCAAGTCCCGCTGGGCGAGCAGGTTCCGCCCCAGTCGTCCCACATAGGCAACCTGTAGTGAGAGTCTTTTCGGCAATTCGCGCCCAATCGAAAAATCGAATGCGTATGAGTAAGGTGTTTTGAGTGACTGGTCGACACCCCATGTAATTGCCTGATTGGTCGCCGGCGGATTCAGAGCCGGCGGCGCCGAAAGAAAGAACTGCTGGTTCGCGGGACTGCCGCAGTTCGACGGATTTGAAGGATCGCACCCATACGTAGGAACCTTATTGATATCAGTAATGCGAGGCACATGGGCTGCATCGTCATATCCGAAAACACAGCAGGGATTCTGGATTGTTGCTCCCAATCCTCCCGGGGGATTGGCGTCGAACGTATTCAGAAGCTGCATTCCCGGGCGGTCGAAGACTTTACTGAATCCGCCCCGAAGAACCGTCTTGTCTCCCTCGCCAACAAGTTTTCTCAGCCACTCTCCGTGCGGACGAGGTGTGTAGGCGAAGGAAATTCGTGGTGAGAAATCCGTCTTCTCAAAGTTGTAGAGGCCGCCTGCGTTGTTCGCTTTGCCTCCCAGCATGAACGAGACCAGGGGCACAGAGTCATAACCCATGCCTTGCTTCATGTTCTGGACGATCTGATCAAACTGACTCCCCAGGTTTATCGCGGGCTCGGCTTCGTAGCCGTTCACTTCCCACGGCGGAGGGAACATCGACCAACGGAGCCCATAAGTCAGCGTCAGGTTCGGCCGCACGCGCCATGAATCTTGAGCGTAGAGCTCATACCAGTTGAGACCGTATTTGCGCTTCACAGGCAGACCTTGAGACTGCACCATGCCCTGCTTGTCGTAGTTGTAGTTCCCCACGATGTCCGACACCATTCCCAACAACGCTAGCGTCGGATAGTCGTACGCGAAAGCCGACGCCGGCTCTGCAAACCCCTGGTTCGCCGGATCGAGATACCCGCCGGTGTTGGCAAAGCCAGTCGGTGACATCCAGTTCGTTGCGCCCTTGCCCAGCGGGAAAGAATGTTCATAGCTCAGGCGCGGATCGCGAGCGAACCCGGCGTTAACTCCGAACTGAAGAGTGTGTTGGCCGCGAGTCCAGGAAAAATCATCGAGAAAGTTGTGCACTGGAGTTTGAGCGTTATGGCTGTAATTGAACCCCTGATCCAAACCGTAAAACGCATTCCATTCCTGCTGGGTGTTCCCAATAAATCCTGTGCTCTGACGCGTAAATCCCCAGTGGAAAGTATTTACGGCGTTTGGGCTAAGCAAGGCGGTGTAACCGACTACGAATCCCTTGCTGTGATCGGCGACCGTTAGTTCCGGCACAGAACCCGGCAGAAACGGGGGGCCGGGATTAAAGAGATTCTGTAGCGACCCTCTCCAGAAAAGCGTGTGCTTGCCGTTGGCGGTCATGTGGTAGTCGATACGCGCGATGAACGCGTTGTTGTCCAGCTTGGTCGGCGCCCGGAACCGGAACCCCGAGTAGTTCAGGCCGTCGCCGACAGATGGGTCGTTGGTTAGAAACTGTCCCGTGCAGAAGGTCTTGTCGAAATACCCGCTCTGATGGTTCGTGAGATCCAAAACGGCAGAGTTCACGCCGAGCCCCAACGGGTCGAGGGTCTGCAAGCTCTGGAGACCCGTCGGCGGAATCACCGTGATGCCACCGTTCACATCGGCGTAGCTTATGAATCCGTTGCACATCGTCTGTGCTCCGGGAGTCGAGCTGCTTGTCGGAATCGCGCGCACTGTGCTGATTTCCTGGCGCTGCCTCGTCCCTTCATAGTTTGCAAAAAAGAACAGCCGGTCCTTCCAGATCGGTCCACCGACCGATGCCCCAAAAATGTTGTAATTCAGTTTGTCTGGCGTGTTGGGCTGTCCAAGTCTGCCTTCGGCGGCGTTGACGAAGTAATCGTTGGCACTGGTGACGGTGTTTCTGAGGTATTCATAGAGCGATCCATGAACTTGATTCGTTCCGCTCTTGGTCACCAAAGCAACCTGCGCTCCCGAACCCGTCCCCTGGTCAGCGTTGTAGTTGGAGGTGGTCACGCGAAATTCCTGCACCGAATCGACCGTAGTCGGAAGAACCGAAGTGAACGCGTATCCGTTCGACTGGTCGTTCACGTCGACGCCGTCCAGCGTGATATTGCTCTGGTCGCTGCGCGCTCCGTTGACCGCGCCGCTGCGGCTGTCCTGATCCTTGTAGGAGGCATCCTGCAGATCCAGTCGGTGGCCCGTGTACGTCACGCCGGCCTGCAGGCTCAATAGTTCCGGCACATTGCGGGCCTCGATCGGAACCTCCTTCACCTGGGTTTCGCCGAAGGAATTGCCCAATGATGCATCTACAGCGTTAAGAGCCGGGGCTTCGCTGGTGACAGTAACATTCTCAGTCGCTGCTCCGACTTTCAACTGAACATTCACGGTCGCCGGCGTATTCACGAGCAACCGCAGTCCAGTGTGCACGTATTGCGAGAACCCCTTGGAGTTCACCGCCAGTCTGTAAGTGCCGGGCGGCAGGGCCAGGAGACGGTATTCTCCCCGCGTATCGGTGTCGGTCGTGCGCTCGATCTTGGATTCGTCGTTGGCGAGCACAACTCGTGCGCCCGCAATGGCACTCCCGCTAGAGTCGGTGACAGTTCCTTGCAGCGAAGTGGATGATCCTTGGCCAAGAGCTATCGCAACTGCGGCCAGCAACACTGCCACAACAAGAGCACACCTCTTCAAGCCTCGCATGGGCTCCTCCGCACGCTTCCGCCGGGCATGGCTCGGGCGTCTGTGCGCATCTGAGATCCGCACATTTTGCAGGAGAGTGTACTCTCGCCGTCTAACCCGTGACTTGTCTTAGAGAGACATCGATAAGGAGCGCCAAGTCCCACGCGGCACTAGTGTGACCGTTAGTTGACCTAATCAGACGTGGGTGTTGAAAGAGTGCGTCAACGAAGCGTCTCTTCGGCTGGGAGGGTATGCTGAGCAATGCAACACGAATCCACTCTGAGATCCGGATGACCAACAAAGACTCTGACTGATACCGCTGATACCGTTTTCTGCGGAACTGCAGCGAATAGGAGAAACTATAGAAACTGTAGCCTAAGATTGATATTGCTTGTAAGCCGCTGCAAGGCACGCTATTATCGCCGAAGTGTAGGATCATCAGCTAGATAGCGAACATGGCCTTCAGAGAATCCCTCCCTCTCCGCCAGTCAGTCTGAACTGTAGGGAAGTTTCGTCTCAATTTTCCCCGCAATTCGCGAATCATGCCCATTTTTCGCGGTGTCCCATCTATAAGTTGTACTGCTGAGAATGAACTCTTCTCACCCTCAAGCGCCACACGACGTAATTTTTCTCCGGAGCGCCGTTGACCAGTCCGACTCTCAATCGGACCTAGAGCGAAGTTTCGGCGATCACAAGCCGAATGTATGGCGAAGCTCGACTTGACTTCGCTTACCGAACGTTTCCAACTGTCCCGCCACGTTATCGGATATCGCCGCGCGGTATCCAGGTGCCCGTGGTATTACAACAACCCACCGCTCGCGGCGATAATCTAACCGTTTCCCATGCCCAAGCCCTACACCCACGGAGAAATCCTTCCCCCGCTCTCGCGGCATATCGAAGCCGCTCCACCTGCCGAAGCCACGCTTGCTTCCAACGAAGACCTCAACGTGATTGCCACTTGGCTCGACGATCGTTTCGTCATCCCCGGAACCCGTATTCGCTTCGGTCTGGACGCCATAATCGGCTGGATCCCTGGCATTGGCGATGCGCTCGCCGCCTTGGCCTCCATCTTTATCGTCGTTTCCGCCTGGAAGCGAGGCGTTGCCCGCATCACGCTGATGCGTATGGTTCTGAATCTCGCCATCGAAGATACTTTGGGTGCGATTCCTGTGGTCGGCGACATGGCGCACATCGCCTGGAAGGCCAATCGCCGAAACTACAATTTGCTGGTTCGCGACCAACAAGAACAGCAGCGCCACACCTGGCACGATTGGGTTTTCGTTATTTGTGTATGCCTCATTCTGGCCATCCTGTTCCTGGCCCCGTTTGCTTTGCTGTTCTATTTGCTCCGGTCCCACGTTGGCGGCTTCCACATTTTTACGAGAACCCAGTAACGCCCTACCTGCTCCCCGAAACTGCTATTACTCTTTGTCTTGGGCAGCTCGTCTTCTTCTATTAGATCTTTCAACGCCGAAAATTCGTATGCATTATGTGGAATCTGGGCAAATAGCAAGTTTTTCCTGCTGGCTCGCAGCCGCCGATATCGCTGAGCATTTTCTTTTCCGCCTGTTGGAGGGTCTATTGATTGCTTGTGCGATTATTGCCGTTATTTTTGCAGTCAGGGGCTTCTTCACTCGGAAGAAGGATTAGACTCTCTCCGTCATTACGAATCTCTGCTACAGGGTTTTATTGATACAACGTTTAAATTACATTTGTTTGCAATCCAACAGTGCCACCCGCTCGCCGCATGGAAGACCACATCCGAACTCTTTGCCAAAGACTGATCGAATCTGACGGAAATAGCGACGACTTTCGGGCTATTTCCTCAGAGCTTCAAGCCGCACTTGGGCGCGCCGTCCAGCCCACAATTCCAGCATCAGTGCAAAGAAGTAGCAAATTGCGATCCGCTGGGTGACACCCTCGAATCGCCATGTACGATCAAACAGAGTACGCTGGGGAATAAAGGTGAATCCGTTTGACCGCGTTTACCCTGCCCTGATTTGCAGGTGTTCATCTAGCAACCTGTCGTTTGTAGATTTCTATGTGGTGCCGAAGATCGACAACCAATGCGTTAATCGATTTCTCATAAGTGAGAACGATCCGTGGCTCAAGAGCGGAAAACGACTGCGTGATTTGTCGAGGTTATGGACACTCGCCCAGAAGGGAGTGTCTACCATTCCTACACGAGCAGAAGCTGTTTCCTTCGACGGCAGAGGAGCGGAAGCGACGATGATGCGGACGTGAGCGGCTTCATGTTCCAAAAAACGAACAAAACACGTCCGCCGAGTCCGGCACCATGTTCACTGTGTTATCTTCGTCGGTTCCATGGAAACTCCCGTTCCTGACATCTCTCCCAGACACCGTTTCGAGACAAGGGTCTCCATCAGTGTGCATCGTGGCGAACAACATTTAACCCTGCAGGGTTGGGTCCGCGATCTCAGTGAAAGTGGTTTGCGTGCTTTTGTCGCCGATTCTCTGCTGGTAGGGGAGGCTGTAACATTCGAGATTCAGCTGTCAGATGCTCGCAGTCAGGTTATCCCAGCCAAAGTCATGCGCGCACTGGGAACCGACTACGGTTTCCAATTCACTGCACTCAGTGCTGAGCAACGAAACCGGATACAGGCGACGCTCAGGGAATCCCCGGAGCTTTCACGACCCCAGGGTGGAATCATCTGGTCGTAACTTCAACTCGGCTTTGTTTTCGTTTTCTGGCCCATCGCGCGATAAATTAACTGGGCTAACATCTATTTTCGAAGTAGGCTCCCCGATGCGACCCGGATCGTCAGGACGCCCGAGACCATCGAACCCAGGGCGGCGACTCCTATCTCTGCTTCGCGCAGTCGTAAAGAGAGCCGCTGGTTGCTGTTGAATATTGGCGCGATCAAACTCCGCGGCAAAGATTGGCCACGCCGCACCTTAGTCAACATGTTCGCCTTCCTCCATGAACCTCGCCTCCGCGGGAGGAAGCCGGTCCCCAGGACCTGCAATGCGGCAGTACAACGCCGGCAAGAGGAAGACGCTGATCAGCAATTCGAAGGTGAGACCGCCCACGATGACGATGGCGAAAGGCCTTTGGGAATCGGAGCCAATATCGTGTGACATAGCCGCCGGCAACAGGCCGAGCGTTGCGACCAGCATCGTCATCATGATGGGACGAAGGCGGAGACTCGCGCCTTCTTCAGCGGCCTGGCGAACGGTGCGTCCACGCACACGGAGTTGGTTGATGTACTCGACCATGATCACGCCTGTCTGTACTGAGACACCGATCAGAGCCAGAAATCCAAGCCCAGACGACACGCTGAAATGCGTTCCGGTGATGAGCAGGCTGAGAAATCCGCCCATGGGAGAAAGAGACACGACAGCGAGAATCAGGAAGACCCATTTCCACGAACTGAAGGCCGAATAAAGGATGAACGCCATCAGCAGTAGCGTGATCGGGACGATAAACGCCAAGCGACGGTTGGCGCGCTGCTGGCTCTCGTACTCGCCGGTCCAGTCCAGGTGATAGCCCTCGGGAAACGAGACCTTGTGAGCGACCTCGTCAATCGCCTGGCGGGCGGTGCTGCCAAGGTCGCGGCCACGGACGCTGTACTTGATGGCAATGTAGCGGGAGTTTCCCTCGCGGTAGATTGTGGAAGCACCGTCGTCAAGGCTGATGTGAGTGATCTGGCTCAGGGCCACGCGCTCACCGGAGGGAGCGAGAATCCGAACGCTGCCGATGTCTTCCACGGACGCG
>Ga0210407_10002964_pt1 | contig 14112 bp, 9 predicted proteins | sample IncBWC27MmetaG_FD_150860 | JGI IMG/M metagenome (GOLD analysis project Ga0210407, IMG submission 150860) | Forest soil microbial communities from Barre Woods Harvard Forest LTER site, Petersham, Massachusetts, United States - Inc-BW-C-27-M | ecosystem: Environmental > Terrestrial > Soil >... | reverse complement strand
TGATGTCAGGGAATGTCGTGCTGTTGGGAATAGGCCTGCCATTCCCGTCGAAGCTGCCCTGCCAGCCGGAATCGAGGTTGATATAGACGAAGCCGTGTTCCTGCAAGCCCGAGGCTTTGAGTGCGTCGGACTGCGTGATCATGTTGGCTTGCGTCAGGAAGCCGCCTTGGATGGTTTGCTGGCTGAAGCTGCTCCAGCCGAGATAGGGTTTCTGGCCGGCGTTGTTGACCTGTGCGCTTGCGCAGGTCAAGAAAGCGACAACCACCGTAATCACAGTGAGAAAGGAAAGATACTTCGGTCTCATACGATCACCTCCTCGATAGCAAAGCGGTTACAGCCTTAGCAAATAAGTAGAAACTCGTCCGCTAGAATGGTAACGTGTACGTGCACGCATCTTGGGAGATGTACCGTGTACGTGCACGTCTTGTCAAGATATTTTTGTGATCGAGGATACGATGAACATGCTCTATGGCGAATTGTCGAAGTGGAAATGGCTTCGCAAATATGCATTCTCAATTTCCCTCTTCTTGGCCCTTGGATCGTCAGTAAACGCAGCGACAGTGTCTTCACCTGACGGCCGGCTCATTCTTACGATCGAGACGACTACCGAAGGGACCAATCCGCCCACACCGCACCTTGTTTATCAGTTGTCATTCCGGGGAAAGTTGCTAGTCGAACCATCAGCGTTGCGGCTGGATTTGGAAGGCCAGCCTCCGCTTGGTAACAACATGCAGATGGTCAATACCACCGCGTCGAGCGAAGACCATACTTACAAGCTCGTGACCGGCAAAGCGAGCCAAGTGCGCGATCACTACAACGCACTTCGGGTTGACCTTCAAGAGCCAAGCGGCATATGGCGCAAGCTGACCATCGAAGCGCGTGCCTACGACGACGCGGTTGCCTTTCGCTATTTTGTCCCCGAACAAAATGCCATGACTGATTTTCGCCTTGTTAAAGAGGGAACGGAATTCCGGATCGCTAAAGATGCGACCGCTTACGCGTTGGTCCTTCCTAATTTTCGTTCGGGCTACGAGAGTGAATACATCAAACTGCCGATCAGCGCATTTTCCAATCAAGGCGGTGTAGCCAGCAAACTTCTGATCGGGTTGCCGCTGCTTATGGAAGTCCCGGGCGTGGCCTGGATGGGAATAACCGAGGCCAACTTACGCGATTACAGTTCGATGTATTTGACGAATCCTTCCGGAAGTTGGACCGGACATTGGTTTGAATCGGCGCTCGCGCCTTCCGTTGAAGATCCCGATGTCATCGTGAAAGGTACACTGCCTCATTCTTCCGCATGGCGAGTGCTCCTGGTCGGCGATGAACCCGGAAGGCTGGTGGAATCGAATGTCATCACCAGTTTGAATCCCGAGAGCGAAATTGCAGATACGTCATGGATCCACGCCGGGCGCGCCTCCTGGGATTGGTGGAACGGCAGCCTTGGGCCAGATGGAAAGCGGGCCTACACAACAGAGACGATGAAATACTACGTGGACTTCGCGGCGAAATCGGGTTTCGAATACATGATGTTGGACGCGGGATGGTCCGACCACAGTGACATCACCAAGATGAATGGAACTGTGGATGTGCCGGAGTTAGTCCGCTATGCCAAAGAGAAAGGCGTAAAGGTTTGGATTTGGCTTCTGGCGAACCAGGTGGAGCAGCAGATGGATGAGGCGTTTCCGTTATATGAGAAGTGGGGTGTTGCCGGTTTAAAAATTGATTTCATTCTGCGCGATGACCAACACGGCATGAACTTTTACTACCGCGCGGCGAAGAAGGCGGCCGAACACCGTCTCATGCTCGACTTCCACGGGGCGACTAAACCCAGTGGCATCGAACGCACATATCCCAACATACTCAGCTATGAAGCGGTATTAGGAATGGAGAACTCAAAAACCGGTACGCGGGACAACCCTGAATTTAACACCACAATTCCGTTTACGCGCATGCTTGCCGGTCCCATGGATAAAACGCCTGGTGCATTCGACAACAGGACGCGGGAAGAGTTCATGCCGCGCATGGAAGCTCCCATGGTGATGGGCACGCGGGCCCATCAGTTGGCCATGTATGCCGTATTTCAATGTGCGTTCCAAATGGTTTCAGACGTGCCCTACGCATATGACAATCAGCCGGCTTTTCAATTTATCAAGGACACGCCGGCTACGTGGGACGAAACGCGTGTGCTGAATGGCCGGCCGGGCGTCTACATCACAGTCGCGCGCCGCCATGGGAATGAATGGTTCCTGGGAAGTCTCAACAACTGGGATGCACGACAACTTGATCTGCCGCTTGATTTCTTGGGGCCAGGCGATTACACAGCAGAGATCTATTCGGATGCAGACGATGCTGTCCAGCATCCAAAGAACGTTCGCATCGAGCGCAAGCCGGTGACTCGCAGTTCTCGCCTGCAAGCAGCGCTGGCTCCGGGCGGAGGATATGCCGTGCGTTTTGTTCCGGCTCAGGCCGATCCTCACCGACACCAACACTGAGTGGAAGATCGCGTATGACCAGCTTGGATTTGAAAGGGCCCGTCGTAGGCACCTTTTAGAAAGCACCCGCTATGAGAACCAACCGTAGAGAGTTTCTACAAACCTCGGCTCTGGCATCCCTCGCCGCGGCACATTCGACGAGCGTTGCTGCAGACGGCCGTACCGCGGGGATCTCGACGGATGCACATCTCAACGCGTCCGAGATCGCCCGAAGACACATGATCGTTCGTGACACACCGAGCCCCTCCTTCTTCGATGGGATGCTCCTCGGCAACGGTGATGTTGGAGCATGTGTGGTTGTGCGCCCGGATGCGCTTGCCATTCACATTGGCAAGAACGACTGCTGGGACATTCGCGTGAGCGAGGACATCGCGGATCATGTGCTCCCGTTTCGTGAGGTACTTCAACTTTGGCAACGCGCCAGTGAAGAAGCCAAAAAGATGGAAAAGCCAGATATGCTGTATCTCGAGACCAGGGTTCCCTTTTTCCGCGAGTATTCCGAAAGGGTGGCGAGTTCCTACGACGGGAAAAAGTGGCCTCGCCCTTGGCCGTGCGGCACCATCTGGATCAACTGGGATCCCACATGGGTCGAGCCAAGCCAACACACTCTCGACCTTGCTACTGGCTTATTCACCCTAACGTTAAAATGCACGAATGTCGAAAATGAGAACAGTCGAGTTCAGCTGTTCGTCTTCATCGACTGCGAAACCGGACTCATTTCCGCCTCCACTGACCAAGCCTTGCCAGTCCGATCAATTGTCTATTCGCCAGAGATTGACGGCTTTCATGCTGGACCTTTCGAGTCAGGTAAGCGCAAAGAAGCTTCCGAACTCCTGCCGTCTCCCGAAACCTCTGCCGGGATTTTTCCTGACTATGCCGAGTTCTCTTCGTTTCAATACTTCCCTGCCTTAGGTCCAATTAGCGACCGCCCGTCGCCTCCACCTTCTGACAAAGACCGCAATTTCTCGTCATATGCTCGCATCTCTGGGCGCTGGTCTGTCGAACCGGCAGACCCTGGTTCAGACGTGCACCTGAAGCCCGACACGCGGCAACTTCTACGCATTGACGCTTTTGTAGCTACTCCTCGCGATTCGCTTCTGAGAAGGCTACTTCAGCAACACACGACAACTCGCGGCGGCCAGGACTGGATCTCCATTCCGCAAAACCATGCTTTTTCCGCGGAAGACCTCGATACAAAAACCTTTGCGCGTCACCGCGTCGCGGAACTCGCGAAATCGGAACCGCGAACTATCCAGCACAACTCTGAATCGAAGTGGAATGAATTTTGGTCTCATTCTGCTGTTGAGTTCAACGATCGGGAATTAGAGCGCATCTGGTACGAGAATCAATATTTCCTGGCGTGTTGCTTGCGACCGAATAAAGTGGCGCCAGGCTTGTTCGCAAACTGGTCGGCCGGCGATACCGGAACCTCGTGGCACGGTGACTATCATGCGGACTACAACTGCGAACAGGTTTATTGGGGTGTCTTTTCCAGCAACCATGTCGAGCAACACTTACCCTTCGTTGAACTCTGCGAGAACCTCCTTCCAATCGCAACGAAATTCGCGGCGGAACATTTCGGACTCCCAGGCGCCATGTTTCCGGTATCTTCTTATCCAGCGCCGAGCCAAATCGTAGCGTATCCAGTGCCGCCCTGGGCCTATCAGTTTGCAATGACCCCATGGATGGTACAGAGTTTATGGTGGCAATATCTCTATACACAGGACGAAAACTATCTCCACCGTGTATACCCAATTCTGAGAGAGGCCGCGCGATTCATCGCTGCCTACGTAAAGAGAAATGAGGATAAGAAATACCACTTCAATCCCACTGTGTCATCAGAGAACTGGGGATTCACGGTCGACCAGCGTCTCAACCAAGACTCCATTCTTGATCTTGCCCTTACGCAGTTTCTCCTCAAAGCCGTCGTAGACGCTTCTCTTGTCCTTGCTGTTGACGAAGCCGAGCGTGTTCATTGGAGTGAAATCTGCGAGAATCTGACTCCTTACCCTATCGCAACCGGACCTTACGGCGAGGTTTGGGTAGATGTTGTAAACGCCCCCTTAGGCCATATCTACAATCTTCCCGTAACTCTGGCTCCCGTTTTTCCCGGAGAGCAAGTCGGCATTGGACTAAACACTCGGTATTGGGACATTGCGAAACGGACGGCTAGCACGATCAGCCTGGAAGGAGGAAATGATCTGGTCCTTCAGCCATTGATCCGCGCGCGCCTTGGAATGCTCGATCTTGAATGGTTCAAGCAGGAAGTGCGGTACTGCAGATTACCTAACGGAGTTGCAAATGATCGCGTCCGCCAATCGGGAGGCCGCTATGCTCAGTCACTTGATTTCGATTTCATGATGCACATGGGGTTTTGGTGTGAGAACTTCTCGTTGCCGGCTGTCCTGAACGAATGCATGATGCAAAGCTACGCAGGGCATATCCGGATTTTCCCTAATACTCATAATCTAGGTCCAGCGCGCTTTGAGAATCTTCGTGCTGTAGGCGCATTCCTCGTAAGTGCCACCTATGATGGCCACAAAGTGACGCATTTGTCCGTGTACAGCGAAAAGGGGAAGACAGCGGAGTTCGTCTCGCCATGGGAGGGCAAAGGACTGCGCGTAATTCGCGGAAGTGATCGTGAACAGGTGCAGGTGGCCCTTAAGGGTGACGTGGCAAGTTTTGACACTCAGGCAAACGAAATGTATCTCATTACTCCTGCGTAGCGGTTTCTTCCCGTTCGCCACAAACAATAGGAGAATCTCGTTTCATTATGTGTTTACGATCAATACCCAGAAAACGCCAACTTCGTCTAGAGTTCCCTTTATTGGCTTTGTCACGATACGAGCAGGCTAACGCTTTGGTATTGTTCGCTGTGATGGGAGCTTCTAGGCGCACACTGATCATTGAAATCGTGGCCGCAGGCGGCTTTTTGCCGGTTGCCGTTTTTCGGCTTCAGAAAAAACTTCTGGTTAGTGGTCGCTGAACTATTGAATCTCCTGAGCTGTGGGCGCGGCGGGTGCAGTTGGAAAGCTTTCAGGAAAGTCAGCAGCTCCGCGATGGCGTCCTCGTGACGGTTCGTCCGGAGATGCACGTTGACGAGATGCAAGTAGGCCGCCTCATTTTGACCGATGCGGCGAGAAACTGCTGGAAACCGACCATCTCCAACCCGCGAGGCTCTTACATGGTCCTACTTGGTGATGCCGGGCCAATCATCGGTACGGAACGGTGATGCGGGCAGGTCCTCGGCATTGAAGAGATTGCACTCCGGGCTGTCGGCCCAGGCATAACGGACGGCCACCGGAGCCGCGACCTCGGGGCTGGATACAAGAACCGAATCGCCTTCGATGACCGCCGAAGCCCAATGGAATTTCCGGTCTGCTCCGGCGACCGCAAAGCCGCGCAGAGCGCCGTCCTTGGCTTCGAGCCCGCCGCCGGTAGGTCTGAACCTGACCCTGATCTTGCTTCCTTCCACCGCCATGGACTGGTACAACGGCCCGGAATAGACAATAGGCTGCTTGTAGGTGGTGCCGAGCGCCCACAAGGCAAGCCGCTGACCGACCTCGGCCTTGCGGTGCGGGTGCACGTCTTTCGGATCACCCACATCAATCGTCACGGCCAAGCCTGTACCCGGAAGCCGCTTCAAGGTGAGTAATTGAGCCTCGCGCAACTCTGCCCATGCGGATTCGGTGGGCTGGCCGGGGATAGCTCCATGGTTTGGCAGTTGCACAATCAGGAACGGCATCTGGCCCTGATGCGATGCGAGGCGCCAACTCTCAACGAGAGCGGGTAGCAACCGACGATATTGCCGGGCCTGCAGGGCATTGCTCTCCCCCTGATACCAAATCACACCGCGGAAGGAGAAAGGAAGGAGCGGGGTGATCATCCCCTGATACAGGCCGGAGGCCGGCCGAGGTGCGTAGCCGGCCGGCGAAAAGGCTTCGACCGAGAAACCCGTTAACGACGCGGGTGTAAGGTCCTTGATGACTCCCCAGCCCTCCTGGCGCAGATCGCGAAACCAGATGGTGATGGGCGTCCAGTCGGCGGATGCATGAGTCAGAGTTGCAACATAGTCGTCCGCGTCGGTAATCGTCGGTTCTACCGCGCGGAAGCGGAACGAGCCGTTGCCACGGACCCAGAAACGGATTCCCGCGTAGGTGCTTAGGTCCACGGGAGAACCGTCCGGCTGGAATCTTGCGTTCAGCCGAGCGTCGTCCGAAGCATTGAGGCGGCCCATGACTCGAGCGGCGAATCCGCTGCCGCCGCGGCCGGGAGCGACCAGTTCAAAAGTGGTTTCCGGCGCCCAGCGCAAGTCGTAAGACCAATATCCACCCAGCGTATTGCTCGCGCTGCCTTCGTCAAAGTTGCTGAAGCTGAGGTTCTTGTTTCCAGTGGCGGGATCGGCGAGTAATTCGAAGTCGTCGAATTCCAAATCAAAAGCGGGAACAAAGGCCCTGCCCTCGGAACTATTCCACAAGTCGAAAGCCGACTTGACTTGCGGATCGCGCCGGGCGGCTTCTGGGGCCATCCACTCCTCGATCGTGGTTCCGGGCCATGCGCTTTCGACGATGCCAATCGGCACCTTCAGCTTCCGGTGGAGATCGCGCGCAAAGTAGTAAGCAACAGCGGAAAAATCCTTGGCGGAGTCCGGGGTACAGAACTGCCAGGAAGCGGGAAGAGCATCCGATTGCGGATCAAGGGCAACCCTCTTCGGGACTGTGAAGAGGCGGATGTTCGGGTAATCCGCTTTCGGAAGCTCCTCGATGGCGCCAGCCGAGCCGCTCAGGGCAAAGGTCATGTTGGATTGCCCGGAAGCGACCCACACCTCACCGATCATTACATCCTTGACTGTGAGCGATCGCTTTCCGGCAACCTGCAGGGTGAAGGGTCCGCCTGCTTTCATGGGCGCCAATTGCAGACTCCAATGGCCACGCGAATCCGTGGTTGCGGTGCCCGTATGTCCAGCGACGGTGACCCGGATGATTTCGCCGGGATCCGCTCTTCCCCACAGGTGGATCTCGCGCCCCTGCTGCAAAACCATGTGATCGCTAATCAGATTGGGAAGCGCCGGATCCGCCCAGCCAAGCGCGGACCATGCGCACCACAATAGCAGCAGCACGAAACACCAGCGGACAAGATTGGCCGGACCCCTCATCAACGAAGGGTGACCACACAACATAGGTTGGCTCATGGTGCGAGCACAAACGTGCCTTGTAATTCAATCTTCTCGGACGAACTTCCAACGAGAATGCCGAAAGTGTCCGGATCTGCGTTCCAGTTTCTCTTCCGTACGTCGTAGTAGGAGAACGCCCGACGATCCAGGGCTACGCTCACCCGCTTCGACTCGCCGGGTTTCAGAATTCCGACAAAGCCAACCAGTAGGATGGCGAACACAAATCTACGAATCGGCATGAGTCTCATAGCTAGGATCACAGTTATTTCTCTTCGTCATTTTTCTTCAAGGATCGCGAGATCCCATGGTTTGAGGGTGACAGTCTGCGAAGGCGCTACGGTCGTTTTCGTCAGCAGGTCCTCGCCCACCTTGTGTGGATACTTGAAGGTCTGCGGGTCGCTCGAATAGTTCAGGTAGTAATGAATTGTCTTGCCGCTGCGGTTGGTACCGTGCTTCACGCGCACGGTAGCGGGCAGTTCCTGGTCCGGGCCGACGAGTCCGGCCATCTGGAGCGCGTTAAGCAATACTTTCGATTGCAGCGTGTCAGAAAGCACGGTTCCTTCGTAGGTCAGGGTTCCGCCGCCGAACCGGTTCTGCGTGATCGCCGGATACTTGCCAAAGAATGGATGATCGTAGTATGCGAGCGGTTCTGCGCCTTCTAGGATCAGCATCTCTGCCCAGGTGGAAACCTTGTTCTCGGCGCCAGCCTTGAAGGGGTCATCCCTGAGCGCCAACGGCTTGTCGAGGCTCGAAAATTCCTGGTAGCGAAATCCGGCCGCTTTCCGTAGCGGTCCCGGCGCCATCTCCCAGCGGACTGTGTCGTACTCGTTGGTGAATCCGCTTTTGAAAGTCATGACTAGATGACCGCCTCCGTGAACGTAGTCCGCCAGCCGGTTCAGCACTTCGTCGCTGCCAACATAGAGCGGGGGAACGAGGATGACCTTGTAATCGGAAAGGTTGGTGCTCTCCGGAAAGATGAAATCTACAGCGAAATTCTGCCGATACAACGTTTCGTACATCTGACGCAGGATGGTGCGGTAGTTGACCTTGTCGCTGAACTTCATGAACTCGATTCCGTAATGCGAGTCGTTGCTGTAGAGGATGGCAACCTTGTTAGTGCGCTTAAGATCAACGATCTCGGGTCCAATACGCTGTAACTCGTGGGCCGTGCGGCTTACTTCCGCATAGGCGCGATTCGGTTCCAGATCGTGCGCCAGGACTCCTTTCCAGTAGGTCTCCTGCCCGTAGTGGATGGAGTGCCAGTGCCAGTATTCGACCATGTTCGCGCCTGAGGAAAGGTGGGTGTAAACGTCGAGGCGGAGCTGTCCGTCGTAGGGCGGAAATTGCTCCTTGGAGTCCCAGCCGATGGTCTGCGCGTTGGTTTCGGTGACCAGGTAATTCGTCCGCTTGAGCGAACGCGTGTAGTCGCCTGCCAAGCTGGAGTTCAGCCCATCGAACTGGTCCTGCGTGCCGTGGTAGGGATTGGCAGCCATGATGTCCATGCTGCGCGCGATGTCATGCTCATTGACTTCAGGGCGCGGCGGGCCAGCGAGATCGTGGGTAATGAACTGGTCGGGCCGCTTGTACTCATTTACGATGACGGCCTGCCAGGCCAGGAAATCGGTGGTCATCCACTGCTGATAGCGCTCCCATTCCAGCTTCCATCCTGGATTGATGATGCCCGCCTGCGGAGGAATCTCGGTCCAGTCGTTGAGCCGCTGGCCCCAGTAGTTCAATCCCCAGACCTTGTTCAGTTCGTCCACCGTCTGGAACTTGTTCTGAAGATATTTGACGAACCCAGCTTGAACGTCCGGATTGGCCGCAGCGCCCGACGAAGTTTCATTGTCGATCTGCCAACCGATGACCGTCGCGTCGTTCTTGTAGTGCTCAAGAAGCTTGCGAATCACGCGCTCACAGTAAGAGCGGTAAACCGGGTTCATCAGGTCGGTGTTCTGCCGGTATCCGAAGGTGATGGTTTGTCCGCCGAAACGTGTGATGAAAATTTCCGGATGCTCCTTGTACATCCATGCCGGAACGGAGTACGTGGGGGTTCCGAGAATGACCTTGATTCCAGCCTTCTGCATGCGGTCAATGACTCGATCCATCCAGCCAAATTCAAAACGGCCGTCCTGTGGCTCCCACAAGCCCCAACTCGATTCGCCCATGCGAACCACGCTGATCCCGGCTTGCTGCATAAGTTGGACATCCTGATCGAGGCGATCATAGGGCATGTACTCGGTGTAGTAAGCAGCGCCGTAGAGCACCGTCTCCATTTTGTCGGGAGCGAATGCGGGCTTGCTTTGGGCTTGGGCTAAAGACTGGAGAGTATTGAGCAGGAGCACAAACAGAACCGCAAGTAAGGAGAATGACCGTTTCATAGCGATTTGTGACTCCAGTTGTTGCGTTGGTTCAAGTGGCGCTGGGAGCGCTTTGTTCTGCGCGGGCGATCTGGATCAATTTCGGCAATACATTTCCAAAATCAGTGTGTGTCGGCTTCCCGAAGCCGAAGTAAACGCTTCGGTAGAGCGGGAAAAGCTCGTCATACACTTTTTGCTGTGCCGCGTCGGGAGTGAAAGCACGGTGCGATGGGCAAACCCGCTCTTGTGCTTCCTCGATGGTGCGGAACGTTCCCGCTGCCAGGAAGGCGAAAATGGCCGACCCGAGGCCGGTCACTTTGCTGGCAGGCACCAGCACCGGCCTACCCAACACGTTGGCATAGACCTGGTTAAGCACGGAATTATTCTGCGGCACACCGCCGCCGTTGATGACACGCAATGTGGACGCGCCGTATTCGCTCATGCGGTCCAGAATCACCCGGGTGTGAAATGCCGTGCCTTCGATGGCGGCAAAGAGTTCATCCTGCGCCGTGTGCTGCAGGTTCCAGCCGATGGTGATGCCGCCCAGGTTCGGATTCACCAGCACGGTGCGGTCGCCGTTGTCCCAGGTCATGCGCAGCAATCCGGTCTGACCGGCGCGGTAGTTCTCCAGACCTTTGCTCAGATCCGCCACCGTCGTATTCGCCCGCCGCGCAATCGCGCTAAAAATGTCGCCCGTCGCCGAGAGACCCGCTTCGACGCCGGTGTACTGCGGATGAACACTTCCTTGCACCACGCCGCAAACACCTGGGATCAACTCCGCATGCCGCACATACGCGATGATGCAGGTGGAAGTGCCGACGACGTTTACCATGTCGCCTTCTTTCGCGCCCGCACCGATCGCATCCCAATGCGCGTCGAACGCGCCCACCGGAATGGGGATGCCCGCGCGCAATCCCAGCTTTTCCGCCCAGAACGGCGAGAGATGACCTGCGAGCTGATCGGAGGTTGCGTAAGTACCGTCTAACTTGGGTCGAACTCCCGCCAGCAGCGGGTCAACCTTGACGAGAAAGCTCTCCGGAGGAAGACCGCCGAGTGCTGGATTCCACATCCACTTGTGGCCCATCGCACAAACGCTGCGCTTAACCTGTGCGGGATTCGTAATGCCGCAGAGGGTGGCAGCGATCATGTCGCAGTGCTCGAAGGCGGTGACGAACGTTCCGCGCTTGCCAGGATTGTGACGCAGCCAGTGCAGTAATTTGGCGAAACCCCATTCCGAGGAGTACACCCCCCCACACCACTGAATAGCTTCCAGTCCTTCCTGGTGCGCCCGTTCCGTAATCTCCTCGGCTTCATTCTTCGCGCGGTGATCGCACCAGAGGTAGTAATCGTCCAGCGGTACCAAGCCCTCGCCGACTGGAATGACGCTGGAGCCTGTCGTATCCAGCGCAATCGCCTCGACTTGATTGCCTTTGATTCCAGCTTCTTTCACGGCCTGCCGAGTTGCGGCCGCTAAGGCGCGCATATGGTCGTCGTGCGACTGGGTGGCGTATTCGGGGTCGTCTTTCTTGCGATGCAGCGGATACTCGGAGGCCGCTGACGCAATGAGTCCCCGGCGGCTGTCCACCAGGGAAACTCGGACGCTCAGTGTGCCGAAATCCACTCCCGCAACAATTGCCATCTCTCGCCTCTAGTTAAGGTGCCGGTACATCTGCCAACCGAGATAGCGCGTGGTGGCCTCGTGGATCGCGTCCGCAACCGTCGAGAAATTGGCGGCCACGTGATGCTCGAAACCGTTCTCGCAGATGTAACGCAAGAGCCGCTGCAGGTGAGGAATCTGGACGACTCCAGCCCCGCCGAAGGTGTTGAGCGGATCGTTGGTGAACGCGCCTTCGCCGGTATAGCCGCGCATGACGCCAGCCGTGTCATCCGTGGAGAAGCGGGCAAAACTCATCGCTCCCGCCTTCACGCGGCCCACGCAGGTTCCAAACGTATTCTCTTTCCCGACGGTGCCCGCAATGATTTCCTGGAAATCCATGCGTACGTCCTGAAAGAAATGCTTGGGCAGATTGCTGCAGTGAAAGCAGACCGCCTTGTCAGGATCGTCTCCGTAGTTGTTGTTCCAATCGAGCAGCGCGCTGGGAGTTTCCGAGGCCAGCGCTAGGGCATGCATGCTGATGGTGCCGCACACGTCAACCTCGCAGGCGCTCGGGATCAGATTGTTGCTCATCATGCTCATGATGGTGCAGGGCACGACGCCAAAGAATTCCTCCATTGAGGTCCAGCATTGCACCGCGCTCACGGTTACGTCGGCAGCTTTCATCCAGCCGTCAATGACTGCGCCGAGCTTGGCCATCTTGATCAGCGCCGAATCCGGCACACCACCGGTGGAAACGTACTTGTGAATTTCGATCAGCTTGGCTTGGACGCTGGCCTCAGCATCCGGCAAACGCGCGATGCGTCCGAAGATTTCCGAGAGGTCGATGGTCTCGACGGAAATGCCTTGCGCTTCCAGCAACTTCTCGCTGTAACGCACCGTGTTAAACGCGGCCGGGCGCGCGCCGATGCTGCCGACGCGCAGGTTACGCAGTCCATTCGCAATCCGGCAAACAGCGGCGAACCAGGCCAGATCCTTTTGAAATTCCGCGGAGTCGGGACTTACCGTGTGCAGGCTGGTTAGCGAGTAGGGAATACCGTACTGCCGGAGGTTGTTGCAGGCCGACATTTTTCCACAGAAGCTGTCGCGCCGCGAAGCGATGGTCATTTTAGCGGGAGTGTCGGGCGTGGCCTGGACCAGCACCGGGACGTTCAGGCGCGCCAGTCGCAGCGTGTCGGCAATCGCGCGCTCGTCGCCAAAGTTGGGCAGGGTCACGATAACGCCATCCATGCGTTCTCGATTCTTCTGGAACAGCGCCGCGCAACGCTTGGCCTCTTCGTGAGTTTCCACCGCCCCGTGCTTGCTCTCCTCCGGATCGAGCACCACAGAATCGATTCCCGCCTGTGCCAGTGCTCGCATCATCTCTTCGCGTCCGGACTTAGCCAACTGGCCGGGAAAGAAGCCACGGTTCCCAACGATGATGCCCATCGTTATTCTCTTATTAGGCATATGTATCCTTATTTATAAAGGCAAAATCCACGGGTGCAAGATGGACCAGCCTGGATGCAGCCAGCAATAGGGGGACATGAGTCATTTCGTTTTACCCTGGCCGTAGTATGCGTCTTGTCCGTGCTTGCGCAGAAAATGTTTGTCGTGAAGTGGGCGGCCGAGCGGCGAAGTCTCCCCGGCCAGGGTTCGGGTGTAGTAAGCCATCCGTGCCACCGACTCGAGGATGACCGCATGGTGGGCAGCTTTCGCCGCCGTCGGTCCCCAGCAGAACGGGCCATGTCCGGCCACCAGTACCGCGGGCACAGCATCAGGATCAAGTTGCCGAAACAGCCGGCAGATCACTGCGCCCGTGTTCTTCTCATAGTCGGTGGCAATCTCATCGGGGGTTAGAGCAGGCGTGACGGGCACCTCTCCGTGGAAGTAGTCAGCGTGTGTCGTTCCAAAACAGGGAATGGGCATGCCCGCTTGTGCCCAAGCTGTGGCGAACTCTGAATGTGTGTGGGCGACACCACCTGGGTGGGGAAAATGTTTGTAGATTTCCAGGTGAGTCGGCAAGTCTGAGGAAGGGCGAAGTTCACCGTCAACGATCTCTCCGTCCAATTTTGTAATCACCATGTGCTCCGGCGCCAGATCCTCATAGGGCACGCCACTTGGCTTGATGGCGATCAGTCCATCCTTGCGCGAAATGCCACTGGCATTGCCGAAGGTGTAGAGCACGAGGCCGCGACGTACCAATTCAAGATTGGCGTCCAGCACTTCCTCGCGCAAAGCTTCGAGAAGCATAGAAACTCTCCGGGCTAATTCTCCGAACTAGCGCGTGCCATTTTGCGACGTCCGCGTCGGCGAACCGGGCGCCAGGGCGGTGGACTCTCGCAGCACCAGACTGGTTTCGAGCGCATACTCCGTCCCATTCGGCGCCGGGGTCAGTCGCTGCACGTCCGACAGCAGTGCCTGGAACGCCAGGCGCGCCAGTTCCGACTGCGACATCCGCACCGTGGTGAGCGGAGGCAACACGAACTGCGCCAG
>Ga0210407_10002962_pt1 | contig 14117 bp, 9 predicted proteins | sample IncBWC27MmetaG_FD_150860 | JGI IMG/M metagenome (GOLD analysis project Ga0210407, IMG submission 150860) | Forest soil microbial communities from Barre Woods Harvard Forest LTER site, Petersham, Massachusetts, United States - Inc-BW-C-27-M | ecosystem: Environmental > Terrestrial > Soil >... | reverse complement strand
CATACTCTGCGCCTCGGTTTTGAAGTTCTTCTCGGCCGTGGGGGGGCGCTTGGTTCGGCTGCTATCGCCGCTGGACAGCTTTCGCACGGTTGAAAACGCGAATAATCCGAGCTATATAACTACGGGTTTCCGGGTAGGGAGGCACGCCATAAACCTGCTCCACACGTTCCGGTCCACCGTTGTAGGGCGCCAGGGCTCTGTTAAGATCATGGTGAGGCCTCGGAGTTCCGGTCCGCATGATGCTGTTGTGGACAGCAGGCGTAGCTCTTGCCGCCTCCTGGCAAAGATCCGCTGGGGCGGCGAGGAATAAAGATGCGACTCCGACTATTACGAGCGGAAATGGAGCGGTCGCAAGCAGATCTCGCAGCACACGCGGGAATGTCGCGCGCCTGCATCAACTCCATCGAAACGGACCACTACGATCCCGGTCCGCTCGTCTTTAAGCGCGGCGGGTCAGCACGTCGTCTGGCTTCTGATTTCGGGGCTTCATTCGAATGAACACCCGGTTGCTTTGCGTGCCTCTCCAAATCCTTTCATTTTTCTTTCTGCTTCCTTCCAGGACAGGCGCACAGGGGCTGATCGTCGAGCCGGCAGACATCATCGTAATTCACGGCCGCATCTATACGGAGAATCCCCAGCAACCCTGGGCCCAAGCTCTTGCCACTCGCGGCGATAAGATCGTTGCTATAGGCGATGACGCCGTTATCGAAAAAAGAAGAGGTATAGGCACGAGGGTGATCAACGCTGGCGGAAAACTCGTGCTGCCCGGCTTTGTCGATTGCCATGTTCATTTTCTGGAAGGCTCTTTGAGCCTCGCCGGCGTGCATCTCGAAGGCGCGAAAAATCCCTCCGACATACAGAATAGGTTGCGCGAGTATGCATCGCAACATCCGGGGACCGAATGGATCCTAGGCCGCGGGTGGAATTACGCGATGTTCAGTCCCGAGACCCTCCCCCACAAGAAATACCTGGACGAATTGTTTCCCAACCGACCTATCCTGCTGCTGGCTTATGATGGCCACGCTGCTTGGGCTAATTCGAAGGCCCTCTCCATTGCAGGCCTCACTCGCGAAACGCCGAATCCGCAGAATGGCATCATTGTCCGTGATCCCGAGACCGGTGAAGCCACCGGGGTCCTTAAGGAAGCAGCTCAGGATCTGGTTTCCAAACTGGTTCCTGGAGCGACTCGTGCGGAAAAGCTCCTGGCTCTCCGCGCGGGCATGAAATGGGCTAACGAACACGGCATCACGCGCGTTCACAGCGTCGGTTCTGACTTTGAGATTCTTGATCTATTCGATGAAATGCGCCATCGCGGAGACCTTAGCGTGCGCGTGTATATGGCTTATTCCCTGAATCCCCCTCAGCTCCGGCCTAGGGATCTCGATACGATCGAAGCGGCACGGAAAAAATTTCGCAACGACTGGATTGACGCTGGCGCTGTCGAATTTATGGTCGATAGCGCAGTGGAATCACACCCGGCAGCCATTCTTAAACCCCCTAGCGATGATCCCGCCCTGAAGGGCAACTCTTTTTGGGAGCCCGCGGATTACGACGTTGCGTTGGTGGAGTTGGACAAGCGCGGGTTTCAGGTTTTCACGCACGCCGTCGGAGACTATGGCGTTCGAATGGCCTTAGACGCCTACGAGCATGCCGAACAGCACCATCGCAAGCGCGACCGCCGACCGCGCATCGAGCACATCGAAGCAGTGGCTGCAGCCGACATCTCGCGGTTCGGAAAACTCGGCGTCGTTGCCAGCATACAGCCGCTTCGCTCTTATCCGGATTCTGATACCCTCGACGTTGGGGCGGGCAATGCCGGCCCTGATCGCACTTCCCGCGGCTGGGCCTGGAAAAGCATCTTGGATGCCGGAGGACGTCTCGCCTTTGGGAGCGAGTGGCCCGTTGTGACTCTCAATCCTTGGGAAGGAATTCAAACTGCAGTGACAGGACAAACTTCCGAGGGAACACCGGTGAGCGGTCTTATTGCTGGAGAACGCCTAACCGTCGAACAGGCCGTTAACGCCTACACGCTGGGCGCAGCGTTCGCTGGACGCCGCGAGAAAACCGAGGGTTCCGTCGAGGCCGGCAAGTTTGCCGACTTGATCATCGTCTCGCAGAATATTTTTGACATCAATCCGCATAAGATTGGAGCGACGAGAGTACTCACCGCGCTCGTTGGGGGGAGACTCGTCTATCAGGCGGATCTTAAGTAGCCTGGGGCGCGATGACACGTCGCACGATCATTTTGAGTTTTTTGCCCGCACTAGCATGCCCCGCTTGTAATAACCACACAGAATCAAACAGATTCAGAGCTATCCATTGAAGTGACAGAAGCGTTGTGGAGTACTAGGTACTAGGATAGCCCGCTAAGAGGCGGCCCAAACCTTCGATATCCTGTACAAAATGCGGGACGCCCGGCTAACTTGGCCAACGAGGAGTGCGGGCGCATGGTTAACAGCAAGAGCTGCAGGGGAACGAACCAAAGCGCCAACGGTGACAAAGAGGTGACAAAGATTGGACCGGGGTCCATCTCGTGTGTGAGGCTTTGGGATAGAGGGGTGATTAGAGATGATCGGCGACGCGCTTTGCAAGGGCCACTGCCTTGTCCTGCCCGGGCTGGGCAAAGAAGGTCATGCCGAGGAAAGCATCGCCTTTTGAAACATCGCGCCGACACCTGCGGGCAAAACATAGGCTTTGTCGCCCAGGTCTTCGATGGGAGTCATGCCGATCTGGCTACCGGCCACACTCGACACAACTCTTGCACCGGCTTCGAGCTTGATCGAATTTGGTCCGCGCGTACGCGCCCTACTTGCCGACGAACTGAACGTGGATACCGTCATTTGCGACCTTGTCGCACGCGGCTGCCTGTGGATTGCCCCAAAGTGTTGCGTGGCCGCAAACAACCGCTGGACTTCTTTTTGCTCGCCCTGTGCTCTGTTGCTTTCCCAAAGGAAGTGTGCCATCCTTCCTGTTGGAAACCAACACGGCGACGCTATGAAGCAACAAACGGACGTCCAAGCGGGCGCCTCAGAGAATAATCGCCCGGCGCGCTTCTATCGATTGCCCCGGGAAGGACGCAAGCAGTTGCAGGTCGAGACGCAAGATTGGGAACAAACGGCAGCGATCGTCGGGCCGTTCTTCGATGTGAAAACGGAGGATTTGTCATGAAATCTCTTAGGCGGTTCCTCAATCGGCTGCTCAACTCGGCAACCAGACGGGCACGGGAAGAACGATTGAGGGAAGAGATTGCGGAACATATCGCTTTGCAAACCGAAGAAAATCTTCGCGCCGGCGTGACACCCGTCGAGGCACGGCGGCAAGCCATGCTCAAGTTTGGCGGCGTGGAGGCGATGAAACAAGACTATCGAGCCGAGCGAGGACTGCTATTTATCGAGAATCTTCTGGGGGATTTGCGAAACGCGGGGCGAACGATTTGCCGTATACCAGGGCTTGCGGCCGTGATCATCGTTTCGCTTGCCATCGGAATTGGCGTGAATACAACGATCCTTTCATGGATTCAGATGATCCTGTTCCAACCATTGCCCGGCGTGAGAGGTGCATCGAACTTTCTGCTGGTCGAGCCTCGCACGGAGACGGGCGGGTATCCAGGCGCGTCATGGCTGGAGTATCGCGCCCTCGAGACGCGCGTGCCGGCACTGCAGGACGTCGTGGCATTTCAGATGGTACCGTTCAACGTGGGAGAGGCCGGCCAGACGGAGCGGACGTTCGGGCAACTCGTCTCAGGCAATTATTTTTCTGCGCTGGGACTGAAGCCTGCGATCGGACGATTTATTCGACCGGAGGAGGCGGAGCGGCCCGGAACTGAACCTGTCATTGTGATTTCGTATGATTACTGGCAAGCGCGGTTTCGCGGAGCGCCGGGGGCTGTGGGCCAAAAAGTGCGCGTTAACGAGCGCGACCTTATTGTCATAGGCGTGGCGCCTAGGGAATTCCAGGGAACAATGCTCCCCTTGAAGTTCGAACTGTGGGCGCCGGCAACGCTGGCGCCTGCGTTGCTCGGCGGAACACGCGACCTCGAAGATCGCGGCATCCGTGCCTTTTCGTTGATCGGAATGTTAAGGCCTGGTGCGACACGCGAGGAAGCACAGGCCGAATTCAGTAGGGCGATGGCTCAGCTTGCGCGCGACTATCCTGAAGCCAGTGCCGGAATTGGCGGTGAGATTCTTCCATTCTGGGACGCGCCGCGCGGTCCGCAGCGGATGCTGATCAGCGGGCTAGCCATCCTCCAAGGTGTTATGCTGCTCCTGCTGTTGGCGGTCTGCGGGAACACGGCAAACCTCATGCTGGCTCGTGGAAGCACCCGGCAGCGCGAGGTGGCCGTGCGCCTGGCGCTGGGCGCCGGACGCTGGCGCATTGTCAGCTTGGTGCTCTCGGAAAATATGCTGCTCGCTCTCCTGGGAGCAAGCCTCGGAGCAGCCATCGCGGTTTGGGGCACCACTGCGTTGCGCGTGGCGCCAATGATTGGCGCATTTCCGATCCGGTTTCAGACAAGAGTGGATCAACTCACCCTTGCCTTCGCGATTTTGCTCGGCGCTGGGTGCGGTTTGATTTTCAGCGCGGCGCCGGCGGTCCGTCTGGCACGGCTGGATCCACAGGACGGGCTTCGCTCCAGTTCCAACACGCCGCCCCGCAGCCGTGCGCGCAAAGTGCTGATGGGGGTGGAAGTCGGACTTGCGATGATCGTCCTGATCGCGGCAGCGCTATTCTTGCAGAGTTTTCGCTCGGCAGGCCAAACAGATCCGGGATTCCGGCCCGAGGGCGTTTTGCTGGCCGCCTACGACTTAAGCGGACGGAATCCCGACGAGGCGTCCGAGCGCGAATTTGCTGCGCGCCTGCTGGAAGGGCTGCGATCCTTGCCGGATGTCGTGGCAGCCGCCATCGCAACGAATGTTCCGCTGGACCTGCATGGAATTCCGGCCGAGCCTTTCACTGTGCAAGGCCGGCTGCGCACGCAGCCGGGGCAGGATAGAGCCATTTCCAACACGGTCACGCCGGGGTACTTCAAGGTGATGGCCATCCCGCTCCTTGAGGGAAACGACTTTGCCGAGATGGGGGATCGGGCGGCGCCCGCACAGGCCATCGTCAATGATGAGTTTGTCCGCCGGTACTTGAATGGCGCGGACGCGATCGGCCGCCGCATACAGACGCGCGCGGGAAGCTTCGCGATCATCGGCGTGGCGCGCAATTCGGTCTACGACGCATTCGGCGAGCCTGCGCAGCCGGCGGTCTATTTCTCGTACCGAGATCTTCCAGAGATCCAAGGCGAGATTCACCTGAGGACGCGCAGCGGCAATGAAATCACACTCACCTCGGAAGCGCGTGCCGTTCTGCGCGATCTCGATCCGATGCTCCCTCTTTACGACGTGCGAACATTCTCCCAACACATCGAGCGAAACCTCTATCTTCGGCGGATTCCCGCGCGGATGTTCGTGGTGCTCGGGCCACTCTTGCTCGGCCTCGCGGCGATCGGAATTTACGCCGTGGTTTCGTACGCCGTGGCCAGGAGAACGAGAGAGATTGGCGTGCGGCTGGCGTTCGGGGCTACCGGCGGGCGGGTCGTCCTGCAAATTATTCGCGAGAACTTGGGTGTAATCACCTGGGGCACGGCGATTGGATGGCTACTTGCGCTCGTGATCTCCGTTCGCATGACTGCGAAGGGCATGGTCAACCTTCCGGTTTTCATCGGTGTACCCGCGATTCTTTGGGGTGTCGCGACGCTGGCCTGCTGGATTCCAGCACGGAGAGCTAGCCGGATTGATCCCATGGCAGCGCTCCGGCACGAGTAAAAGCGGGACGTCGCGGCCTACGCTTTGATGGCGGGTGGTTAACCGCGTTATCCAGTCATGTGGATTACATCCGCGCAGGTGATACGGGCGCAATGCTGAGAGGCGCAACTAAGCGGCTGCGACAGGGGGTCTTGCCGATCATGCGGCGCATTCGAAAAACGACGGCTGCAGCTTTCCGGATACTTCTATGAGTCGCGAGGCGGTGGACGATCCGGAGCCTTGCGCTCTTGAAATGGATTCTCGTCCGATCGGCGTTCATGAGGGCCGTCCACACCTTCAGATGCCCTCTAGGTTTTCCAATCGGGTGTAGCAACGGCAGGACAAGGGCAACCCCAACAGCCCTAGCAGCTTGCAAAGATTCGTCACTCCGCGAGTCGTATACCCCCGGCAAAAATGACGTAGTGAATTTAATCAAGCCTGTTAGCGGTGCGCTAACTCTGGGTAGTTACCGTACTAACCGTACTAAAGGTCGTGAATCATGGTGACGAGAATATGCCGATTGACTCTGCCATCCTGCCGTTGGTGCGCGCCTGTGTGAGCTAGAGTTAGCGCCTTTCATTCCGACGCACATGGATAGGATGTCATGCTGCGCTGCCATAGATCTTGGAGCTCCATCAGGGATATGCTGCCCACGTCGCACCCACGGCAAGCAGTTTCGGCGTGGGGGTGATTCTAGGGAGGAGGTTCGATGTCGCCCCCTGACAAGCCCACTCGCAGAGAGTTTTTGGTAACCACTTCTTCCGCCGCTCTAGGCGCCGCAGTACCTCTGGCCGGCAGCCCGGCGAATACACCCGTTGCAGATGCACCCACGACGCCGGAGCCGGAAGTGCTTCCTTATTCAACGGAAGAACTTTTCTTACGCGGGCCGCAACGAACTTTCACCGACGACAGAGCCGCCCAAATCGCAATGCCAATGGGAGGAATCGGAGCTGGCTGCATCTGCCTGAATGGGTACGGCGGCTTGCAGGATTTTTCGATTGGGAATCATCCTTCCACGACAGCTTTACCCAACGGATTCGCTCCCTCCAAAGCTGCGTTCGCCATCCTCCATATCAAGGGGGCTTCTCCAGTCACCAAACTTGTCGAAGGGCCGTTCCCGGTTTTTAAGATTTACGACCAGGGACTCCAGGGCGAGGGATACCGCCGCGGGGGATTCGAAGGATTCCCACGCTTTCAAAAGTGCATCTTCAAGGGAGAATATCCTTTTGGCGAAGCTAAGATCAGCGATTCCTCCGTGCCGTTGCAGGTCACGCTGCACGCCTGGAACCCTTTTGTCCCGCTCGACGACAAGAACTCCGGGATACCCTGCGCCATCCTGGAATACACGCTTCACAATACTTCACGGCATCCCGTCGAGTATGAATTCTCCTACCATCTTTCCCATCTAGCTCCCGGATGCAGCGGGGAAGAGTCGAATAGTCTCAATACCGTGATCCCGGGCCGCGGTGTGTTTCTGCACAATTTGGAAACGCCCAACGCCGAAGCTTTTGGCAGTGCCTCGCTGCTCGCCATAGGCGGTCAACCCCGCGTCAAGGGCATGTGGCTGCGTAGCCCAGGCTGGGAATTTGACTCACTGTCGGCACTCTGGCGCGAAGTCTCGACAGGAAAATTCACTGCCAATGAAGGATCCAATAAGATCGATACGAGCGGGCGGAATGGGTGCTCGATTTTGCTTGAGGGCGCTTTAGCACCGGGAGAATCGCAAACTCACCCCATCGTCATCACCTGGCATTTCCCCAATTGTTACGAGCAAACCGGTGGGCTTCCGCTTCCTGAGGCCCAAGGCGCAGCAGGGTGCCGCGCTTTTCCCGAAGAAAAGCCTCCACTTTGGCGCCCCTATTACGCCACGCTTTGGAGTGATGCCCGGGAAATAGCCCTTTATGTTGACAAGCACTACGCTTCATTACGAGCACGGACGGTTGCGTTCAAAGAAGCTCTGTTTTCCTCCGCCCTGCCGACGTATGTGCTGGATGCTGTCTCCGCAAATTTGGCCATCCTCAAGTCTCCCACCGTCCTGCGTTTGGAAAATGGCGATCTTTGGGGCTGGGAAGGATGCTTCCCCGATGGTGGCTGTTGCCATGGGTCCTGCACCCACGTCTGGAATTATGCTCAAGCCTTTCCTCACCTTTACCCCCGCCTGGAGCGTACCCTGCGCGAATCGGAACTATGCCGCTCCATGGATGAAAATGGCCACGTTACGTTTCGCTCTGCGCTCCCTGAAGGCCAAGTGAAACATGACTTCCACGCCGCCTCGGACGGGCAGTTGGGAGGGGTCATGAAAGTCTTTCGCGACTGGCAGATTTCCGGAGATCTGGATTGGCTTAAGAAAATATATCCCATGGCGAAACGCAGCCTGGACTACTGCATTCGCACCTGGGATCCGGATCACCGCGGGGGCCTCTTTGAACCTCATCACAATACTTACGATATTGAGTTTTGGGGACCGGACGGCATGTGCACCAGCATCTATTTGGGTGCCCTCTCAGCAATGTGGCAGATGGCTGGTGCTCTCGGTCAAACGGAGGAAGCCTCCTTTTATGGCGATCTGGCCCATCGCAGTGCACGCTTTATGGAAGAGCAACTGTTTAATGGCGAGTACTTCCAGCAGAAAGTGCAGTACATGGAGCTGCGGAACACTTCCTTCGCCACCATGGTCGCCCAGGTGGACAACGCCAGCAGCGAAATGCAGAAACTCTTGAAACGCGAAGGCCCGAAATATCAGTATGGAAGCGGATGCCTCTCGGACGGCGTCATTGGTGCCTGGATGGCTCGAAACTACGGAATTGATACTCCCCTTAACCTGGAAATGGTCCGGAAAACTCTGCATGCCATCTTCACGAACAATTTCAGGACCGATCTCAGCCAGCATGCCAACGCACAACGTCCCGGCTATGCCATGGGACACGAGCCCGGGCTGCTGTTGTGCACCTGGCCCCGGGGTGACAAGCCCACGTTGCCGTTCGTCTACTCAGACGAAGTCTGGACCGGCATCGAATACCAAGTGGCCTCGCATCTCATCGCGGAAGGCTTCGTCAAAGAAGGATTGGCCATCGTTAAGGCCTTGCGCAGCCGCTATGACGGCCGGATTCGCAACCCCTGGAATGAATATGAGTGCGGCAATTATTACGCTCGCGCGATGGCCAGTTACTCCTTGCTTGGCGCTCTGGCAGGGTTCCGTTACTCAGCCGTCCAGCGCACTCTCTGGTTTGGTCCCCAGCTCGGTATCCGGCCATTCAAGACTTTTTTCTCTACGGCATCCGGCTTTGGCACGATTGTGCTAGATGTCCGGAGCCTCACCATTCAAGTGCTTGAAGGTGAGCTTGTGGTGGAAAAGCTGGTGCTGACCGATGGATCGCAAACCAGGATCTCGGAGTGGAAATCCACTGCCCGGCCAGGTGCTCCCGCGATCAAAACCTTCTGAACTCGAGTGGCAACTTGCAAGTATGAAGCGATTTCCGATCCTCTGCGTCCGTGAATCATGGGTGCCATTGCTTTAGAAGCACCGTCCCTTATGGCACTTTTGGATCTACCGTTGCACGCATTCTACATTGTTCCGGGAGTCGGTTCAGTGAATAGAGTTGGGCGCGGGCAGGGTGAAGGAGTACAGAATGTTTTGCACAGCCATAAGGAGGTATTGTCGCCCTTCAAGTTCGTAGGTCATTGGCGAAGCCTGCATGCGCCCTCCAGCGTTCAGGTGCCAGAGGGTTTTGCCGGTGGTCGGATCGAGCGCCAGCAGGTTGCCAGAGTTATCGGCGCTGAAAAGAAGATGTCCCGCAGTCGTTAGAATCCCAGCGAGGCTTTCCCCGTCGCCAAGCTCGTGGTTCCACACCACTTTGCCGGTGCGGTAATCGAGCGCGCGCAACGTAGCATTGGACCACAGGTTGCGGTCGCGTCCTCCCCACCCTTCCGCTTTTCCTGTGACTGTGTTGTAAAAAACGCTAAACAACCGCCGGCAGTTGACATAAAACAGTCCCGTCTGCGGATCAAAGCTAGGCGCCATCCAATTGGTGGATCCGTCTGAACCTGGTTCGACGAGTGCTCCATCCGGGCTCGGGGCGGCTTCGGGCTTGGCTATTGGCCGCCCGCGAGAGTCAACGCCACTCGCCCAGGTTTGATCGATAAACGGCGCAGTGACCAGATGCTCGCCATTCGTGCGATCAAGCACGAAGAAAAATCCGTTGCGGCTGGCTTGACCGAGAAGCTTGCGCCGCTTGCCTTTGAATTCGGCGTCGAACAGCACTGGCGTCTCAACGGCATCCCAATCGTGCACGTCGTGGGGCGACGGCTGAAAGTACCAAGCAAGTTTCCCACTATCAGGATTCAAAGCCACGATAGAACAAGTATAAAGATTGTCGCCGGCGCGTCCCTCGCCCGCGAGCACAGGATTAGGATTTCCCGTGCCCCAATAAAGAAGATTCAGTTCAGCGTCGTAGGTGCCCGTCATCCACGTCATGCCACCTCCGTGCAGGATGGCGTCGCTATCCTTGGGCCACGTTTCCGAACCCGGCTGGCCGGGATCTGGCTCGGTGTTCCAGCGCCATTGGATCTTGCCCGTCTCCGGATCGATGGATTCGAGAAAGCCGGGGACGTCCGTCACATCCCCCGAAACCCCGACGATCACGTGATCATGCACGACCAGGGGCGCCATCGTGGAGAAATACTCGAGTTTTGGATCGGCGAGCTCGACGATCCAACGCACACTCCCGTCTTTGGCATCCAGACAAACTAAGTGCGCGTCGGGAGTCGTAAAGTACAGCCAATTTTTGTACATCGCGAGCCCGCGATGGCCGATGTGGTCGCCCTCGGACTTTCGCTCGTAGTGCCAGATCATGTGTCCAAAACGAGCGTCGACGGCCCACACATTGTCAGGAACCGAAAAGTAGAGAATGCCGTTCACTTCAAGAGGAGTTGATTTGATCGTCGGCCCCTGCGTTTGAAAAATCCAGGCCAGCGTGAGCGAATGAATGTTTCCTGCGCTGATCTGGTCGAGCGTACTGAAACGCGCTCCCGAGTAGTCCCCGTTATATGTGGGCCAGGTGTCGGTAGGGGGCTTGAAAAGCGCAGCCGGCTCCAGGCCTTGCGCAGTGGCGAACGATGGGCGAAGCGTTAGAGCGAAAAGCACGGCCAGGCTTCGAACCATTACTCGATCCAGTGCGCGCCGGAGGCCCGCACCGCTGCTCAAGCGATTCTTGCAGTCGCGCGCGCCCTTAGTCGCCCCACGGAAATGAAGAAGCATCCCGGCTCCTGTGTCTACTTGTGGCTTCTGTGTTTCCTACTTCAAAGTTTCCATATATGCAAAGAGATTGTGTACGTCGGCCTGAGTGAGCTTACCGAGCATCTCCCGGTGGGCCGCAAGAGGATCCTGAAGTTCTACTTTCACCACATCGCGAGAGAAGGAATGATACCAGCCCGATGCGTCGTGCAGCGAAACCACAAAGTCGTCGACATGCGCTACCGGACCCTCGACCCGCTCGCCAGAGGGCAGCGTCACTATCGCCGTGGTGTGCCGGCCATGGGGATAAAGCATGCGAGCTTCGAGTTCGATGGGAGAGTACTTAGTTGCGACTTTGTCCAGATCGCCGGTCGGGGAATGACATTGGTTGCAGCCCCCTGCACCATGGAAGAACGCCTTTCCGGCGTCGGCATTGCCGGTGAGCAACTTCTCCACTGGATATACGCTAGGCAGCCCGCTCGAACGAAGCGCTTCAGCCGCCCGCGCATGAAGAAAAGCGGCTATGTCGCTCACCTGCGCATCCGTAACAGGCATGGCCGGCATGCCTTTATCCGGACGGCCATCACGAATCACTTCACCGATTCGGTCACCCTTCACGTCGTGAGCCACAAGCGGTGACCGGACCAGATCAGGCCCGCGAGCGCCCGTCGCGTCCGGCCCATGACAAAATCCACAAGCCTGCCCGAACAGTTTGTGTCCCCGCTCGATCGCCGGGTCCTGAGTATCAGCCTGGGGCCGAGCCGGAGAATTGAATATGGTGATGAGAAGAACGCCCAGCACGCTGAGCTTCAAAGTCTTGGTCAGTCGGCTAACCGAAGCGATGCCGCCCTCAGGTGTCGTCACTCCACGCTCCTGCGCGCCGAGTGCATTCTAACATTGCGTGTCGAGAACTGCATCCGGGGAGTTCATCGCCCATCGCCCATGTTGTCCATGTTGCTTAAAGCAGCCGGTTTGTCGAGCGAGTCTGTGGCCGCGACACCGGTGATGAGCCGCGCGCCGCGGCTGAACGTCAAATACTCAAAGCCCCATTGAACGAAGACCAGAACTCGGCTCTGAAATTCCACGATATAGATCAGGTGGATGAAGAGCCAAGCGAGCCATGCAAAGAGCCCCGCAAGATGAAGGCCGAGAATACTGGCAACGGCCGCGGCTCGACCGATGACGGCCATGTCTCCCTTATTGAAATAATGAAAAGGCTTTATGTCCTTCTTCCCTTTCCGTCGGGCGCGGATTGTCTTTGCGGCGTAGCCCCCGCCTTGAATGGCCACCTGCGCGACACCCGGCAGCGGTTTCCCGTCTCTACCGAAAGAAAGTGCCAGATCGCCTGCGATAAAAATATCTGGGTAACCGGGAACGGTTAGGTCGGGATTGACTTTGATGCGGCCGCTGCTGTCCGTATCCGCCTTGGTGCGTTCGCCGAGTTTTCTACCGAACGCATTGGTGGTAACGCCGCCTGCCCAGAGCACCGTCCTGGCCGGGAGTCGTTTCGATTCGTCGCCGGATTTATAGCTGACCCCGTCGGCGTCGATACACGAGACCAACACGCCCTTTTTCACTTCGACGCCGAGACGCGAAACCAGCTTCTCGGCCTTCACCGACAGATCCTCCGGAAACGCAGCGAGCACGCGCGGGCCGCCTTCCATGAGAATGATGCGTGCTTCACGCGGGTTGATGTGGCGAAAATCATTCTTCAGCGTTTCATTGGCGATCTCCGCCAGCGCGCCGGCAAGCTCCAATCCGGTCGCACCAGCACCAACAATCACAAAAGTGAGCCAGGAGCGCGCATCTGCCTCGTTCATCGAACGCTCGGCACACTCGAACGCGTACAGAATCTTGTGCCGGATGGCAGTGGCTTCTTCGACGGACTTGAGGCTGGGCGCCCACTCGCGCCATTCATCATTGCCATAGTACGAGGTCTGGGAGCCGGTCGAGACAATCAACGAATCGTAAGGAAAAGAAGCGCCGTCCCGCAGCACGACGCGCTTGGCATCCGGATCAATGTCCACGGCTTCACCGAGCAGGACTTGCGTATTTTTTTGGCCGCTGAGAACTCCACGCAGCGGAGCGGCAATTTCGCCTGGTGATAAGGAGCCTGTGGCGACCTGGTAGAGCAGCGGCTGAAAAAGATGAAAGTTGCGGCGGTCGATCAGCGTAACCTCCACAGGCGCCCGCTTGAGCTTTTGCGCGGCGTTTAAGCCCCCGAACCCGCCACCCAGGATTATGACCTGGTGCTTCTGTCCCATACCGGCCACTCCCTCGAACGCAACCTCGTACTTTCTAATATCATCTCATCTAGCGTGATTTTCTCAATTAAGATGCCCGCGGATCGCACGGAGGTACGGCATAGTTTTGGGCGCATAGCATGAAAACGAAGCCTATCCCCAAGACGCCAAACCGCGAGCAGCTGGAGCGCAATACCCTGCGCTTGCTCTGTTCTGTGCTCGTGAAGCCCGGCACCCGGCTGGAAATCTGCCGCCTCCTGCATTCGAATGATTTTCTGGATCCACTCCGCAGAACTGTTTTTGAAGAGGTGCAAGCGGCAGGCGTAATCAGTTCAAAACAACTGCGTGCCGCGCTGCCGGCGCGCGTGACTGGCCGCGGATTCCCCGATTTCAGTCTGGAGAAACTACTAGCTCCAAAACTCGCGAGCGAGGCCGAAATCGAGCAGTTGTTCGCGAGTACGCTGCACCTGCTGAAGCTCGGGGGGGCAGACGACGCAACCCTCTTCGCATCCGAGGCCGATGCTCAAGACTAGCCATCGTGTGTTCACCTTTGTTGAGGCGCTGGCATTGACGGGATACATCGCCTGCTACATCTGGCAACTTCAAAGCACGAAACCGCTTTCATGGACCGTCTTTCCAATCTGGCTGATTGCCAGCATTGCCTTGCATCGCGACACTCCGAAATCATTGGGCTGGCGCGCTGACAATCTCTGGCCCGCAACTCGCCAAGGACTCCTAGTCTTCGCGGCGTTTATTTTCTCCACGTGCCTGGCAGGTTTGTGGCTTGGGTCTTACCACCGCTTGCCCCTTCGCGTCACCGAGCCCTGGCGTTTCTTCGCCTACTTCGCATTCTGT
>Ga0210407_10002961_pt1 | contig 14117 bp, 14 predicted proteins | sample IncBWC27MmetaG_FD_150860 | JGI IMG/M metagenome (GOLD analysis project Ga0210407, IMG submission 150860) | Forest soil microbial communities from Barre Woods Harvard Forest LTER site, Petersham, Massachusetts, United States - Inc-BW-C-27-M | ecosystem: Environmental > Terrestrial > Soil >... | reverse complement strand
CGTCTGGTTTTATTTTCCGGTGCTGTTTGTTTTGAAATCACCGCTGGCATTTCTTCTTTTGCTGCTTCTCGCAGTGGCAATCGCCATCTTGTTGAAGCGCCGTTCAGCCGGACAACCCAGCGGGCAACTATCGGCGATACCCAGCGGCATGGAACTGCGCTGGCGTGCTGTATGGGTCTCGCTTGTGGTCTTCGTAACCGCGTGTATGCTGAATCGGCTGGACATCAGCATTCGTCATTTCTCGGTTGCACTGGCGCTGCTGATTCTTCTGCTCGCGCCGTTACCGCGCATGTTGGAGTCGCTGCAGCGCTCGAACTGGCGCGGCGCACGCGCGGGAAAATGGGCGACCATCGGGCTTGCGGCCTCTTCCCTTGCCACAGCTGTCTGGGCTTATCCAAATTATTTTCCGTTCCTGAATTCGCTCGGCATGGGACGGCCGGGGTATCTCCTAGTAAATGACTCCAACCTCGATTGGAACCAGGCTCTGCCGGAAGTCGAAAATTTCGTGCGGCAGCGTGGACTGAAACAGATCCTTCTCGATGAGTACGGATTCTCCGAGCCCACGGTATATGTCCCTGAGGCCCAGCTCTGGAGATGTCAGCAGCCTTCTCCCGCGGACGGCGGCCGATGGGCCGCGCTCTCCGCCAGCAACATTGCAGATGGGAGCAATTGCATGTGGCTGATGCAGTATCCGCATGAGGTGTTGGCAGGAGGCAGCATGTATGCCATTCAGCTTCCGCAAACGATTCCGGCAGCGGGCAAGCCAGGAGGTCCGCCGCTGCCTGAGGCTTACCGGTATTTCGGCGGTGCTCCCTTCGATGTCCGCGGAATTTTCGCGAACTGCATTCGCGATCCCCAACAGCTTCAACCGACCATGGACAGGATGCGGGCGTCGTATCAGGCGGCCGCGCCGAAGAAGAAGTAAAACTCGGTCGTGCGGCGGGCGGGCCAGTACAGCGGCTGAACAGCTTCTTGAAAAACTCTCTGTGGGCGCCGCAGTCGCCCTCAGCGGCTAAAGCCGGCACTGAAAACAGGCCGCTTATCGCAGCGGTGAACCGTTGCGCCACCCAAAATCGAACTGAACATCGGGTTTTTCCGGAAAACTGTAGAGGGAACACCCGATAGACAGTCCGGTAGTTTATCGCTGTACTCTGGTGAATAAAAACTGGAGATTGACCATGAACATGAATCGTATGCAGCGTCTTTTCACGGCTATGGTTGTCCTTTTCGGCCTGTTCGCGCTCGGCAGTGCCGCGGTTGCAGCCCCCAAGGCGAAGCATCACAACCATCATGACGGGAAGCAGATGCTCGGCGAGAAGCTCAAAACCGACGGGCACCACGAGATCCACAAGAAGGGGAAATACCACACTCTGGTGGAAGTCAAAGGCGGAAAGGTCGCTGGAGTGCACGTCAAGCACGAGGAGAAGGGAGACATTCCCGTCACCAAATACAAGACCAATAAGAAAATGGCGCAGGCGAGTGGACACCTCGTGTACGCATCCTGGCGTCCAGTTCAGTACCAGGATATGGGCACCGTGTACATCGGTTATTCCTACGTCGACGAGTACGGAGAAGCGGAAACCTACTGGTTCCCATACGACATGATCGTTGACGGGGACACGGGCGCGGTCGAGTACGTTCCAGAGAGTTAACGGAAGCTGGCTTGAGAAAGACGGACGGGTGGCGAGCGCTGTTCTGGGTGTTCGTTGTGCGCAGCAGGATTGGAATGGCCTCGCCACCACAGCTACCTCGATTTGCCTTAAAACTTCTGAATGTTTCCATCCCGTAGTGTTCTTACGACTGCAAGCGAGTGACTTGACTCTGTAAGTCTGTCTCCTTATTCAGTGGCCATAAACTTCAAGCACACAGGCGAGGGGACATGGAGCGTCTGGCCGGTGGGAGTTAGGCTTCCGGAATTGGGGTCGATTCGAAACACTACGATGTTGTTGGTCTCCTGATTGGCCACGAATAGGAACTTGCCGGTTGGATCGATCTCGAAATTGCGCGGCGCCTTGCCTTGGGTGGGGAAGTCATCCACCAGAGTTAGAGCGCCGGTGCGGCTGTCGATGGAGAAGAGGGCGATGCTATCGTGTCCGCGATTGGAGGTGTACAAGTATTTCCCATCTGGATGGATGGCGATTTCCGCGGCGTCGTTGTGGCCGGAGAATCCGGCGGGAAGAGCAGAGATGCGTTGTACGGAGCGAAAGGTTTCTCTCGCGTCGTTGGCGAAGACGGTCACGGTTGAATCCAGTTCGCCGAGCACGTACATGAAATTGTCGTTGCCGGAGAAGGCGGCGTGGCGCGGACCTGTTCCGGGGGCCAGCGTCGCGGAGAAGAAATCGCTGGCGTTCGGAGAGCCGGATTTTGCCGCCGCTGCCTCGCCCTTGGTCAGCGTGCCATTGGTTGCGTCGAAGAGGTAGATCAAGACTCGGTCCAACCCCAAGTCCGATACGTACACGAAGCGGTTGTGGGCGGAGGCCTCGATCCAATGACTGTGCGGCGCTTCCTGACGCTCCTTAACAGGCCCGAGCGCGCCAGTGTCCGGGACGACGGCAGAGGATTCACCCAGGCGGCCGTCGGCATGGATGGGGAAGACGGCTACGTTTCCTCCGGTGTAGTTCGCCACCAGGACATACTTGCCCGTCTTATCGAGGGCGATGTAACAGGGGTCGGCGCCGCGCGAGGCGACTTCGTTCAGCAGCGATAACTTGCCGGTCTCGCGATTGATGGTGAAGGCGCTGACTGCTCCGCTGGCAGCGCCTTTGTATTTCTGGACTTCATTCACGGCGTATAGGAAGCGGCGGCTCGGATCGATCGTGAGGAATGAGGGATTGGTGGTTTCTGCCGCTACACCTAGCGGAGTTAGCTCGGAGGATGCCGCATCGAAGCGGTAGGCGTAAATGCCTTTGCTCTCCTTCTGGGTGTAAGTGCCGACGAAGAGAAGGTATTTGTTTTTCTGAGAATCTTTGGCGGCGGACATGGTTACTGTGACTAGCGAAAGGAGGAGTAGGAAGATCCACTGCAGGGAGAGGCGGCGAAAAATTGTCATGTGGTTTATCAAAGCGTATTTGAGGTGGGAGCGCAAGCGCGGCGGGCTGGTGCGCGCGCGAGAAATGATTTTTGTTTTGCCCAGTTAAAAAGGGGTTTGTCCCCCCCCCCCCCCCCCCCCAAATTTGCGCCAAACTATTCAATACAAAGGAGTTAGTTATATCATCTACAAAACTAAGGACTTAGCCCCAAGATCTCAAACCTTGAATTGGCTTGGGGTAACGCGCTCCTACACCGAGGCCGTCACCATTGTCGCGCGTGGCTGATTGCGTGTCTGTGACGGACTTCACAGTTCTTTGTGATGAAAAAAGGCGCCTCGGAGAGCGGCGAATTTCAGCGACGGGACGTCTCCTGTTGCCTTCACTTAAAGCAGAGTGGAACTCTGTCGGCGGTTCGGGAGGCCACTCTTCGGCTATCGCTCAGGGCAGGTTTTCTCGAAGAGCGCGAGAAATGGCGCACCCCCAGTCGTTTCGCTCGATGTCAAAAAAACAAACGCGTTATACTTCGCCGTTAAAGTGGCTCACCCGCCTTAAGGAAAGACGCTACTGACTAACTGCCATTGCCCCTTCCGTTTGACCCAGGTATCGACATAGAGGCCGGCATCGGTGATGTCTTTGCCATCTCTTGTGCCCTTCTGTGAATATTCTCCGGTGACGGTGGCGACGTCTCCGCTTACGAGAATCTTAAGATTATGAATTTCCACCGCGTCGTACTTTTCGCGTCCCGAGCGGAGCATCTCAACCCACTTTGGTTTAGTTGTAAGCTCGAATGCGGATTTCTTGTCTGGTGTTGTCCTGACGACAATCAAGACGTAGTCATCAGACAAATACTTCCCAAAGGTGGCAATGTCCTTTTCAACCGCAGCGTTGGCCCATGCATGTTCTGCATCAGTGATGACATCAGAGGCGGTGCGCGTTTGGGTCTGGGAGCGAGCTTCAATGTTGTCACCCGTAGCAAGAATCAATACGGATGCGAGAAACCAAGCAGTCCTCATAGGCACTCCAGTCACAGCGGGAGTTCGGCAGGATTCTGATGTGCCGAGCGTTTTTGTTCACGACAGCATACGATATCCGCGAACTGTTTTAAAACCTGACACGGACGCTATTTGTTGCTATTCCCTGACGAGTTTCAGGGCCGCGGCAGGGTGGGCAGAATTTCGCGAGTTCCTGTTCCACAGCAACACCACGTCTTCGGAGCCTCGGAATGTGAGCCCTGCAGCCTCCGAAGCGCTCCATCAACCTTAGAAATTCGGGTCGATCGCCAAAGAGTTCGCGCAGGAGCGCGAGGTTACGTCCTGAAGGCTGATGCCGGGAACGAACTCTTTTCTGCTGTGGAAGCGGTAATTGGCGGTGATGATTTTGTGAGTAGAGGAATCAAAGAGGCGATTCTGACGAAACCGAAAATGTGTTAACGCCCCTCCCACTCAAATGCCGCCACTCTCACGTGCCAGCGTATGCTCAAGCCGCATCGCCCTCCACGAGCCGTCGTAATTCGGCTTTGGGAATTTCAAATTCTGTAAAACCACAATTCAAGCAGACCAGAAGCTTTGGAAACACCCACAAGATAGGCTTGTCCAGACCGTTGAGGCCGGGGAAATGAATGGCAACTTCTCCGTTAAGGGTGCGCTCGTTCTCAGATTGGCAAGACTTGCAAGACATCGGCCAGAGTCCCAGAATCCCAAGATGCTCTCCCACTTCCAGTCTGTCCATCAGGTAAACTCTGTAATGCCTTCCTCTTCCGGCCAACGGAACGTAATTGTCGAAAAATCGCCATTTCACCAAACTAACCGGCATTCTCAATTAGTGAAATCGCCTGTTAACTACAGTTGACTTCCGGTTCGCTCGTGACTCGGGAAGGGTCCTGCAAGCCTCGCGACCTCCGAATGGACTGACACTTTTGCCAGTGATCACGGCGGCACGGCGCTGCAACACTAATCAGTGTTCACCTACACCTCGAGCTGAAGGGGACACTTGGGTATTAGGGGAGGATATCTTCCATGAAAAACACACTCGCAGCGTTCGCGAAATCGAAAGTCATCATCGTTGGCTTGGTGTGTGCGTTTACGTTGACAGAAGGAAAAGGAGCAGGAGGATGTCCGGAAGGTCGCTCATAAGATCCTGCAGCAACTTTACAAAGCCCAACCTCCGGCCAAGGCAGCGGTTGAAAACGCCGCCGGGTATGCTGTCTTCAATAACACGGGCGTGAAGATCCTGTTTGCAGGCTCCGGCAAAGGCAAAGGCATCGCCGTCGACAACAAGACGAAGAAAGAAACTTTCATGAAGATGCTCGAACTGCAGGCTGGACTCGGAATGGGCGTAAAGAAGTTCAACGTTATCTTCGTCTTTGACAATGACAAGGTCTTGAACAGTTTCATCAACTCCGGCTGGGAGTTCGGCGGACAAGCCACCGCCGCGGCCAAGACCTCGGACAAAGGTGGAGCGATGGCGGGAGCGGCGTCGGTCTCGGATGGGGTGTGGATGTATCAAATGACAGAAAAGGGACTGGCCGCGGAGATCACCGCCAAGAGCACCAAGTATTACAAAGACGACGACCTGAACTGAAGCAAAAGACCGCCCGGTAACACAGGGACCAAAACAACCTCAATAAGAACTAAACATGCCGCTATCCATCCGTCCACCCGCTTTCAACGCCACGACTTCTGATATGGGGATGTTAGGACAGTTGAGAGATGAAGGCGTCAGCGGATTTTCTGGATTGGTGACGGCAAGGATTAGGCCGACGACCTGGGGTTTGCTGACTTTCTACGCGCCGTAGTTCGCCACGACTTTTGCTATCTTCCCGCTCGCCGACAACTCCATGAACTCTGCAGTGTGAGTTCCCTTTTGGTTTGTGTAGTAGAGCACGACGCTGTTTACGCCCCACAGCACGTCGGCAAGGCGAAAGTGGAGTTCGGGGTAGGCTGCCAGCCCTCGTTGAAAATAGGCTCTCAAACTCGCCTTTCCGACCACCTCGCCATCCGCCGTGCCCAATAGTTGGGCGGCAATTGGCGAAGTCAACTCGACCGCGTCGTCATAGTGCGTCATGATCCGATCCAAGTCATGAGCGTTCCACGCTGCGACCCAAGCGTTGGCCAGATGCCAAGCTTCGTCTCTAGTCAAAGCCGTCTCTCCAATGGAAGGTTCATCATTTGAATTTGATTCTATAGGTGCCCGATGGACCATGAAGAGAGGGGCGACGGGCCAATGAGTGAAATCGCGATTTTTCGCCAACTTCAATCCCAGACTGTTAGTTGTAACAGGTTGCGGAGTGGCACGCTCCGGCGACAATAGCGGTCGCACGCTGACCGAGGTAGTGGCGGCCAGCGAAGGCAAAAGTCGACAGAAATCTCGATTCAATTCAATACGGAGGAGTATATGAAGACGCTTTTTGCAGCGGTGATGACTGTTATGTGAGTGTCGTCCGCACGTTGGAAGAGGCGCGCGCTGCTCTCGGTGTTCAATCCACCCACTCCCGTTACAGCAGCCTCAGTTGACGCTGTCAGGCCGTAACTCTGTGATGCAAGGAGGCGCGATATGGACAGAAAATCGCCTATTCCTGATTCAAGATTCAAGCAGTGGTTAGAACTTTTTCACGCGGTTCGGCGTGAGACAGATGAGAAGACGCGGAAAGATCGCATTGAAGCCGCACAGAAAGCGATTCACGAAAGAGTGCTGGAACTAGCCCAAGAGAGTAACGACTCCGAGAATTACGACTCAATGGTAGAACGCTGGCTGATAGACGTTGCACTGATGAACTTGCGTTCATTACTTGAACACCGCGAGGCGGCCTAAGTCCTTAGCGATGAGCAAATGTTGGGCAGTTTCCAGGTCGGAAACGTTGCATCGTCGGCGGGAGGATGGGCTTTTAGAAGACGTGTTTCTCGCCGAGCAGTCGTTCAAACCAGCGGGCGTGGTGCATCCGTAATTGGCGATAAATCACGGTAGTGCTGCCTGCTAAGAAAGCTCCACATGCCGCGACGACGCGGTGATCGAGTGTTGTTGGCGATAAATCCCGATATCACTCATTGAGGGCCCCGATAGGAGCTAACATAACGCTCGTTGGGCCGTCTTTCCCCCATGAACAGCGCATCCACTTTAGATGAGAGTGCACCCACCGCCCGGTAACACAGGGGCGAAGTCAACCTCAATAAGAACTGAACATGCCGCTATCCATCCGTCCACCCGCTTTCAACGCCACGACTTCTGGTTCTGGCTGGATGGTCGGCAACTCGGAGATAGGCTCGTAGTTGGCGTGATATCTGGTTACAGCAGTTGCAGCCCAGTCTAGCCGTGCCGAGCGTGTTCTCATTTGCCGTGCTTTGGAAGTTTGCCGTTGAGTGCTGTAACCAGAGCCTGACCTTCCGTCGATGGCTTGATATCAGTCCCGCGCACAATATCGGTTGCGCTCAGTGTCTTCCCGTACAGGCGGTGGTTCGCGTCATTGTCTGGCTCGACTGTTGCGCCGCCCAGGGATACGCCAGCGAACACTCCTTTGGCCTTACCGTAGGTCAGAATGTCCGCGTCAGACGCACTGGCCGCGGTTGCGCCCGGGCCCGCCGCTGCGGTCGCATCCGTGCCCATTTTGGTCTTTCCGTTCAGAAGCTGATCCACGACCCTCGCATTCATGAGCAGAAGAACAAAGTCAGTGGATGAGCCGCCTACCTGCAAACCGACGCTGACACCACCGACCGAATACATCGCAGGAGTGGACCACTTGCCGTCGAAGTTCTGGCCCCTGCGGCAGAGCAAGGGACCACGGCCGCCGCTTCCGCCAACGCCGAAGCCGAACTTCTTTACACTCGGCAGAATCAGCATGCAATTAGCTTTTGACAACGAGGCCTGTGAGATGTCCTTGCTGTTAATCATGTCCTGCAACACGAGATTGGCGTTGCGAAGGGTGTCTTCGTCCTTCTCCTTGTCGGCAGCGAGCACAGGGAGAATCAGAAACAGTATCGTTATGGGAGCAAGGAAACGGAGTAAAGCTCTCCTCGCAAGTCGCTGATTGGTTTTTTCAGAGGTGGTTGGTAGCATGGGCGAATCACCTTTCCTCTTTCGCGTGTTGGTTGCTGCTCGCCTATCTGTGGCGAGCCCAAGACAAGACCTCGCCCTCCCAATATCGTGCAGACAACGGTGCCGAGCCGGTTTACCCATCGCTAGATTAGATTGCCAATAACTTGGGCGGCTACTGGTAAAAAAGCCAGTCTGCCACCGGGGCAGCACCCAAGAGAGCGATTTCACTCATTGTCCGGGTTCTGAGTGTAACCGCCTGATAGCGTCAGCATTGGGACAAATGCTAGATTGTCCCAAAGGTTTATGAAGGCGGCCCAATGTGAAAGCATATCTATTCCTAGCATTTGGCGTGTTGTGGCTGACTTTGTCGGTCCTTCTTCGTAGGACTATCTATTCATTCTTTTGGCCGAAGGGTGCCCTAGACCCTGACACAGTCGCAAGAGTTTTCCGTGTGATGTCGCCGATACTTTTCTTTGGTTGGATTGCCCCGACTACACTAGGACTTTGGCTGCTATGGTCAAAGAGGTGAAGAACGGAACGGCGTCTATCGAGTGGGGTTTTGGACCGTTGACGTAACATCCCGATATCACTCATTGAGGGCCCCGATAGGAGCTAACATAACGCTCGTTGGGCCGTCTTTCCCCCATGAACAGCGCATCCACTTTAGATGAGAGTGCACCCAGGCATTTCGCAGTTCGGCTCTGGACAGAGTTTGTAATTTTGGGCCTCGGTCTCCCAGCGGCCATTTGGGTTGCTGCAAAACTCATCAAGCTATCGATTACCGCTGCCACCCACGGTTCTCCCGGAGAACGCTTTTTGTGGTGGATCGCTGGGCCAGCGATTGCCGAGTGGTTGTTTGTGCTCGGAGTTGTGTTCATTCTGCGTCAGCGCCAACTGTCTCTTAAGGACATCGGTGTTTGGCGCGTGGGAAACTGGCGCTCGTGGGTATTTGCGCTCTTTTTTGCGGCCCTTTCGATCGGCGGCAACCTGCGCTTCCTTCCGCGGATGAACGTTCCAATTTCATCCGCTTTCCTTCCCCATGGATTTCATTTGTTTGCGGCGCTGATCATGGGGATTACAGCGGGATTCTGCGAGGAAGTGCTATTTCGCGCCTTCCTTATGACAGAATTTGCGAATGCCGGCTACGGGAAAGTAGCGCAAATCCTTATTCCCGGCGTTGCGTTCGGCCTCTCGCACGCCGGTTACCTGAACCAGGGTTTTCTCCCCTGGCTTGGAATCGCCGTACCCACTGCGTTCCTCGGCATGATGTGGGGCGTGGCCTACCTCATGGGGCGGCGAGGCTTGGTCCCCGCGATCGTGGCCCACTTTTTGAACGATGCGACGGCGCTCCCCTGGATATCTTTCTTTATGGTGACTGGCGCACTTGGACGAGCACCTGGCTAGCCGAGCGCCCTTCGTAATTCTCGAAGGGGACCTGCCCGAAGCAACCGCATCCTAAACCCGTTTCGGGGAAAACATTCCGGTGCTCATCAGGCGCAGCGAAAACCTGCGAATCTCGATCCCTGAAACGGAACCCCAAGGGCGAACGTTTCCGGACCGGGCGAGTTGTCTGTAAACCGTCATCACACAAGGCCCGTCACCGCACGGGGCCTGTTCGATTCGCGGATACTGAAATCCCGAACCGCGTTTTCAACTTGACAGGTTGGCCAGACCATTTACTATAGATGAATATTTATGCATGATGATGGATAAATATGCCTCAGCGAAGGAAATTAGAATAGGGAACGAGGAGATCGGGGCGACTGGAAGAAGATCTGATGGCGGCCAAACTTAAAACCGCGGTGCTCGGCGCGACCGGCTATTCCGGCCTCGAACTCGCTCGCCTTCTCGGCCGGCATCCGCGGACCGATGCGCCGTTGCTTTTGCGGCGAAGTGCAGAGATAGAGACCGACGAGTCTGGCGGGCCCGCTGCTGGATTGCCGCACATTTCCGGCAATGGATCCGGCAACGGCAATTTGCCGGTGCAGCCGTTCTCGTGGTCCGCGTTGGAGCAGCGTGGCGTGCAGCTGTTGTTCCTGGCTACACCGCACGCCGTTTCTCGCGAACTTGTTACCGAGGCGATGACGCGCGGGATGATGACCCGCGGGTTGCGGGTGGTCGATCTCAGCGGCGCGTGGCGGCTGAAACAGGAAGAGCATCGCGCCGTCTACGGCTTCAAAGATGCCGATGCGCAGACCGCGGCAGCACTCACGGAGCGGGCGGTATACGGTCTGCCTGAGCTGAATGCGGACCAGATACCATCGGCGGCGCTGGTTGCGAATCCTGGGTGCTATGCAACTTCCATCATTCTTGCGCTGGCGCCGTTGCTCTCGGCCGGCATTGTGGATTGCGAGCGCGGCATTATTTCTGATTCGAAGTCGGGAGTTTCAGGCGCTGGCAAGGAACCCACGGCGCGTACGCACTTCGTTTCGGTGGCTGACAACTTTTCCGCCTACTCCGTCTTCGGACACCGCCACACAGGCGAGATACTGGAACAATTGGCGCTCAGCTCAACGCAATTGATCTTTACTCCGCATCTTTTGCCAATTCCGCGCGGGATTTTGTCTACGATTTATGTGTACCTGAAGCGGGAAATGACGGCGGACGAGGTTCAAACCTGCTTCCACGATTTCTATGAAGGCAAGCGGTGGGTGCGCATTTTTCCCGCGTCGAGTTTGCCGGAAATCCAATTCTCCGTACACACGAATTACTGTGACCTGGGTTTCTGCCTTGCGCGGGATGGCCGGCGGCTCGTCGTGGTTTCCTGTCTCGATAACCTGCTTAAAGGCGCGGCTGGTCAAGCCGTGCAGAACATGAATCTTATGTACGGCTGGGACGAGGCGGAGGGCCTGCAATGAAAATTGTCGTCAAGATCGGCGGCGCGGCGTTGGAGGATAAAGAGACCCTCAAGAAATGCGCGCAAGCGGTGGTGCAGCTCGCCCAGGACGGACACCAGGTCGCGGTCGTGCACGGCGGCGGCAGCGCGCTTACGCGAACCTTGAAACTGCTCGGGAAGACAAGCGACTTCGTCCACGGACTGCGCGTGACTGACGCCGAGACGCGCGATGTTGCCTTGATGGTGCTGGCCGGCATCGTGAATAAAAGTCTGGTGGCGGCGATCGCTGCTGCCGGGTGTCCGGCCATTGGCCTGTGTGGCGGAGACGGTGGCGTTTTTCGCGCGCGCAAGAAACAGGACGCGGAATATGACTTGGGATATGTCGGTGAAATCTGCTTTTCCGAGCCGCGCTGGCTCAGGGCCATTTGGGCGGAAGGCGGAATCCCTGTGCTGTCGTCGGTTGCGCTCGGGGGCGATGGTCAGTATTACAACGTGAATGCGGACCAGATGGCGGCCGCGTGCGCCATAGCCTGCGAGGCGGACGCGCTGATTTTTCTCACCGACGTGGCCGGCGTGAAGCAGGCTGACGGTTCGGTGATGCCTCGGTTGGATACCAAGCAAGTTGCCGGGCTGATTGATGAATCCGTCATCAGCGGCGGCATGATGCCTAAGCTCGAGGCTTGTACTCAGGCTCTGAAAAGCGGCGTGGGACGTGTGCGTATCCTGCCCGCTTCGCAGGTCGAAATGCTGCCGCTGTTTTATTTCACGAAGCTCGAATGCGGCACAGAGGTGCTGAGAGCATGAGCCTCGCTTCTGTCTCGCGCATGGAAGCGAGACTCTTGCTTCCCACTTACGAGCGCCAGCAAATCCTTTTTGTTCGCGGGCGGGGCGTGTATCTATGGGATTCTCAGGGCAAGCGCTATCTGGACTTCCTGAGTGGAATCGGAGTCAATGCGCTGGGCCACAACCATCCTGCGATCCAGGCGGCGATCAAGCGCCAGGCGGGGCGGCTGATTCATGTTTCGAATCTTTTTTTTCATGAGTATCAGGCGGAGCTGGCGCGGCGGCTGACGGAAATTTCCGGGCTGGACCGCGCTTTCTTCTGCAACAGCGGCACCGAGGCTTGGGAAGGAGCGCTCAAGCTCGCCCGCGCTTTCGCGCAAATGACTAATCGGAACGGCAGCAAGGCAAGGTGGCGCGTCCTTGCCATGGAGAATTCTTTTCATGGACGCACCTTCGGCGCGCTCGCCACCACCGGTCAGCCGAAATATCGGGCTCCGTTCGTTCCGCTCATGCCGGGGGTGAGTTTCGTCAAGTTCAATGATCTGGACGACCTGCAACGAAAATTCGATTCCAGCGTCTGTGCGGTTTGCATCGAGACCATTCAAGGCGAGGGCGGAGTTTGTCCAGTCAATCGGGAGTTTCTCGAACTCGCCTCGCGGCTGACCAAACAGAGCGGCGCGTTGCTTGTTCTCGACGAGATTCAGTGCGGTCTCGGCCGGACCGGACGCCACTTTGCTTATCAGCACTACGGTGTGCTGCCCGACGTGGTCACCGTTGCAAAGCCGCTGGCTTGTGGTTTGCCGCTGGGCGCCATCCTTACCACCGAGCGGGTTGCGAGTTGCATGCATCCGGGTCTGCATGGCACTACCTTTGGCGGAGGCCCTCTGGCCTGCGCCGTTGCCATCGAGTTTCTGCGGGCGGAGAAAAAATTGCTGAAGCACGTGCGCACGCTGGGCGAATATTTTCACGCGGCGCTCAAGGCGCTCAACAAGAAACACAAGTCGATTCTTGACGTTCGGGGGGCAGGCCTGATGCTGGCGGTGGAGTTGGACTTGCCCGAACTGGCAAAGGCAGTCGCGAAGCAACTGCTCCAGGAAGGGATTATCATCAATCGCACGCACGAGACCGTGCTGCGCTTTCTGCCGCCTTACGTGATTCAGAAAAAACACGTGGATCAGCTGGTCAAGGCGCTGGACGCGGCGTTGCGCAAGAATGCAGAATCCGCTTACGAAAAGACGCCCAAAAAAGAAAAAACCGCCCCGCCGCGGCACAAGGCAGTCCATGCGCACGCGTGAAGCGGTCTTGCCAGATGCCGAGCAGATTCACGCGCTCATCTCGGCTTACTCCGGCGACGGTACTCTGCTGCCTCGCACGCTGGCGGAGATCTGCGAAAACGTCCGCGACTTTATCGTGCTTGAGGATGACGGACGCATCATCGGATGCGGCGCGCTTCACCTCTATGGCGTGCACCTGGCCGAGATTCGTTCGATTACCGTCGATCCCTCGAGCCAAAGCAACGGTGGCGGCAGACGCCTGGTCAAGGCGCTTCTGGCGCAGGCGGAAAAACACAGAGTTACGTGCGTCTGCCTGTTCACTCGCATTCCAGAATTTTTCTCGCGCCTGGGATTCGCTATCGCTGCTCATCAGGATCTTCCCGACAAGATTCATAAGGACTGTTATCAGTGTCCCAGGCTGTATCGCTGCGATGAAGTAGCGATGGTCCGCGGAGAGGTGCCCACGTTTGCAATTTTGCCGCCGCCGAAAAACTGGTTGAAGATTCAGGCATGACCTCACTGCGCCGCTCTCCTGAGAAAATTCGTCTACCTGCGGGCTTCACTTTCTCAGCTGTTGCTGCCGGGATTAAAGTCAGTGGCCGGCCGGATCTCGCGCTGGTGGAAGCTGCCGGCGGCGCGACTGCTGCCGCGTTGTTCACGAAGAACCGGGTGGTTGCGGCTCCAGTGGAAGTTGGGCGCGCGGCGTTGCTCGCAAGCGGCGGACGCGTTCGAGCCGTCGTCGTGAACTCTGGCAATGCCAACTGTGCTACTGGGCGCGCCGGCATGCAAGCTTGCGAACGGGTTTGTAGTGAAGCGGGCAAATTGTTGGGCGTTCCCGCTGCCGAAATCTTTCCTTCCTCGACCGGCATCATCGGAGTGCGGCTGCCGGCGGAAAAAATCCACGCTAAGTTGCCGGAGCTTATGGCGGCGCGATCGGCAAGCCAGCGTGGCGTCCTCAGCTTCGCCCATGCCATCATGACCACCGACACTCGGGCTAAGATCGCGTCCGCGCGCTTTCGCGTGCAATCAAAAGACGTCACCGTGCTGGGTATTGCGAAGGGTGCCGGCATGATCCATCCGCAGATGGCGACCATGCTGGTTTACTTGTTCACCGATGCGGGTGCGAGTTCGCGCGAGTTGCAGATTCTTTTGCGCGCGGCGTGCGAC
>Ga0210407_10002959_pt1 | contig 14119 bp, 10 predicted proteins | sample IncBWC27MmetaG_FD_150860 | JGI IMG/M metagenome (GOLD analysis project Ga0210407, IMG submission 150860) | Forest soil microbial communities from Barre Woods Harvard Forest LTER site, Petersham, Massachusetts, United States - Inc-BW-C-27-M | ecosystem: Environmental > Terrestrial > Soil >... | reverse complement strand
GACATTTCACTTGTTATCTCAACCGGACATTTGATGTGTTAACGACAGTGACAAATTATGTCCTTGACATTCGCCTTTGTTTCGTGGTACCAAGCGCATGCAGAAAGGCAAATTGGCAGATAGCAATTCGCAAATAGCCGAACCCAAACCAGCCCCGAGCCGCCTAGGCGGACCCCGGAAGATCTTTGAAAACTATCGTTAAACCCTTTGGTATCAATAGCATCCCTCGCTCACCGCTCAGCAGCGGGCGCAGGGCCGCTAAATCCTTTAGATATTGGGATTTGGGAGGAAAGACGATGAGGATCGGGTGATCTGGTGATCGCCGTGATCTGGTGATCGGAAAGCCAAGATCGGAAAGCCAAGAGCGAAAAGCCAAAAGAGCCAAAAGCCCACCTCCAACCGTTCTCTCTGTGTTCCTCCGTGTCCTCTCTGGTTTTGGTTTTCCGATCACGGCGATCACGCGCGATGACGGCGATCACGTGCGATGCCCCCTGTTCCTCCCCTGTTACGCCCCTGTTACTCCCCTGTTACGAATTGACTTCGTCCGGGAAAAAGGTTCACGAAAGGCCCGTGGAATCGAGGTTTTGCATGTCTGGAGTATCCAAGCGCTCGCGTTCTCCCCTGTTTTTTCCCTGTTAGCAGGGGAGCGGCCGAGCGGCTGGGGCGGCGGACCAGCGGGGGGAGGGGGGTGCGCCGGCCCATCGGAAGCCCAGCCGCCGATGGTATCCTTTACTAGTCCCAGATTACCTTCACAGAGAGACCTAACCCTTTCATGTCTGACCCAATCAAGTCTGACCCCAGCATTCCTGATTCCGAAGCAACGCCCCAAACCCCGGCCGAAGCCGGCGAGTCCTTTAAGGACATTCTTTCGCAGTATGAGAAGAGTCATGTGCGCAAGCCCAGCCAGGACGGTGGGAAGCAGATTGAAGCCACGGTGATTACCGTTTCGGCCGATTCGGTGATCCTGGATATTGGCTTCAAGACGGAGGGCATTCTGCCGCTGGCGGCGGTCCCGGCTGGCGAAACTGTGAAGCCGGGAGACAAGCTGCTGGTCTCGGTGAAGGGCCGCGGTCCGGAAGGGTACTACGAGCTTTCGCGGACCAAGGTCGCGCGGCCCACCGACTGGCCGGCGCTGGAACAGGCGTTTGCCGACAAGTCGACCATCCTGGGTACGGTGACCGGCGTGATCAAAGGCGGACTGAGCGTGGACGTTGGCGTTCGCGCGTTCATGCCGGCTTCGCGCAGCGGGGTCCGCGACGCCGCCGAAATGGAGAAGCTGGTGGGAGAGGAAATCCGCTGCCGCATCATTAAGGTGGACGTGCAAGACGAAGATGTAGTTGTGGACCGCCGCGTTGTTGCCGAAGAAGAAGAGCGCGGCGTGAAAGCTCGCCGTTATTCGGAGATCAAGGAAGGTGAGACCGTAAGCGGAACGGTCCGCAGCTTCATGCAGTACGGCGCGTTCGTGGATATAGGAGGAATCGACGCGCTGCTGCATATAGGCGACATTGCCTGGGGCCGCTTGAACAAACCGGACGACGTGCTGACTCTGGGTGAGCAGATCGAAGTCAAGGTTCTCAAGATTGATGGCGAGAAGCACCGAATCTCTATCGGCATGAAGCAACTTCAGCCGCATCCCTGGGATGCGGCGGCGGAGAAATACAAGACCGGCGAGCGCACGCGCGGCGTGGTGACCCGCGTGGCGGATTTCGGCGCGTTCGTGGAACTGGAGCCCGGAGTGGAAGGTTTGATCCACATTTCCGAAATGTCGTGGGGCAAGAAAGTGCGTAGACCGAGCGACATTGTGAAGCCCGGCGATACCGTTGAGGCCGTGGTCCTGGGAGTAAACATGGCAGACCGGCGCATGTCTCTCGGCCTGAAGCAGGCGCTCGGCGATCCTTGGGCTGAAGTTGCGCAGAGGTTTCCCGCAGGAACGGCGATTGAAGGTCCGGTGACCAGTCTGACGAAGTTCGGCGCATTTGTTCAGCTAGCCGAAGGCGTGGAAGGCATGATTCACGTGAGCGAAATAACAATGGAAAAACGCGGCGCGGCTTCGCAAACACACGCGCTCGCCGAGCAGCCCAGAATCAGTCATCCACAGGACGTGTTGAAAATCGGTCAAACGGTCAAAGCGCAGGTGATCGAACTCGACAAGGCGAAACGCCAGGTGAAGCTGAGCATGAAACAACTTGTCGCCAACGGTTTGGATGAGTTCCTTGCCGGACACAAAGAAGGCGACGTAGTGACTGGCCGCATGATGGATGGTTCAACGGAAGCTCGCGTTGAATTAGGTGAAGGCGTTTTCGGAATTTGCCGGATCGCCGCACAACAGCCGGCGAAAGAAGCTGCGCCCGCGGCCGCCAAGGCAGACTTGTCGTCACTGAGTGCCATGCTGAACGCGCGATGGAAAGGCGGCGATTCTTCCGCCGGCGCGAAACCACAACACGCCAGCGCCGGAGAGGTCCGCAGCTTTCGCATCACCAAACTGGATCCGGCGGCAAAAAAGATTGAACTGCGCCTGGCGTAAACGTCCTTCACAACGGCAGGTTTCAGGGTACGAAGAAGGAGAAAGATACGACCAAGAGATTCGTATTCGGTGTGGGCTTGCTGCCAGTCTTCTTGTGCTCCGTCTGCGGTGCGCAATACTCCGACTACCGCGAATCTGGCGTTTCTGTGGAGACCAAGTATTGAACGGCGGACAAAATTTTTCCAGTGAAGTACTTTCCGGGGACCAGGATATTCCCATGACCTCCGGGAACGAGTTGCTGGCTGTGCTGCGCCGCTATTGGGGCTACGATTCATTCCGCCCGCTGCAGGAGCGGATCGTCAGCAGTCTGGTTGCAGGCCGCGACACTTGCGTGGTCATGCCCACGGGCGGCGGGAAGTCGCTGTGCTACCAGTTGCCGGCCGCGCTGCTGCCAGGGAAAACCGTGGTGGTGATTTCGCCGCTCATCGCGCTCATGCAGGACCAGATGGCGCAGCTCGCGCAGATGGGAATTCCCGCCGGAGTGCTGAACAGCTCGCACTCCAGCAGCGAACAATCCCGCACCACCCGCGACGCCGCGGAAGGGAAGTACCGGTTGCTCTATCTCTCTCCGGAGCGGCTGGCCCGCGCGGACACGGTGGACTGGCTCAAACGCGTGCCGGTCGCGTTGTTTGCGATTGACGAGGCGCATTGCATTTCGGAATGGGGACATGAATTCCGTCCGGACTACCGTCAGCTGAGTTCGCTGCGCGCGCAGTTTCCCGAGTGCGCCATCGCGGCGTTTACGGCCAGCGCAACGCGCCAGGTGCGGCATGACATCATGCATCAGCTCCGGTTGCGCAATCCGGACAAATACATTGCCAGCTTTCATCGCGCAAACCTTCGGTACATGGTGCAGGAGTGCAAAGCCGGCGCACAGTCGGCTCTCCTGGTGAGGGCGCTCCAGGAATACGCGGGCAGCAACGTGATCGTGTACGCGCCGACCATTAACAAGGTCGGAGAAACCGTGGACTTTCTGGAAGAGCAGGGAATTTCCGCGGTCCCGTATCACGGCAAAATGGACGCCGTCACGCGCCGCCGCAACCAGGAACGCTGGATGTCCGACGAAGTGCGCGTGCTCGTCGGCACCATCGCTTTCGGCCTGGGAATCAACAAGGCTGCGGTGCGCGCGGTGGTCCATCTGGCGCTGCCGAAATCCGTGGAGCAGTACTATCAGGAAGCCGGACGCGCCGGACGCGATGGCCTGCCCGCCGATTGCATCCTGCTGTGGCAGAAGCGCGATGTCGGGTTGCTGACGTATTTCATTGACCAGATGAATGACCCGCAGGAAAAAGAGCGTTCGTGGCAGCGCTATCACCAGATTCGGCGCTATGTTGAATCGGCAAGTTGCCGCCATCGCCAGATCTGTACTCACTTTGGCGAGACGCCGAAGTGGAATTCGTGCGGAGCGTGTGATGTATGCATTTCCGCTCCGGCGTGGCTCTCGCATAAAGAACCGCGCTGGCAGCGCGGGAAGCCCGCGCCGCCGATCGAGGAAGTTGTCCGTGGAAAGCGGGCGGTGTTCGTGCCGTCGCCTCCGTCAGAAGCGGATGACGATCTGCGGGAGTACTTGAGAATATGGCGAAGGGACACGGCAAAGAAAGAAGGGATTCCCGCGTTTGTCGTTATGCATGATACGTCGCTCGAGGAACTGTGCCGCTTGCGTCCCGATTCGATCGCGGCAATCAGACAGGTTCACGGCTTCGGTGAGCGCAAGACCCAGCTATATGGTCCGGAGCTGCTGAAAGCACTGCGGAAATTTCGCGACAGCAAGAGTGCAGGCGAGGCGCCGGTAACGCCCAGGAAGGATTCTGCGGCGGCGCGGGAAACCATCAAGTTCGTCAAAGCCGGGCACAGTCTGGAACAGATCGCAAAGATTCGTGGATGCAAGATCAGCAGCGTAGTTGAATTGGTCTGCGGTCTGATGGAGAGCGGTCAGTTGGAATTTCATCCGAGTTGGCTGGACCAAACGAAACGCCAGAAGATCGAAGCTGCCTGCAAGCAACATGGCGTTGAGCGGCTGCGACCGATTAAAGATGCGTTGCCGGAGGAAATTACGTTAGAGGAGATCAGGCTCGTGGTTACAACACTGAAGACCAAAGCAGGCCCGACCTGAAATTCCGAGCGGAGCGCGGAATCTCTATCAGCTTTGGGTCTTCGTAGTTATAGGGACCCCTCGCTACGCTCGGGGTTTCAGAAAAAGACTAGTCTCTGCCGTACATTGGTAGCGGCGAGCTTTCCAGGTCCAGCCCAAGCTGCAGCCGCGCGGCTTCGGACATCTTTCCCGGATGCCACGGCGGATCAAGCACCACGTCCACGTTGACCTGCTGTATCGTCGGAAGTTTCGAGAGTTTGCGTTCGATGTCCGCCTTCAGAATGCCGCCCATGCCGCACCCTGGAGCAGTCATGGTCATCTTGACGTCCAGCTTGTGGCCGCCTTCGACCGGCATGATCTGGCATTCGTAGATCAGGCCGAGGTCAACGACGTTGACTGGGATTTCGGGATCGTAAACGGTCTTGAGTTCGTCCCAGACCAGCTTTTCGCTGAACTCCGCGACCGGGGATTGCGTAGCTTCTGCCGCGGCGGCCTCCGGCGAAATGCCGAGCGCGTCGGCGTCTTTGGCGTCAATAAGGAGTATGTATCCCGTGTCGTTCATCACGGTGTAGTTGCCGCCCAGCGCCTGGGTCAATCTCACGGTGGAACCAGCGCGCAGAAAATACGGACTGCCGCCGGGAACCGTGGTGGCCGGACAATCGCGAGTGAGGACGACTTGTTGGTTCGGTTTCATTCCGTGGACACTGCTTCCTGCTTGCCTTGCAGCGCGGCGTGCAGGGCGTGCCACGCCAGTGAAGCGCACTTCACGCGGACGGGGAATTCGGAGACCCCGGCAAACACCGCCAGTTTTCCCAGGTCCGCTTTCAGGTCTTTTCCCGTGACCAGTGCATGAAATCTCGTAAACATATCTTCGGCTTCCGCAGTGGTCTTGCCCTTGAGGTTCTGCGTCATCATGGACGCCGACGCCTTGGAGATGGCACAGCCGGTTCCTTGAAATCCAATGTCTTTGATGGCGCCGTTTTCCACGTCCACATAGACGGTGAAATGGTCGCCGCAGAGCGGGTTAAATCCTTCCGCTTGGTGGTTCGCCGATTCCAGAGCGCGGAAATTGCGCGGATGTTTGCTGTGCTCCAGAATGACCTCCTGATACAAGTCGCGCAAGTCGCCCATTACGCCAGCACCTCAGACACCCTTTTGATGCCCGTAACCAGCGCATCGACTTCTTCTTTTGTGTTGTACAAACCGAACGAAGCGCGCGCGGTGGCAGGCAGATTGAACCGTTGCATCACCGGCTGCGCGCAGTGATGTCCGGTGCGAATGGCGATGCCTTCATGGTCCAGAATAGTGCCGACATCATGCGGATGAATGCCATCCATCACGAATGAGAGCACGCCCGCCTTTTCTTTGGCTGTGCCGATCACCTGGACGCCGGGAATGGCGCTGACTTGTTCCGTGGCGTATTCCAGCAGGGAGTGTTCATGCTTCTCGATGTTGTCCACCCCGAGCCGCTCCAGGTATTCAATGGCCGCGCCCAGGCCGATGGCCCCGGCAATGTCCGGCGTTCCTGCTTCAAATTTGTAGGGAAGACGGTTGTAAATGGTTTTCTCAAAGGTGACGGAAGCGATCATGTCACCGCCGCCCTGATACGGCGGCATGGCTTCGAGCAATTTGGCGTTGCCGTACAACACGCCAATTCCGGTAGGACCATACAGTTTATGGCCGGAGACAGCATAGAAATCGCAGCCCAGTTCCTGCACGTCCACGCGCATGCGCGGCGCTGCCTGTGCTCCATCCACCAGTACAGGGACGTTGTGCTGATGGGCCAGCCGCACGATCTCGCGAATGGGATTAATGGTTCCCAGGGCGTTCGAGAGGTGCGGTACCGCGACAATTCTAGTCTTTGGCCCGAGCAGCTTCGCGAAGTCATCCATCAGAAGCTCGCCGCGGTCATTCATGGGCGCCACGCGCAGCCGGGCGTGCTTTTCTTCGCAGAGCATCTGCCAGGGGACGATATTCGAGTGGTGTTCCATAGCGGTGATGACAACTTCATCGCCTTCGCCTACGTTCCTGCGCCCGTAGGTTTGTGCCACCAGGTTGATGGCTTCCGTGGTGCCGCGCACAAAAATGACTTCACTCAGACTGGCCGCATTGAGAAAGCGCTGGATTACTTCGCGGGACTTTTCGTAGGACTCGGTCGCACGCTGGGACAGCAGATGCACGCCGCGATGGACGTTGGAATTATCGTGGTGGTAGTAGTCAGCCATGGCGCGGACCACAGCTTCCGGCTTCTGCGTGGTGGCTGCGTTGTCCAGATAGACCAGCGGTTTGCCGTGGACCATTTGGCGCAGGATGGGAAAATCTTCGCGCACTTTTTGCACATCGTACGTCGTTGTGGACGGCGGCGCAGGTACTATCCGGGTCTTGGCAGCGGTGCTCATCCCACCTCCTCCCAGCTCCGCGCGATTTCGGCGGACTGTGTTCCCGTGGACGATATAGCGGAGGGCAGCGATTCCATAATGAGTCTCTCAAGATGGTCGCGCACCGCGCCTTCGGGCATGCGATCGAGGCATTCGTTGGCGAAAGCGAGCAGCAGCAGATGACGCGCCGAGGCTTCATCCAATCCACGCGAGCGCGCATAAAACAGCGCTTCGGCTTCCAGCTTGCCGATGGTTGCGCCGTGCGTGCACTTCACGTCGTCGGCGTAGATTTCGAGTTGCGGCTTGGTGTCAATCTGCGCATCGTCGGAGAGCAGCAGGTTGCGGTTGGTCTGCTTGGCGTCCGTCTTCTGCGCGTCCTTGTGGACGATGATCCGTCCGTGGAACACGCCATGCGACTGTCCGCTCAGGATGCCGTTGTAAAACTGGCGGCTGCCGCAGTGCGGGCTGGCATGTTCGACGAGCATGTAGTTGTCCAGGTGCTGGCGCCCGACGCCGATGAACAGGCCGTTGATCAGGCACTCGCCGCCTTCACCCGCCAGTACGGGATGGACGTTGTTGCGTACCAGCGCGCCGCCCAACAAGACGGAATGCGTGGCCACATTGGCGCTCCGTCCCTGCTGTATGCGCAAGGTGGAGACGTTGTAGGCCTGAGTGTCTTCGCGCACGATCATGGTATGCGAGACCACGGCGTTGTCGCCGGCAACCAGCTCGGTCGCCGTGTTGGAAAAAGCAACACCCGGTCCCAGCGAAACATAATCTTCCACGACGGCAACCTGGCTGCCTTGCTCGACGACGATCAAGTTGCGCGGGTTCGTCATGTATGGATGCTCGCCGGGCGTCGAGACATAGAGCAGGTAGACCGGCTGTTCGACCACCGTGTTGCGCGGCACGTGGACAAAAGCCCCGTCTTCTATGAAGGCGGTATTGAGCGCGCAGAAGGCATCGCGACGCGTGTTCAAGTATCGGGTAAGATGTGGCTCCAGCGCTGCAGGATCTTGCGCGATGGCATCCGCGAGGCTGACGACAGTTACGCCTTTGGCGAGAACGGGAATCCGCGAAAGATGCGGCGCGAAGTTGCCATTTACGAAGACGAGCAGACAGGCGAAGCCGGCAGTATCAAAGCGCCCGAGCTCTTTTGCGGAAACCGCGGCGCCGGCAACGGCCAAGTCGAAAGGAGTCTGCGCAATCGCGCTGACGTTGGTAAAGCGCCAGTCTTCGTCGTGGGTGGTCGGGAAGCCTGCTTCGGAGAATTGGGCAAAGGCTTCCTCGCGAATGGAGCGCAGCCATGCGGGCTGGCGTCCGGCGCGGCGATTGAATTCTTCAAATGCCTCCAGATAGCGTTCCGGGGCCTGGGTTGCTGTGATCACGATTTTCCTCAGCTTCTAGCTTCTAGCCGCTGGCTTCCAGCCAAACAGATTCGCGTTAATTCGGGTGCATTTGCGGCTCGTTTAATTTCTCTGTTATCGTCTTGCTCCGACTGGTTCCGCTTCCGTCCAGGCGTAGCCTTTGTCTTCCAGTTCCAGGGCCAGCTCCGGTCCGCCGGACTTTACAATGCGCCCGTTGACCAGCACGTGGACGTAGTCGGGAACAATGTAGTTCAGCAGTCGCTGGTAGTGCGTCACCAGAACGAAAGCGCGGTTCTTGTTGCGCATGGCGTTTACGCCCTGGGACACGATTTTCAACGCGTCAATGTCCAGGCCGGAATCAGTCTCATCCAGTACGGCGAGTTTCGGTTCCAGAATAGCCATCTGGACAATTTCATTGCGCTTCTTTTCGCCGCCGGAGAAGCCTTCATTCACGGGACGATTCAGAAAGCGCTCGTCCATTTCGAGCAACCGCATTTTTTCTTTAAGCAGCGGGAGAAAGTCGATGGCGTCGAGTTCTTCTTCGCCGCGATGTTTCCTCACCGCGTTGACCGCGGCGCGCAGGAAGTACGCATTGCTGATCCCGGGAATCTCCACCGGATACTGGAAGGCCAGGAACAGACCTTCACAAGCGGCTTCTTCCGGTTTCATCGCCAGGAGGTCTTTACCGTTGAACAGCACTTCTCCTTTGGTGATGTTGTAGCTCTCGCGGCGGGCCAGCACCTGGGCCAGCGTGCTCTTGCCGGAGCCGTTTGGGCCCATGATGGAATGCACTTCGCCGGCATTCACCGTGAGGTCGATGCCTTTAAGAATTTCGTTGTTTTCAACCTTGACGTGCAGGTCTTTGATTTCAAGCAAGCTCATTGGTTATCCGACACTCCCCTCAAGACTGATGCTCAGCAATTTCTGTGCTTCAACCGCAAATTCCATGGGCAGTTCGCGGAACACCGTCTTGCAGAAGCCGTTAATGATCATGGAAACAGCTTCTTCCTTAGTTATGCCGCGTTGCTGCAGGTAAAAAATCTGGTCTTCACCGATTTTAGAAGTAGACGCCTCATGCTCCATGCGGGCACTGGCGTTCTTGACTTCGATATACGGGAAGGTGTGCGCGCCGCACTTGTCGCCGATCAGCAGCGAGTCGCACTGCGTATAGTTGCGCGCGCCGGCGGCGCCCTTCAGGATTTTGACCATGCCGCGATAGGTATTCTGTCCGTAGCCGGCGGAGATGCCTTTGGCGACAATCGTGCTCTTGGTGTTCTTGCCGATGTGGATCATCTTGGTCCCGGTATCGGCCTGCTGGCGATTGTTGGTCAGCGCTACCGAGTAGAACTCGCCCACCGAGTTGTCGCCCTGCAGAATGCAGCTGGGATATTTCCAGGTGATGGCCGACCCGGTCTCGACCTGGGTCCACGAGATTTTGGAATTCTTGCCCAGGCACTTACCGCGCTTGGTGACGAAGTTGTAGATGCCGCCTTTGCCGTCTTTATCGCCCGGATACCAGTTCTGCACGGTCGAGTACTTAATGGTGGCATCGTCCAGCGCGACCAGTTCGACTACCGCCGCGTGCAACTGGTTCTCATCGCGAATGGGAGCCGTGCAGCCTTCCAGGTAGCTGACGTAAGCGCCTTCTTCGGCGACGATCAGCGTGCGCTCGAACTGTCCCGTTTCAGCGGCGTTGATGCGGAAATACGTGGAAAGCTCCATGGGACAGCGAACGCCCTTAGGCACGTAGACGAACGATCCGTCGCTGAAGACCGCGGCGTTGAGTGCTGCAAAAAAGTTGTCGGTGTAGGGGACCACGGAGCCCAGGTATTTCTTCACCAGGTCAGGATGGTTCAGCACGGCTTCAGAAAACGAGCAGAAGATGATTCCCAGTTCGGAAAGCTTTTCCTTGAAGGTGGTCGCGACGGAAACGCTGTCAAAGACAGCGTCCACGGCCACGCCGGCCAATCGCTGCTGTTCGAGCAGCGGGATGCCCAGTTTTTCGTAGGTACGCAGGACCTCGGGGTCAACTTCGTCCAGACTCTGCAGCGTGGGCTTTTTCTTGGGCGCGGAGTAATAGACCATGTCCTGATAATTGATGGCCGGATACTTCACGTTGGCCCACTTCGGCTCGGCCTGCTCTTTTTCCAAGGTGACCCAATAGCGGTAGGCCTTCAGGCGCCATTCCAGCATGAACTCCGGCTCGTTCTTCTTGGCGGAGATCACGCGGACCACGTCTTCACTCAGCCCTTTGGGCAGCCTGTCTTCATCGACCGAGGTAACAAATCCCCATTTATATTCTTTGTCTGTCAGGTTCTGGATTTGATCAACTGTGCTCATTGTGCTCCTTGTGGTTCCAGGCTGATAGGAACAATGTTGCTTTGGGCATGCGTTGTGCCCGTTTGCATCATGCGGCGGTTCAGGTCAGAGAGCATTACTTTCTCGAGCGCCTCGCGCAGAACGTCGCCAATCAGTCTGGAGTTGACTTTGATGGCGCAGGAAGGCTCCATCTCGCAGATTCCCGGCTCCGTTCCGCATTCGGTGAATCCGATGGGACCTTCGAGCGCCATAATAATGTCGGCGATGGAAATCGCGCTGGCGTCGCGCGGCAATGTGTATCCGCCTTTAACGCCGCGGTGCGAGGCCAGCAATCCGTGGTCGGACAACTGCCGCAAAAGCTTGCTGACAGTCGGCAAAGGCAGGTGCGTTTCTTCCGCCAGACTGCTGGCGGAATGCAAGGAGTGCTCCGGCGCCCGGGCAACTTGCGCCATCAGCACAATGCCGTAGTCGGTGAGTTTGTTGACTCTAAACATGTCATCTCCGCTGCAACTAAAGGCGCTTAGCCATACCGTACTGATCTGGTCTTATATTAACACTGGGGCCTGGGTGAAACAAGACCTGTCCAGTCTTCTTTAGGAAGGAGCGTTGTGCAGGGGATCAGTTTTGGTCTTTGGGTGGTTCCTCGGCACTTACTTCTTTCTCCTGCTGCGGACGCAGGAGCGGGAACAGGATCACGTCGCGAATCGAGCGTGAATCTGTCAGGAGCATGGTAAGGCGGTCAATGCCAATGCCTTCTCCGCCGGCCGGCGGCATGCCGTAAGAGAGCGCGCGGATGTAGTCTTCGTCCATGGCGTGGGCTTCCTCGTCACCGCGTTCGCGTTCGTGTAATTGCTGCTCAAAGCGACGGCGCTGTTCTTCGGGATCGTTGAGTTCGCTGAAAGCGTTGCCGATCTCGAGCCCGCCGATGAACAGTTCAAAGCGTTCGACCCAGTCCGGTTCGTCCTGCTTGTTCTTGGACAAAGGTGAAATGGCGACCGGGAAGTCATACAGGATCGTAGGTTGAATCAGATGTTCTTCCGCTACAGCCTCAAACATTGCGGCGATGGTCTTGCCCGGAGGGTCTTTAGGATCGTAAGGCATGTGGGGCGTGTGATTGGCGTTGAGGCGCTTGACCAGGCGCTCCGCGGATTCGTGCGTGGCGAAGTCCGCCATCTCCGGGCTGGGCGCCGCGGCTTCCGGCCAGTATTTCATGATGGCTTCACGCATGGAGAGGCGTTGCCAATTGGTAAAATCAATTTCGTGGCCGTTGAAGTTAGCCTTGGTGGTGCCGTTCACGTCCCGCGCCACCTGCGCCAGCAGTTCTTCCGTGAGCTGCATGAGGTCGCGATAGTCGGCGTAAGCCTGGTAAAACTCCAGCATGGTGAATTCAGGGTTGTGCTGTGTCGAGATGCCTTCATTGCGAAAGTTACGGTTGATCTCATACACCCGCTCCAGCCCGCCCACCACCAGCCGCTTGAGATAGAGTTCCGGCGCAATGCGGAGAAAGAGATCAATGTCCAGTGTGTTGTGATGCGTCTTGAACGGCCGCGCCACGGCGCCGCCAGCGATCGGCTGCATCATCGGTGTTTCCACTTCGATGAAACCGCGCGCGTCCAGGAATCGCCGGATGGCCTGCACTACTTTGCTGCGCTTCACGAAGACTTCGCGGACGTCCTGGTTCATCACCAGGTCAACGTAGCGCTGGCGGTAACGCAGTTCGACATCAGTCAGTCCATGCCATTTTTCCGGCAGAGGCAACAGGTCTTTCGCTAGAAAGGTGATGTCCTCCACATGTACTGTCAGCTCGCCGGTGCGCGTGCGGAAGAGGTAGCCCTTCACGCCGATATGGTCGCCCAGATCCAGCAGCTTATACAACGCGAAACCTTTTTCGCCGACAAAATCGAGCTTCACGTAAAGCTGCAAACGCTGGCCGCCCTGCTGCAAATGGGCAAATCCGGCTTTGCCTTGAAGGCGAATAGAAATAATCCGGCCCGCAACTTTCACGGGAACGTGCGGGTCCGCCAGTTGTTCGGCTGTTTTATCTCCATATTCCGCGAGGATCTGCGGTACGGCGTGGCTGGCCGCAAATTTGTGCGGATAAGCCTGCTGGCCCAGCGCTTCAATCTGCTTCAGCTTTTCTTGCCGGAGTTGGTAAATGTTCTCTTCGAAGGACATGTGAGTAACGTTGATTGAATCACTGATTATAGAGCACTCAGCAGTCAGCACTCAGCATTCAGCCCCGTACCATTGTTCTCCATCTGCGTGTTTGCGTCATGCCCGCTAAGAACGACCAGTCTTCAGATTGTTTGGCTCCGTTGCGACCTTAGCGCCCTCGGGGTAGATCTTCGACGATTCGGGGCTGAATGCTGAGTGCTGACTGCTGACTGCTGAGTGCTCTTGGCGCAAGGCGGAGAAAAGCTTTATAGTCCTGTAGCTGTATGCCCAACAAGCGCATCGCCGTGATCCCCGGAGACGGCATCGGCAAAGAGGTCATCCCAGCGGCCATGAGGGTGGTCGAGGCCACAGGCGCCGCAGTCGCGTTCACCGCCTTTGACTGGTCCGCAGACCGCTATTTGAAAGACGGCGTCACCATCCCCGCTGATGGCTTCGCCATGCTGGGCCGCGATTTTGACGCGATCTTGGTGGGCGCTCTGGGCGATCCGCGGGTGCCGTCCAATATTCACGCCAGGGAAATCCTGCTCGGAATGCGCTTCAAGATGGACCTGTATGCCAACGTGCGGCCGGTGAAGGTGCTGGATGAGTCACTCTGTCCGCTCAAGAGCGTGAAACCGGAAGACGTGGACTTCGTGGTCATTCGCGAGAACACCGAAGGCCCTTATGTTGACGCCGGAGGCGTGCTCAAACAGGGAACGCCGGACGAGATTGCCACGCAGGAAGACTTCAACACCCGTAAAGGCGTGGAACGCGTGGTCCAGTTTGCTTTCGAGCTGGCGCGGAAACAGGGACGCAAGAAGGTGCTGATGTCGGACAAATCGAACGTCATGACATACGCCGGCGGGCTCTGGCAGCGGGTGTTCAAGGAAGTCGCGGAGCAGTATTCGGACATCCAATCGTCCCACATGTACGTTGATGCGCTCTGCATGCACATGGTGCGCGATCCCAGGCAGTTTGACGTGATCGTGACCAACAACATGTTCGGCGACATCATTACTGACCTGGCCGCCGCGCTTCAGGGCGGGCTGGGCATGGCGGCGAGCGGGAACATTCATCCGGGAAAGACTTCCATGTTTGAGCCGGTCCACGGTTCGGCCCCGCCGTTCGCGGGAAAGAACGTTGCCAATCCCATCGGTGCGATTTCCTCCGCGGCCATGATGCTGGACCACCTGGGTTTTGCCAAAGAAGCTGAACGCATCAGCCGCACTGTATTGGACTCGGTGCGGCAGAAAAAAACGACGCAAGACATCGGCGGCAGCCTGGG
>Ga0210407_10002958_pt1 | contig 14120 bp, 14 predicted proteins | sample IncBWC27MmetaG_FD_150860 | JGI IMG/M metagenome (GOLD analysis project Ga0210407, IMG submission 150860) | Forest soil microbial communities from Barre Woods Harvard Forest LTER site, Petersham, Massachusetts, United States - Inc-BW-C-27-M | ecosystem: Environmental > Terrestrial > Soil >... | reverse complement strand
CTTCAACCCTTCGATCTTGAGCCGCTCCCCTTCAATCTGCAGTTTGGTCTTCTCAACACTCAACCCCAACAACGCAGTCTGGGCTTGAAGCTGAGGGATGGTTTGAAACCCTCGCGGTAGTGTTTGAGTGTTAGGAATCCCCATCATTTCCGCCTGAGCCTGACCAAAAGCGAACTGAGCGGGGTAGCCCAACTTCTCCATCATGTCGTTGGCGATCTTGGCGGTCTCAAACATTTCAGTCGACGTTTGGTTCTTGAGCTTCACCCCTTGAGGCCACATACCGGTTTGAGTGATACTGTTGACCAAGGTAGGAATATCCTTAGCATCGATACGCTCCATCACTGCTGGAGTGCCAGCGATCGTCTTAAACATATCCTCCTGGCGCTTGCTCTTATCAGCTTCACTCTCATGGCCTAGAGCAAACCCGAGAGCCTCATTGACGATCTTCGGATCCATGTTGCTGGAGATCACCATCCCCCGGATATCCGAATCCGTAATCGGCTTGCCAGCGAGAGCGTAGAGCCGCCCCATCGCTCTCACATCACCCTTCATCGCAGCGTCTTGAACCGCCATGATGTCACGTTCGTGAGCTGCCTTCATCGATTCGAGTTGGAGCTGGCTCATCCCCTGGCTATACAGCGGCGCTAAGGCTCCCCAACGAGCTCGAGCCTCATCCCCAATCTGAGGAATTTGGGCTTGGTCAACTACTCCTCCCCCTGGTGCCTTCTTCGCAGCTTCAGGGCTGGCTGGATTGCCTGCCTGAGCTCCGCTGTTGTTGCCTCCGCCTGCTCCCTTCAAAATACTCGCAGGTAGGTTAATCCCCGGAGTGTTCAACATCTGAGGTTGCGAAGGTGCAGCTGGCGTTCCTTGAGGAGTCGCACTCGCTGCTGCAGCACTTGGGTTGGGAGTAGGACTTCCAGGATCCGCTAACTTAATCCCAGCGTCCTTGAACCACTTCTCAACCTGCTTGGGATCGATCGCAAACAGCAGGCTAGGGTTCTTGGAGATCATGTCAATATTACCCGCAGCCTCAGCTTTCTTCTTATCCTCCTGCTGAGTCTTCATCTGCTTCAGTTGCAAGGCAACCTGCATGAACCCGTTTACATCGAACGGTTGAGTACCACCGGTCCCACCACTTCCAATCACTCCCGGTACTAGACTCGCTCCCATTAGCTGCCTCCTCCGTTAAGCATTCCAAGCTGACTCAGGAGAGCAAACATCCCGAGGCTGTTACCCGCACTTCCCAAAGCCGCTCCAGGACCTCCGCTAGTGTTTTGAACGGTCGGGTAAAGCGTGCTAGCCGTCTGACCGAACATACTAGCCAGGAACTCCTGCGCTTGGGTCTGCTGTTGAGTCGATTGCAACTGGTAGTTAGCCAGCGTGTTGAGAAACGAGTTCTGTGTGTTCGTCTCATACGTACTCAACGTGTTCATCAGCGGACTGCTGTAACGCAATCCCGAGGAGCCGAACTGCTCGAGGATGTTAGAACGGCCCTGAGCAATCATCGGTTGTTGAGCTTTGACTAAGGTTTGGAACGCTTCGGTGAACTGACTATTATTGCCACCGCTTGCAGCGTTTCCCAATCCTGCCAACGCTCCACCACCGAACTGACTCAACATACTGATGAACGACGAGTTCAACCCGGGATAGAGTGGTGCTGGCGGAGGGATCTTCTGCAGCTTGTTTCCTCCGATCCCAGCTCCGATCGCACTTGCAATCCCGCCTGCTGCCAATCCAATTGCCGGGGGCATAAGCTCTCCTAGTTAACCGGTAACCGTTTCCGGTACTCGCGGTCGAGTAACCCATAGATACTAAGGTTGTGAAACTTACCATTCTTCAGATAGGCCTCACGATACTCTCCCTCGAACTTAAATCCCATGAGGGTGGCTAGCCTCTTCGCTTCCTTGTTGAAGGATGGGATAGGAGCGCTAATGCGGTGAAGCTGAAACTTGTTGAACGCAAACTCAAACAACTCGTTTGCTGCGCTGATGACTTTCGAGACTGGAGGATTGTCCCAGACCATGTAGTGAATCTGGGCGCTCACTCCGTTGATGATATCACTTAGCATAACAATCCCGTTATCTTCCAATTCCCACTTGAGGATATTGGGCGCGAGCATCATTTGGATGAACGCAGCTCCTGCTTCCTTAGTGAGATCATCCAGCGCGTTTTCCTCAGCCTGGAGCTTACGCCAAATCCACTCCATCCGAGGGCCGTCGGCTTGCTTAGGGTCAATCGGCCACGGTTTTAGAATATGAAAATAATTATGTTCACTGACGCCACGTTGCACTTGAGCGTCATTTGTGTTGTTGTCCATGCCACACTCCCTTTATATATTACAGCGCCTTTGTCGACGCTGATTGTAATCCAACCTGTTGGAACACGACCAAGCTTGGTGTTGAAGGTAAAGTCCGTATCAGCTCCTGCTGGAGTAAGAGTTGTAAAGAACACCCCATCGATGTTATCCGGCCCGCTCGCCGGAGTACCGAACGCAATCTTCCCGTTAATGACCTGAGTCAGCAACACCCACATCTGGTTGATTGCCCGGAGGACGTCATCCTTAACATCCTTAGGGAACTGACTCGGTTGTCGAGTTAGCTGCACTAGTTACTCCCTTCCACGTACTCGCCTTTGACGACTACCTTAGCGACGAACTCAGTCAGGCTAACAGGTCCAGTATCCCCCAACCGGCTGATAAGGATCTGGATGAGATCATGACTTAATTGCGCATCCCAGTAGGAGTTATAAACCAACCCATCAGCCCCAGCACTTCCAATATTCTTAGTATCCGTAGGCTGAGCTCCACTGCGAGTTGACTTAAACGCTGCGGTGACTTGACCTGACCCCAAGTTCTCATACCGGAAGAACAACCGTTGGAGAGTCTTCTCGATAGAGGCTAACCCAAAATCCACAATCTTCTGAAAGTGACCGTCCTCTTCGCAGTTGAGGTCCTCGCCATCGCTAGACTTGGTAACTGGATTACCTGCTCCCACGAAACTCAACAATAACTGTTGAACCGCTCCGGTAAGTACAAACGCCGGTGTGATAAGAAACACCACAGCCTGAACAGCTACTAGCGTTGGAGTCCCTACCGCATTCGACACCCACTGAATAGCGTTAGGTATAGAATCAAACCCCGCTACCGTAGGCGTGAACACAAAGTGAAACGGTCCAGCCGTATCCCCAGGGTTCAACGTAAACGGAAACGCAGGAGGGTTGGTACAAGTAACCTGTGGATCTAAGTTCAACGCGGTGACCGTCACGCTCAACGATGGTCCGGTGTTCTGGAGCATAACATCCATCGGAGCGCTGGGGACTAGAATCTTAATCGATCCAAAGTCCAGCAGGTTCGGAATTGCAGTGAGTACCCTATTATTAGGAATACCCTGACCGTCAATACTAATCTGGACAGGATCATTGGGGGCATCGCTGCTGCAAGTTACCGTAGCTGGGAAGTCTCCCAATCCAGTAGGGCCGAAGATCAAGTTCCCGCTGATAGTATCTCCCGGGAACATTATAATGGGAAACGCAGCGAACCCACCTACTCCATAGTTCAGCGTGTCATCAACATCAACGCTATTAACCGTGATCGATGGATCACCAGGATTCGCTACGTACTTAAACGAAATGGTTACCCCAGCGTCGCTTCCAACGACAACTCCACCAAAGTCGTAGAAGTTGAAATTCGGTACTAGTACCGGGAATGACATTAGCTAGTCGCCACCTGAGCGAGCGCTGTCAAGCGCCCAGCTGTGCTATTCATACGAACCCACTTCTGTTCTTCGAACATGTAGATCCAGGTTACATTTGGTCCTGGTATCGAAAGCCAGTATGAGGCGAAGTCAAACCCAGGACCGAATGACGGAATGACAGTGCCACGAACAACATCTCCCGCAGCGCTATCGAGATCGGTGAAGATCGCCTTCTTGGCTAGCCCACCAGCGATGCGCCCCAGGTTAGTTCCATCAAAGGTGTAGATATCATCGAACGCAACGAACACCGCACTGTTGTTGTAGATGTCAATGCTGTAAGGATAAATGTTACCAATCCCTACCGGGCTGCGTGCGTAGTTCTGGAAGTTGAACGGAGCTACTCCCAACCCTGTAGCATACATCAACGTAATTCCATTCGTCCGCCAGATAGCTGCTGTGTTCTGGCTGAGTGACTTCAACCCTGTAATATCATCCGGCACGTCTTGCAGATCCGTGAACCCAGCTGTGAACTCAGTCGTAGGATCCCAGATAGTATAATCCCCTGACTTGGACCACCTGACTCGCGTAGGGAACTGAAAGCTTCCAGGGTTCCCAGGAGCAGGTTCAATAGTATTCGCTAACACCAAGTGAGCTGCCAGCTGAGTCATAAAAAACGCACTACCCACGTTCACATCCGCTGGATGTTGGATCCCCGCTAGCTCTCCATCCACAAACGCTAGCTTATCCGAACCGTTTGCAAACCAAACCTGCCCTTGGCTAATCTCAGTTGCATAGGGCAAGTTCGTATTTGGTTGCGGAAACGCTGCAATCAGGTTACGGGTGGGAACCCCTCCGGGTGCGGTCAGAGCATACAAGCTCTTCGCAGTCCATTCCAACGTATGGAAAGCATTCGCGACGTCCTGGAACGTCAGCCAGTTCCGCGTCAGCGAACCGTCCGGAGGAGCTCCCAAAAACGGGTTGAAGCGTGGGCGGCTTTGAATCCGACCCTTACGCATGAAGAAGTTAAGCACGTCATCGAACGCCTGAGGATCTGACGGAGCAGGGCTATCACTAATGATCCCCTTCCACGGGCCCTTCAACGGAATGTTTTGTATACTAGGCATTAGCTCACACTCGTGTATCTTCGCACTCGAGGTACGATGTTGTACTCGACGTCATCCTGATCCGCCATCCTGGACAACATACGCTGTTTGATGATTCCGGGGACTTGACGCCCTGTTTGAGCATCCTGCCCGCCGTAGAGAAACGTTCGCTTGTCTTGGGCCTTGTCCTGTTCCTGGAGCTCAACATGACCCCTAATACACGCCGCGTAACGAAGCACTTCCAACCAATCCGCTGGCATCATTATCTGGGTTTGTTCAACATCAGACTGGATCGTGGGCAGCGTCCACACATCCCAAATGATCGAATACGACTGATCCGGTACCGGACGCACAATGATCGACCTCGGCTGCCCTGCCGGCGTCAGCGGAGCATATATTGCAGGAGGACCCTGATTAGTGGTTTGATAACGACGTATATTCCGAATATGACGGCGGCGTATAGGCCGAGGCTCCCTACCACCTGCAGGGAAAACCAGAGTAAGTGCTTTAATCCCACGACCCTCAGTCGGGATCTCGTAAGTATCAACCCCTTGAACGAAGTTGTCATTGACGCTATCCTCCAGCTCGTCAAACGGATAGTTCATCGCAAGCTCGAGATAAGCATCCCGAACCCAGATGTCAACCTTACTGGGATCGCCGATGGTCAAATCAGTGCGATTACCCAGCATGTAAGCTACCTCAGGAGTAATATCACTAATCAGTGGTGGGGCCATTAGTCTGCGAACTCGATTTCTGAGCTGTCGTTATACACACGCTCGGATTGGTCTTGACTGTCTTCTGGTTCGGTGTTTAGAATGTTTGCGATCTCAATCTGCCTTCGCCAGATCAACGGGTTATCGTAGCACCCGTGACAGTGACAAAGCAACAGGCCCATCTGAGGGCTAAGCATACCTAGCGGATGCAGAAATCCGCAACGGTCACATCGCCCCCATTCCTGTCGCCAGATCCCTTGCTTCTTCGGCATTATTTCCCCGTCGACGCTTGCATCTTAACCATTGTGTCGATCTTGCCCTCGAGCTGGCCCACCTTAACCGTTAAGTCGTTGAGTGTTCGATCAATCGTATCTCGCGAGTTAACAAGTTGTTGGATGGTAGCTCGGTCATCATCGATTTGAGTTCGCATCACCCCGTAGAACAGCCCGATGGTGAAAATGATTACTATCAAATGCAGGGTAAATGCAAGCCCCAAATGAAACGGTTTGATTACTACAACCTTGCTCTCTTCAAGCATTATTGGATGGCCTCCAGTACAGGGGTTATACGTACTGCTGGGCTAGGCGAACACGATCCTCCTGCAGTGTATGTTGCTGTCCACGTCATCGGAGTAGCGAGCTGGGTTAGGAAGCTATACTCTGCTGGAGTAGCTCCGTTTACTCGACCCAGTGTTCCGTTGTTGATAATCGTAAATACTCCACCTACGTTGGTACTAGCAACCCCTGATTCACTGGGGTCTTGGTACTTAACTGAGAACTGGATGGTAGTGTTGCCTGCGCACGAAGCCCCAAGCACGGTTTGAGTAACAAGGAACGTGATTCGATAGCCTGCCGTGATTGAGTTACCTAGAGCGATGTTGGACTGAGTGCTAGTGATGTTTCCCGTTACCGAAGCGCCTTGGTTCTGAGTCACGACTTGGCCGGCGTAGGTCAACAACCCGTTAATCGCAGGCTGCAGCAGGAGGTTACCTGTATTTGGATTATTCCTCCAAGCAATCGCATCCAAGAAAGCCAACCGCTGAAACCCTGTCGTCGCGATGGTTCCAGTGGAGCTGTTAATCCCGACGAAGCTCTGACGCTGGTTCCAATTATTCGCAGTATTGAGAATGCCCACCCCCGGAAGTAGAGCGCCCGTATCTCCAGTTCCAGTAATCCCCGCGCTGAACGTTTGTAACGCTGTCCAGGTTTGAATCTGGTTTAACAACGGTACCGTACCACTCGCAAGCGGGAAGTTGATCAAAAACCCTCCCGTAGGAGTGCCAATTGGGCACAACGTCATTACGTTAGGCGGTCCGCCAGACCCTAGCGCCATTGCCATGCAATTGGTAAACGTCCCCTGCAGGTTCGTAAAGAACCCATTCGTTCCGCTGAACTGAGTCGCGTTGAACGAACCGAGAACGGTAAGGCTGTGCGTCGTAATGTTATTATACGCTCTACCAGCTGTTCCGATGTTGAACAACCCGTCCGCCGCCGGAATGATATTCGTCTGGAACGGGCTACTGAAGATCGTTGAGTACTGCGGACTAATAATCGTATTCGGCGCGAACGTTGGATTACTCAAATCGATCGGCCCTACTCCCTGAAACAATACATTCGGTACGGTCTTGAGAACCGTATTGCCCGGAGCATAAGTTACATTATACGCCGTGTTAACCGGAGTGATATTATCATTCCCCCACAGCAGGCAGGGAAGAGTTAGATTCAAAAAGTTCTTCACCTGCCCGCTTGCGTTGATTGCGCACTTCAGAGTAGTAGGAACGAGCACTCCCATTCCCGACACCCTGAACTGGATTGAGCTAGAGTTAGGAGTGAGCGAGAATTGAACGTACCCACTCGTCGCGACGTTACCACCAGCATCAGTGATGGTTCCAGTCACCGTTAACCTGGATTGAGCTAGGCTGACCTGAGCTCCCAGTAGTAACATCGCAGCTAGTAAATACTTTCTCATCTCGCCTCCTCGGGCTTGATGCTAACTACTTTACTTTGGAACAGCCACCAAGCCCTGCGGGGGGTTTGGGACAAATGACGTATCCGTAAAGTTCGTCGCAACGACTGTGGTCGTATTGACCTTCACATAGGGGCCGCCACTCGTGGTCCCACGGTAGATATTGTAGCCAACCACAGTTGAAGTACTCGCCGTCCAGGTCAACCCCACCGAGTGCGGTGGCGGGGTAGCTGGAATCGTAGCGCTAGCCTGGTTGCTGAAGACTGACTCATTGCCTTGAGCATCCACTGCCGTCACCACGTAGAAATACGTCGGCTGTGACTGAGCTTTGACTGACCGGAGTAACAACGACGGCACTCCGAGACAAATCACAATCAGTAACAGAAAAGCTAACTTCTTCTCCAAGCCTTTCATCACTCCTCCTATTGTTGTTGAATCGTGCACGAACTACCAATCTGAATCTGTAACTGAGCTGCAGCTGAACTCTTCGCCAATAACTGCAACGTTCCAGCGTTTGCCCCATTAGCGATTGTGAACGAAACCTCCGCTGGGAAGTTTGTCGTCGCAGTAGTCACCGCAGCTCCCAACGAGGTGCTAAACGCCGTCGCGGCAGTGTTACCGGCAGTTGTAGCTGACAAGCCTTCACTCAACGAATACGCAACAGACGTCGGCGAAGCCGGCCCTGTGAACTCGATATTCAACCCGCCCGTTGATGCTGCCTGGTAAATCAACTGGCAGTTACCAACGTAGGTAGTATTCGGAGCGATTGGGAAGGCTAGGTTGTTGCCGCCCGAGACGTTAGTAAACCCTGTCGTCGAGTTCGTATACTGACTTGTCAACGCGATCTTGTACGGTTGTGGGATATCACAGTTCCAATTCGCTCCACCGTTCAGAGACGAAACCAAATACGCTTGACATCGCATCTTCTGACCTGGAGGAAGAACAACGCTTGTGGCTCCGTTCGGGTTGAGCGTCTGCGAGTTGATTGAGTTGAACGTGACCGGGTTGACGTTAGTCGTCCCGATGTTGATAAAGTAACACGAGTCCGGCGTGAGCCAAACCGCATCGATCAACTGCAGTACGATCGCACCGCCCGCAGAGTCGATCTGTTGTGGGTTGTCTTTCGTCCCACACTCATTCGGCAACAGTTGGTGAGGTGAGGTATACGTCCCGGGCTTGATTGCGAAGAACGCTTCGATGTTAGTACCATCTGACCTTGACAACGGCATCTGCGCGCCAGTCTGAACTCCAGCTAGGGTTGCTAGCTTGGATTGAATCGTTCCATGCATTGCGATCGCTGGAGGATTCGATCCAGGGGTCCACAACGTATTTTGAGTATATCCGGGAGTCGGTCCTGTAAAGAATTGAGGAGTAGCAGTTGCACTACTGGATGAGATACCAACCTCGACCATTAAGTCGTTAATAACTGTGGTTGTCAAGTTCGCTGGGTTGGTAGTGTTGCTCGCCAGGTTGGCTCGGTTAACATCGGTAACATCAACCACAGTACTACACCCATCACACTCCGCAATTACAATCAGCGGAATTCCAGTCACCGACATTGTAGCGGTTACTGTATCTCTCGCTGGCGAAGTATCTCCCGTAGCTGCCGTCGAACAGAACGAACCGAACCCTCCATTCGACGTTCCGTTGAAAGTGATATTAGCCGCTCCACCGCAAGGGCCGAACGTCAAACCTTCGGTGTCAGCGAAAGAGGAAGGGACACCAAACCCTCCACCAGAATACGCAGCACCGAAGAGCACGCCTCCCGGGTTGACGGGAACGTTATACTGACAGGGTACGCTCGTTCCATTAGCAGGCTGACAAACCCAAGCCTGAACAATCTGTGGGATCTGCGCTCCACCAACCTTAATCACGTTCGGGCTAGTCGTCGATTGGTTAATCAACGAGGCTGTCTTGTAGTTCCAATGCGCTGAGTAAATCGGAGCCATGATCGTAGCGATACAAGCATCGCTAGGATGGGTGTGATCACCGGCCTGTTGACATCCTCCCGTGCCGCCCGTCCCTGCTGCAGTAGGCGCAGCCGCAAAGTCAATCAAATCATCAAACGCATTCTGGTAACCATTCCTCAGCGCAAAGTTATACTGCTGCCATGAGGTGTCATTCTGGTTGTTGCCAGAGATATCCGTAACCGCAAATACGAGATTCGCTCCCAACGCTCGCGCATTCCTTCCCCAAGTCAGCGTCGAATCAAAACACTGTTGAGGGGTCGACGTAGCGTTGACAATATCGTTAGTACACCCACTATGAACTGCTCCGTTAATCCCGGCGTATTTGTGAAAGTAAGCGGAGAAGTTATTCGCCACGTCCTTTGCCGACGGAGCTTCATACAACGCACTCAAACCTTGGTTCCGGATATCAACCGGAGTACTGTACAAATTCAACGATTGACGGATATCGTGAAAAGCTCCCGCGCCAGCGGTGATGCTATCCAACCCCATCGTTAACGTTTTGTTAGTTACCGTCGACTGCCCCAGCGCCGGCTGAATCCCTGCATTGAGGATAATAGCATCTCCCGCAGCCTGATCCGCTAACAACTGAGCAGCAGTAGGGGCAGTAGTAGGATACCTCGCAAGATGAAGAATCCCACTCCAAGTACATCCAGCTGCTTGATTCTCCCCAATGATAATCTGACCTGTCGGGGACGCGTTAAGCGAATGACCAAACGTGTTACTCTGCACCGCGTTTACCGCATTCCCCTGTAGGACAATCGTATCAGCACTGTTACTAGGAACCACGGCAATAAAAATTCCAGTTCCAATAGCTGCCGTTGCGGTAAGTGTAGGAGTACCTACCCCCTGCGTCGCTACGCTAAACCTAGCCTGGGCACGACCAAACGAAGCGCTCGCGTTATTCTGACCGTCTCCGGTAACATACCAAGCCAGATTCGACCCAGTAGTGCTTCCCTGCAAGCACTGTTGAAGTGAAGAGCCGCTAGGCCCTCCGATGTTATACGGGCCTGGATCAGTAATCGTAACCCAATACTCTGCAGCTCCGTACGCATTCACTGCAGACGGAAGTGGGACTCCCGCTGGCGTTGTAGGGCCAAACTGAAGTCCCGATCCTTGAACCACCGTTGGATTAGCAGTAGCCGGCGCTCCGTACGTTGCGCTGTTCGACCCCGCATAATCCTTCATCGTAGTGCCTAGGGTTGAAGTCGTAGCGTACTGAACCACTGGCCGGTAATCAGCCAACGCAGTAGTGGCAAAGGCTGGAGTAAATGGAGCTCCCCCACCTCCCGCACTAGCTGCTTGCTGACCGTATCCAGTAGTAGTAACCGTGATATTAGCCGTACCAGTCTTCGTGAACACGGTTAGATTAACCCTCACAAACGAAGGCGTTGCCGCTGTAAGAGCAATCTGGCCATTAGACGTACAAGTCGTCGAAGGTAACAACACTGACGATCCCGTAAACCCCGTTCCATCATTTGACTGGTCCAGCTCGACTGAACATCCTGTTACCGTGCCCGTTCCCGAAATCTGCCAACTCAACCCAACCTGACTAATCCCTGAGTTAGTCAGACCGAGAATTACCCCCGTGCCTGAGGCTGAGAAGGTATCATTCCTCAACGCACGTGGTGACTGAGCTCTCAACACCGAAGGGAAGCCCAAAATCGTTAACAGTAGTGCCACCAGCAAAAACTTACCGAATCGCATCCTGCCTCCTACTTGAAGAAGAATTTGAGCAATCCCGTGCTTGCCGGCGTCATAGCCGTAACAATCAAACCGTTCACGTTACCAAGATCACCGGAGCGGATTGTGCTTCCATCCGTTGCACCGGTCTGGCTCCACACATCGTTACCATTGATATCGGTAATCGTAAACGTGTCCGTGGCGTTCGAATAGCCTTCCCACTCGATGTTGTGAATCCGAACCATGTTCTTGTGAACGGTTAGTGGCAGGACATCAGCACTCGATACCGTCCACGGATTTGCTGCCAACTGAGCCATGCTGTCCTCCCAAACTGGTTAGGGGTCCTGTCTCACTCAAGAGAAGAACCCCTTCCAGCAACCGGTTAGTTGAAGTTAAAGTTGATGTGGCACCCAACTCCATACACACGAAGCGTGCCAGTGTTCGCCATCACAAACTGTGCTTCGACTTCCCACTGCGCCGTATCATCCGTCATGAATACTTGTGAGCCAGCTGGGACAGGAACCACCGAGACGTAGGGGCCGGTTCCGTCGCCGGCTGCGGTCTTCGGGATAGCTGTCGCTGCAACAATGTCTGTCTGCGCTAGAGCGACGTTGTTGGCAAATACTGACTTTCCAAGTCTGAGGGTTGCAGTGGTAAGGTCAACAACTCCAACGCGATAAATCGCAAAGAAGTCCGTGACCATGATCCCTTTCGGGCCAGGGTTGGGCTGCTTCGCGCTGTTGAATCCCGCGCCGAAGTTGTACTTCTCCCCCAGTCGAGCAATTAACTCGCTGAGGTTAATCCGACAGTTGTAGGTCTCCGCACCGCCTGCCGTTCGGTTCAGTGACCAGTCCCCAACACCATTTCGCGTTAGAACCAGGTTTGCACTGTCCTTATCCAGCTGACCGGCGTCTACACTCACAACACCGTCGATGTGAGGAGCCGACGACATAAGTCGGCCCCCCTGAGTCGTTCCGGGAACGAACAGTCCCGTGATCCCTGGGTTTACTGCTGGGTCCAGGGAGTCAAAGATTGTATCCGGATAGTTTTGGAGAGGCATCGGTTACGCTCCATTCGATCCGGCGATCCCATGCCAGTAGGTTGCACCGACAGAGAACCGGAAGAAGGTGCTGAACTCAGCTCCCTTGGTTTTGAAGTCATCCTGGCTGTCGAACATCGGCTGCGTGCGCCAGAAGAACTTCAGCGTGTGATCGCGCTTCTGCGAGGCCATGAACCACTGGGTAAGGCTGGTGAAATAGTGGTTCACATTCGGCTTGAAGCGGCCCTGCATCACGTTCACTTCGTTGGTCCCGGTGTAAGGCTTATACGCCGAGTTCAGGATCTCTCCGGCAACGAACTGGTTGTTCGGATGCATCCACAACTCAGCGGGAACCATGCGCTTCAGCAATCCACGCTCGTTCACGGTTAGTTCGAACAGCAGCGTGAGCTCAGTGAGTCCGGTGACGCTCAATGCGACGTCAGTGGCTGAGCGATTGCTGTAAGTGCCGCCACCCAACAGCGGGTGAGCAGTGTTGAACAGGTTCACACCGTCGATCGTGATCGTTCCGGTGGTTGGGGTAAACCCGGCAGACAGAATCGCCGCAGCAGCAGCTTCGATCGTCTGACGGATAGATCCGCCGAAATCCTGGCTGACCCGTCGCATGATGCCGTACTTATCATCATCCCACATCTCGCGAGTGACTTGGAAACCCAAGCCGTACGAAACGTGTGTGTACCGCAAGCTGCCGCCTTGGATCGGTTCATCCATTTGGATGGCAGTGCCTTCCGGCTTGACCGGAACCGCAGCGAGTCCTGCGATGAGCTGATCTTCCTCATACGCCATATCGCTGCTGTAAACATTGAACAGCTGAGCGTACTCCTCCGGATGCATCGCCAGGTCTTCGTAAATCACGGCGAATAGTCCAGGAGTGAGTAGCTGACTAAATGCTCCACGATTTGCGGCCATTTACGTCATCTCCTCTCTACTGGAGCTGTTGAACAGCATCCAGAACCTTGAACATTACGCGGCCGTTGAGCTTGCCGATTGCGTCAACAAGTGCGGTGATAACGACGCAAGCGCCGCCAGCCACAGTCGTGACGTTGTGATCCACATACCAGAAGCTGTTGCCCGGGTCCTTGAACAATCCGAAGATCGCTCCGACCTGTACTTGAGCAAGAACTGCCAGCGCGTTGTTTGAGCTATCTCCGAGCACCCCGATGAACTCGGTGGTGTTGTCAGCAACTGCAAAGCCGACAGTGCCATCGTTAATCGGAGCTCCCAGCGGAGTGATAACCGCATTGGGTTGGTTCGGAGGCACCTGAGTCAAGTTCTGCGTCTTTGCGACGCCTGACGTGCTCAGGTTAGATCCTGGCTCCACTGAAAACCCTGCCATCAACGCAGTCGCTACGCTGGTCATTGCAGGACACGCAATAATGAATCCAGTCGCACCAGCCACGTCAAACTGCACGGGTGTTCCTTGGAGGAAGGTCTGGGTCGCCTTTTCAGCCGACCGGTTCACTTGAGCAATGCCAGCCGCATTAGTCCCGATACGTCGAGGGGTAATGGGGATGGCAATGCCTGTTGAAGCAGCCATTTATTTCCTCCCTTTCGTTTCGAATGTAGGAACGTCGTGTTCTTGAGCACTCGCACGGAAGGCGTCTGCAGCACCAGCAAATAACTGGTGACCACGTTCGGCGTTAAAGTCGAGATAGTCTTGGTAGAGGTCGGCATCGATTTCCATCAGGATGACGTCACCAACAACATAGGTTCCGTCTTCCCGTGCTCCGCCGGCTTTCCAAGCTGGGTTCTTGGGATCGTCGTGAACAATACTAAACCCCAATCCCTCCAGCCTTGACATCTCTGCCTCATCACCTTTGTGGTCTCCCTTACGGGCCCAGTAACCTGCTTTACCCGCTGGAGGCGTTACCGCGAGATTGCTCTTACCCATGCGTTGACTGAGCTCAAGGAAGCGCTGTCTCCTCTGCTCTTCGTTAGCT
>Ga0210407_10002952_pt1 | contig 14139 bp, 13 predicted proteins | sample IncBWC27MmetaG_FD_150860 | JGI IMG/M metagenome (GOLD analysis project Ga0210407, IMG submission 150860) | Forest soil microbial communities from Barre Woods Harvard Forest LTER site, Petersham, Massachusetts, United States - Inc-BW-C-27-M | ecosystem: Environmental > Terrestrial > Soil >... | reverse complement strand
TCACGCAGAGGCGTCTCTAGGGGAGGTTTTTGTGGCATCGAACGACTCTTTCGATCTGGTCGTCATCGGCTGCGGTCCCGCCGGGGAAAAGGCGGGCGCACAGGCCGCTTACTTCGGCAAGCGTGTTGCCGTCATCGAGCGCGCCGAGCACATGGGGGGAAGCTGCATCAATACCGGCACCGTCCCCAGCAAGACCCTTCGCGAATCCGCGCTGTACTTCTCCGGACTCAAGCAGCGCGGCCTGTACGGCATCGATTATTCGCTCAAGGAGAATCTTACCGTCCACGATTTCATGCACCACGAGCGCGAAGTCGTCGATATGGAGCGCCAGCGCATTCTGAAAAATCTCGAACGGCACAAAATCGAACTCATACGCGGCCAGGCTTCCTTTGTGGACGCGCACACCGTCGCTGTTTCCGGCGCAGGAGGCACGCGCCGCCTGACGGGCGAAGTCATCCTCATCGCGACGGGCTCGACGCCGAATCGCCCGCCGGAAATCGCGTTCGATGACGTGCACACGTTCGACTCCGACACGTTTCTGCAGCTGGACCGCATACCGAAAAGTCTTGCGGTGATCGGCGGCGGGGTTATCGGGTGCGAATACGCGTCGATTTTTAAGGCGCTGGGCGTCGACGTCACCTTGGTTGATGGTCGTGATCGCTTGCTGCCTTTTCTCGATGGCGAGATTTCCGAACGGCTACGCGATCGCCTCGCCGATCTGGGCATGCACTTCTGGTTCAACGAGCGCCCCGTCAAAGTCGAGAACTCCGCGACCGGCGTGCGTCTGGTGATGAAAAGCGGCAAGACGCTGGAAACCGAGGCCGCACTTTTCGCAGCGGGACGCCGCGCGGCCGTCGATGGACTTGCTCTCGAAAAAGCTGGGCTCGCGCTCACCGACCGCGGATATATAAAGGTTGATGAGCACTATCGCACCGCGGTTCCGAATATTTATGCCGCCGGCGATGTGATTGGGTTTCCCGCGCTGGCCTCCACTTCGATGGAGCAGGGGCGCGTGGCGGTGTGCCATGCGTTTGGATTCAAGTACAAGCAGCGCGTGGCGTCGATGCTTCCCATGGGTATCTATACGATTCCGGAAATTTCCGCCGCGGGCGAAACCGAGGAATCCTGCAAGGAAAAGAAAATCGATTATTGCGTCGGGCGCGCACTCTACGAAAACAATGCGCGCGGGCACATCACCGGCGACACGGCGGGAATGCTGAAAATTATTTTCACGCGCTCCGACAAAAAACTTCTCGGCGTCAGCATCATCGGCGAAATCGCCACGGAGCTGATTCACATCGGGATGATGGTGCTGGACAACGGCCTGACCATCGATGAGTTCATCGAACAGGTTTTCAATTATCCGACGCTGAGCGAAACTTACAAGTACGCGGCGTATGACGGGCTCGGCAATCTGGCGGGGCACAAACTCCGCGAAGGCTAGGATTCGGGGGAAAACTCATGCCACTGGTCAGAATTTCATTGCGGCAGGGAACCACACCGGAATATCGCAAAGCGCTCGGCGACGGCGTGCACCGCGCCATGGTCGAAGCGCTGCAAATTCCACCGGATGACCGCTTTCAGGTCATCACGGAGCATCCGCCGGAAGGACTGATCTGCGATCCACAATATCTCGGCATTCGCCGCTCGGACAAAGTCGTCTTGGTGCAAATCACCGCCAGCGCCGGGCGCAAACCGATGCAAAAACGAAAACTATTCAAGCGCATGTCCGAAATCCTCGCCGAATCCCCGGGCCTCGCGCCCGCCGATCTGATGATTAATCTGGTGGAAGTCGTCTGGGAGAATTGGTCCTTTGGCAACGGCGAAGCGCAATATATGGACAGTTGAGGCGCGATCCGATCTTGTGGTTCTTGCCGTGCGTTATAAATGATATGAAATACTTTCAATTCGTCGCCGCCGTTTTCGTTCTAGTTGTCAGTGCAGCGTTCTTAGCCTTATTGGGCGAAGCGCACGGTGCGATGCGCGCCGGCGCGTCAACTCCGCCTGCTACGCGCTCCTATCTTGGATTCGATCGCAATGAATATCCCGGCGACGAAGCCATGAAAACATTACGGCGCGATTTTGCGTTCACGAGTTTTTGGCTCTCACCGCCCCCGGGCGACAAAACAAACAAAAATACGTGGACCGGCAAACGAGAGTTTCTGCGCGGGCAGGATTTCGGGTTCGTGGTTCTTTATCGAGGGCGCGATGCGCGCGAATTGAAAAATGAAGCGGTGGCGAAACAGAAGGGAACTCTGGACGCTAGAAATGCGGCAAGTTCGGCGAAGACGGAAGGATTTTCCGCGGGCACGATTATTTTTCTCGATATCGAAGACGGCGGGCGCCTTCCGGCAACGTATCATGCTTATCTCCGCGCTTTTGCCGACGAGCTTGCAGGCACTAAGTATCGCGCGGGGGTGTATTGCTCAGGAATTCCCGTGAAGGAAGGGGCGGGCGTCACAATCACGACCGCGGAAGATATCCGCACCAGCGAGGCGCCACGCGAGTTTACTCTTTGGGCTTACAACGACGCTTGCCCGCCGTCGCCCGGCTGCGTGTTTCCGCAAGAGCCGCCGACTCCCGTAGCGAGCGGCATTAGCGCCGCAAAGGTTTGGCAATTTGCGCAGTCGCCGCGCAGAAAGGAATTTGCGGCACACTGTCCGCCGGGTTATCACACGGATGGAAATTGCTATGCTCCATCCGACACCGCGCATGCTTGGTTCCTGGACGTGAATTCTTCTTCGTCGCCCGACCCATCAGGTAGTAAATGAGGCGATGCAGAAATAAAAAGGGCGGCTTGGAAGCCGCCCTCATACAACTTTCTTACGCGATTAAATTTGGCCCAGGCCGCCATCGACGGGCACTTCCGCGCCGGTGATGAACGAGGCATCCGACGATGCCAGAAACGCGACGGCGCCGGCAATTTCGGAAGGCTGGCCGATGCGCTTCATCGGCACTTTGGCGAGAATGCCCTTCACCATCTCGTCGATGGTTTCCGTGGGCAGTCCGGTGCGCGCGAAACCTTCGGGCGTATTGATGGGGCCGGGGCTCACGGCGTTGACGCGGATTCCACGAACCACGAGTTCGGCAGCGAGCGAACGCGTGAAGGAGCGCAGCGCGGACTTGGTGGCCGCATAGACGGTTCCATTGACCAAGCCGATTTGGCTGGCAATAGAAGTGTTGATGATGATCGACGCGCCGTCATTGAGGTGCGGGAGCGCCTTCTGGATAGTGAAATATACTCCCCGGGCATTGATGTCGAAAATTTCGTCATAGAGCGCTTCCGTGGTGGCCTCGACCGGAGCAAACTTGTAGATTCCGGCGTTGGCAAAGAGGACGTCGATCTTTCCGAGTTTCTGCGAAATGGTCGCGAAGAGCTTGTCCAAATCGTCGGCCTTCGAAACGTCGGCGCGAACGGCCAACACATCCTTGCCGATTTCCTTCACGGCTTCATCGAGCGTTTTCTGGTTACGGCCGGCGATGACGACACGCGCGCCTTCCTCACGAAGCCGTTTGGCGGTAGCCAGCCCGATGCCGCTGTTTCCGCCGGTCACTAATGCTACTTTCCCTTCTAGCCTTTTCATTGATTCTCCTTTTCCTATTGTGATGTTTCGAATTGTGCCCTTGGCTTTGTCAAACTGGTGATTCCTGGGAACGCAGGTCCAGGCAATCCATCCCGGTTTACAGCATTTCCGAAGTTTCGATACTTAGATGAATGTCAAAGCATTTGGTTACACCTTGATCCCCCCGGACGGCGAGTTGAAGTCATTCGGCTCAGTGCGTATAAAGGCAAGCATTCGATGAAGAAAGCCGCTGAGCATATCCACGGATACACTTACGGAACGTTCGAAGTACCCGCGTCGGCTGTCTCGATGAGGGAATTGGACGAATTGAAAGTCAGCGTGGGATTTATAGAAGAGAATCAGCACTACCTACGCTTGCGGGTAAGGTACTCGCGGACCAGACCAAGCAAATCGTCGAACACTGGCGGAGCAGCATCCGAGTTGCAGGCAATATTGAAGTTAGGAACCGCAGCCGAGAACTTTCCAGGGCCTTATTGTCGCCGCGAGTCCGGCGGCACGAGGTTGTTCGCGCGATAGTAGACCACAAGCTGGCCGTAGTGCTCGCCGCTGTGCTCGATGGCAAACGTCCAGATGGAGGAGTTGTGGGCCAGCCGGTTACCAAAGAATTTCGATGTATTGTCCAGCCCCGTGTCGCCTTGCTGTTGAATCACTCGCGCTCCGTCCGCGACGGCCTCCTGCACAAACTTCACAACGTCGGCCTTGGTTTTGAAAACGTCACGCGTAGGATTGTCGCCCGGGCCGAAGTCGGGTCCGAGGTTTGATCCGGAAACCCTGCGTATCAGGACGAAATCCAGCGCGGCGGCGTGCAGAAGATTTTGTGCAAAGGTGCGCTGGTCCTTCTGCAGCTTGAAGTCGTACTTGTCTTCTGGAAAATCCTGTGCCATGGCGATGAGCTTGTTCCCGATGTCGTTCCACCTGTCCAACATCTCCTCGGATCGAGAGCGCGCAGGACTCGGAGCTTGATTCTGCGGTTGGCCTTGGCTGTAGAGGCTCGTTTTGGCGGCAGCAAGCAGAGTGAACGCAACTAGCATAAGCCCGGACCACTTCGAAGATCGCTTCATCGCGAATCCCTCCTTAGTATTGCAATTAACCGTTAATCTCCGGCCCAAGCTATTCGTGCCTCAGCGCCACCAGCGGATCGACGCGTATGGCGCGCCGCGCCGGAATATAACAAGCGAGCAGAGCGACACCGATGAGAAGAAGGGCGACACCCGCAAACGTCAGCGGATCTGTCGGCCTCACGCCGTATAGAAGTCCGGCCATCATGTGCGAAACGATCAGCGCACTAACGAGTCCAACCGCAGCACCAGCAACGGCGAGCGCTAATCCTTGACGCAAGACCATCCGCAGGATGCTCCTCCTTTCTGCGCCAAGCGCGATGCGAATCCCAATCTCGTGCGTGCGTTCGCTGACCATGTACGAAATCACTCCGTAGATTCCAAGGCCCGCGAGAAGCAACGCGGTCAGCGCGAACAGACCAACCATTTCCATCGAGAATCGTCTCCCGGAGAGAGACGCCGATACCGTTTCGTTAAGCATCTGCGCACCAAATACAGGAAGCTCCGGGTTGACGGACTGCACCCGCTCACGCAACTGTCCTGGAATCGCTGCGGCGTCCAGCCGCCCACGCACAAATATCGCCAGATCTTTCGCCGTCCGCTGATACAAGCTCAAATACATTTGTGGGACGATGGCGTCCGCCAGCGATTCTGTTCGAGCATCGGCGACCACGCCGACAACGGTGGTCAAGGAAAGAGAAGAACGGTCTCCCGGCGTTGGTAGTTTGAGCCGCTTGCCCAGGGGATCCTCATTCGGCCAATACGTCCGCGCAAATGCCTCGTTGATCACCATGACCTGCGGCGTTTTTTCAGTGTCCAATTCGCCGAACAAACGTCCGCGCACCAGCGTCATGCCCAGCAAGCGAAAATATTCCGGCGTGACCCTGGAACCATCGATCAAAGGAGCCTCGTTGCTGGCAGTCTCGTGGCCCTCGAGAATCAATGGGAAGCGGTTTAGATCGTCTCGACCGTGACCTAATGGAAGAGCCGCCGCATCACTGACGGCTGCCTCTTCCACGCCGGGCAGCGTCCTGGCGTGCCGAAGTATTTCGCGCAAGAACTCGCCCTCCTGAGCAGGCGTTCGATAGATGTCCGTCGCGGGATCATTCGGTATGGGCAGCCATGTGCGAACCGCCATAACATTCTGAGGATTAAACCCCAGCCGTACATTCAGCAAATCCCAAAAGCTGCGAAGCAGGAGTCCCGCAGCTATCATCAGGACCAAAGAGAGAGCAAATTCCGTTAGTACCAACACGCGGCGCGTGCGCGACTGTTCACCGGAGCCTGTCGAGCCGCGCCCTTCCAGCTTGAGCATATGGGTTAAATCCAGCCGCCCTGCGTGCAACGCGGGAGCCAGGCCAAAAATCACGCCGGCGATGACCGAGGAGGCGAGAGCAAAAACCAAAACCCGCCAGTCAATCGATACTTCATTGAGCCGCGGCAGGCTGTCCGGGAGGATTTGGAGCAGGAACCCTTTCACACAAAAGAGAAGCGCCAAACCGGCCATTCCTCCGAGTAGAGAAAGAAACACGCTCTCGGTAAGCAACTGTCGTATCAGACGCGTACGCGCGGCTCCCAGCGCTTGGCGAATGGCTATTTCATGTCCTCTCGCGCTGGCGCGCGCGAGCTGCAGATTCGCAACATTGACGCAACCGACCAACAAGACTAATCCCACTGCGCCGAGCAGCAGAATCAAGGACTGGCGAAAATTGCCGATCACGCTTTCTTTGAGCGGCACCAATCGCAACGTCCAGGCGCTTTGCAGTGGATAATCTTCCGGGAATTGTTTTTGCAAGGATGCCACCAACGCGTCCACGCGGCTTTGCGCTTGCTCCATCGTAAGGCCGTCCTTGATTCGCGCGATTGTCGGCGAAAAAAACCGCGAGCCGCGCAGCGGGGGAGGAGCGGGAGCAGCGGCAAATCCAGATGCCAGCCAAATTTCAGTGTTTCGTTTCTCCGTTGTTCGCCCCGGATCGTGAAAGTCCGGTGGCATAACGCCGATTACGCGATACAGGTCGTTGTCGAGCCGTAGATTTTTTCCTAGAATGCCAGGATCGGCTGCGAAGGCCCGCTTCCACAGGCCATCGCTGATCAGACCTTCCAGAGTAAATCCAGGCGTGTGGTCCTCGGGATTGAATGAGCGGCCCAACTGCGGCTGGACGCCCAGCAGCGCAAAATAATTCGTCGGTACGTTTAGAAAGCGGATGCGCTCAGGCTGAGACGCGCCCGTGAGATTCACGTCGCCGCCACCGATGGGCGAAACATATTGAAAAATGCCGGCGCGCTCCAGATCGTGCCACTCCGGTACTGAAATTCCTATGTCCCGCGCACCCACGCCGGGAAGATCCGCTTCGACGCTTACGAGTTGCTCGGCCCGCGGGTACGGCAGGGGACGCAACAGCGCGGCATCGACGACGCTGAAAATCGCCGTCGTGGCGCCAATGCCCAAGGCCATGGTCAAGACGGCGATGGCAGTGAAGCCCGGAGCTTTGCGCAGCATGCGCACAGCATAGCGAATGTCCTGCCAGCTGTGCTCCCACCACAGCCAGCGGCCGGATTCGTAGAAGCGCTCTTCGGCTTTCATGAGGTTGCCGAAGGAGCGGCGTGCGGTTGCTCGGGCCTCCTCTTCACTCAACCCCCGCTCCCGCAAGCGCGCTATCTCGAGCTGCAAGTGGGCTTCGATTTCAGAGGTGAAGTCGCCGAGTTTGCGCTTGCGTCCGAACATGACGTCAGCTTTCCGCCCCCTCCGCTCCTAGAATCCGCGCGATGGCTCCGGTCAATCGTTTCCATTTGTTGGTTTCCTTGACCAGTTGTTTGCGTCCGGCCGCCGTCAGCGCATAGAACCGGGCCTTGCGGTTGTTTGAAGAAACTCCCCACTTCGCGGAGATCCAGCCTCGCTCTTCGAGGCGTTGAAGCGCGGGATAGAGGGCGCCATGCTCGACGAGCAGCTCTTTTTCCGAAGTTTCCTGGATGGCGCGTGCGATCCCTTGTCCGTGCTGCGAACCAAAGATAAGCGTGCGCAGGATCAGCAGATCCAGCGTGCCTTGCAGCAATTCCAATCGTTCTCTTGCATCTTGGGTAGACATATAACCCGAATATGCGCGCGGTCGGGTAAGATGTCAACCGGAAAGTATCCGGCTTCGCAAGATGCGAGAGTCTGCGGTGCAACGAAGGATGCAGCGGCCCCTGCGGGCGCGATCACGCCAGAATCTGGAATGCGTCGATGGGTTGTTCAATATCCGGCAAAATCCTCGGAACGGATATCGTCCTCGTTCACTCCGGCGCCAACGATGAAAGCCTAGCGGAGGAGCAGACGTAGCCGAATACCTGAAGAGGATCAAAGACATGCGCCGGCAACGTTGCACGGCACTTTTCTTGAACGGCATGGTCTCCATCGGACGTGCGGAGAACAACGGAGTTCAGGCATTGGCATATTCGAACTTATATTTCAGCCGGTCCATCGCAAGCGAGCCAACGATTGATTTACTGTTCCGATGTGCTCCGTCTCCGGCCGATTTCTGGAGCAGTTCACGTAGTCGTACGCGGGCCTTGTGGACCTGCGACTTCGAATTTCCCACCGAGCATCCGAAGATCTCGGCGATCTCGTTGTGCTGGTATCCTTGAACGTAGTGGAGAATAAACATCGCCCTGCGTCCGGGCGCCAACTCGTTGATCGCGGCTTGAAGGGTGATGCGGTCAATGACGCCGATGAGCCGCAGGTCGGGCCGGCCAAATTCCTCGGGCGGCGTGCTGAATTCCTCTTCAGGGTTAGTGAACGCATCCACGGATGTTTCAGCTATCGGTTTTCTGCGAAAACGCATCAGGACAATATTGACGGACATTCGATGCAGCCAAGTGGAGAAGGCCGATTCGCCACGAAACGAGCCGATCTTACGGAACAACTGCAGAAAGACATCCTGGGTCAGATCTTCAGCTTCGGTTGGGTCTCCCGCCATGCGAAGACACAGGGCGTGGACCTTTCGACTGTGTAATCGATAGATTCGTTCAAACGCGAAGGCATCGCCCTGTTGGGCCCGCCGCACAATGTCCGCATCAGTCGACTCTGGTGGTTTGGTTTGCCTGGGTGCTTTCACGGTATCGTTCCTCAAGTCTTTGCCTTCTTGACTCGGAATGCCGCTTGTGAAATGCACATAGCCGGATAGAACCAGCCTGGTGCTCCTAAGTCGCTTGCGCCAACCCGGCGGCGACACTTGAAATTTATTGCCGATTTCGTAACGGCGCCTCTTTCACGGTTTCACCACGGTTGAGGCTTGTTTCTTCTTTCCAGACTGCCTTAGCCCTTAAGTTATTCCGGCATACTTCTCTTAATTTATTTCGTCGTGCTAAAAGGAGTTCGGGAATAAGGCGGCCTCGGTAGTGGTTCTTAAAGTAAGTAGTCCTGACCAATGGAATCGTTTTGGAGTCTTAGAGAAACCAACACGACGAGAAACTCTTATGAAACTACTTCGGCGAGGAGCCTGTATCAAGACCAATAGGAGTGGCTCACTAGCTCTTGGCCTGGGTGTTCTGTTCGTTTCGTCCTGGTCATCCGCAACTGAAGCGCAATCGAGCAAGCAGACAGCCGCTGGCCAGACCAAGCACGCAATTGTGGACAATGGGGCCGACCCGCTTCAGCAGTTCAGCACGTCGATGGAGCAGCTCTCGAAACGAGTGAGCCCGAGTGTCGTTCAGATCTTTAGCACAGGGTACAACCTGGATACTGACCGCGAACATAGCAATACAAATCTGTTTTCGCGGCGGTCGAGTTCCGGGTCCGGGATCATCATTGCCGCTGATGGCTGGATTGTGACGAATGCGCACGTCGTAGAGGGCAGCCGCCGGATTCGCGTGCGTCTTAATCAAGAAGTGGATATCCCGGCATCGCAAAATGGAAGAACGCGCCATCCCCTACTCGAAGCCAAGCTGGTATTGGCGGATCGAGATACGGATCTGGCGTTTCTCAAGGTCGAGGCTACCGGTTTACCAACGCTGGAATTATCGGATTCGGACGAATTACGACAAGGGCAATTAGTGTTAGCTTTTGGCAGCCCGCTAGGGCTGGATAATTCCGTAAGCATGGGGGTTGTCAGCTCAGTGGCCAGGCAATTAGATCCGGACAGCCCGACGATCTATGTTCAAACCGATGCGGCCATTAACCCGGGCAACAGTGGAGGTCCGTTGGTAAACACCGACGGACATGTGGTCGGCGTCAACACGCTCATTCTTACGCAGTCGGGCGGCAATGAAGGAATCGGCCTGGCCATCCCCAGCAATGTAATACGGAGCGTTTATAACCAGGTGCGGAAAGAAGGGCATGTCCACCATCACGGGATTGGCTTGTCGGCCCGCAATATCACCCCCGCTCTGGCAGCCGGTCTAGATCTCAGTCGGGACGATGGTGTTCTTATCGAAGACGTTGTTCCAGGGAGTCCCGCTCAGATCTCCGGTTTAATGCCAGGCGATATCATTCTGAGTGTAGATAAGAAGCCAGTTCAGAATATCCGCCAACTTGCGCTCGGTCTCTATTCTTACGCTGTGAGCGAAAATGCAAAACTTCAAATCCAGCGGGGCAAACAGACCATTTCCTATGAAATCCCGGTGGTTGAAAAAGAAGACGTCCAAGGGCGCCTTGCTGATCTGGTGACAAAGGGACAAAACAAGGTTCCGCAACTTGGCATTCTCGCTCTGACCCTCGATGACCGGCTTCGGCCGATGCTTTCACCACTGCGCAATCCATTTGGAGTCGTTGTGGCCGCGAAGGAATCGGAAGGAGCTTATATTGGTGAAGGACCGCTCCCGGGAGACGTAATCTATTTCCTCAATGGGACGCCCGTGGACAGTGTCGATTCCTTGCGTTCAGCCCTCGAGGCTCTCAAGACCACAGATACGCTCGTGCTGCAAGTTGAACGACTTGGCAGTCTCCACTATGTTGTTCTTGAAACGGAAAAATGAGATGACCATTCAGCGTTCTTTGGCACGTTGCCTGCCCGCAGAAAGCCCAAGCCTCCGAGTGTCCTGAACCTGCCGAACTTTTGTCCCGGTTCTGCTTCCCGTTCCAGCGCCACGGCTATGTCGTGTTCCGCACATCCCGGGACCTTCGGCGAGCGAATCACTTGCGTCATCGACGGCATCCAGACAAGAGACTGATAGCTCTAGCCTGGGGCTGCGGCCGTGGCTCTTCGAATCAAAAACCAATGGCGGGGCGAGTACCGCGCTACGCTAAGAAGCGACGTTTCGCATGCGGCCCATTGCTGGTGCATTGTCGGCAACTCGGAAGTCGTCCAGAACAGGGTGTTGGAAGTGCAGCGGGCGGGGATCGACTCGTACGGTTAATATGCAAGCCGGACATTTCCGCTAACCCTACGTACCGGGAGTTGGCCCGCCGCTGCGCCACTACAAAGACCGATTGGTAAGTGGCGAGCCCATTTATCGCTTGAGGGGCGGGAACCACCAGTTGAGCATCAATCTGGAATTGAGCGAGATGTGAATTGCGAAGGGACTCCAGGAGAAAAGCCATGAAGACGCTAATGATGCTCGCGGTGGCTTTTGTTGGTTTGTTTCCGACTTGGCTGCTGGCGACTCCTGCCAAACCGGCGTTGGAAGTGGTGGTGCTTGGTTCGGGCGGGCCACGGGCGTTCGGGAGGGCGGGGTCGAGTTTTATCGTTGTGGTCGAGGGGCGACCGCGGATTTTGGTGGATGCTGGGCCCGGAGCGTTCCTGCGAATCGGAGAACTGCGTCTGGATTTGGAAAGAGTGGATACGGTTCTGCTGACCCATCTGCATATCGATCACAGCGGGGACCTGGCGGCTTTCTTCAATGCGCGAGCGCTTACCAGCGACGGACCGATCACCTACCGGATTTTTGGCCCGGACGGAGCCGGACTATTCCCGAAGACCTCGCGGTTCGTGGATTTGCTGGTAGGAGATGGCGGCGCGTTTGCGTATCAAAAGACATTTGGCGCGGACGAATCGTTTGCCGTTCGCGATTTGGCAATTAACTTGAATTCAGCGCGCACCAAGATTGTAGATGAGGGCGGCTTGGTGGTTGAAGAAATTGCGACGCATCACGGCGACTGTCCCTCGGTGGCCTACCGGATCTCTTACAAAAGCGTGGTGGTGGTTTTCTCCGGGGACATGGATGCCTCCGCGCTGCCGAATCTGGTGCAATTGGCGAAGAACGCGGATTTGCTGATTTTTAATTGTGCGGTGCTGGACCCGCCGGGCTCACCAGCGCAGTTGTACGAACTGCATACGCCGCCGAAGAAAATTGGCGAGGCCGCGCGCGCGAGCGGGGTAAAAAATTTGTTGCTGAGCCATCTTGCACCTGACGTGGAAGGGCAGGAAGATGCGGTGCGGAAATCGATTCGCGCGGCTTTTGCGGGACCGGTGGACTTCGCGAGCGACAAGTTGCGCGTGCCTGTGGGGAAGTGAGCGATGGATTCGAGCGGATGGAGTTGCTCACCACGGGGGATGTTCCTTGATGGCCAGGAGCGGGCAGCTTCCGCTACACTACCTCAGGAACCATGAACCGTTCACAAGTTGAGAAAATATCCAAGGCTTTGGCCGATGACACGCGGCTGCGCATTTTCGAGGCCATCTCCGCCAAGGAGCACATGAATTGCGGGGAAATCGTCTCCCTGCGCGGCATAACGCCAGCGACCGTTTCGCATCATCTGAAAGTGCTGCAGGAAGCAGGGCTCATCGGTTGCCGCCGCGAAGGGCAGTTTGTTTACAGCGCGAGCCAGCCGGAGCGGATTGCAGAGTACTCCCGCACGCTCGCGAAGATGGCGCGCGTGAAAAAGCCGTCAACCAAAAGGAAACGGTGAATCGTTCCGATTAATCGGTGGGATTGCGGGGAAACTTCATATAAGGAAGCCGCACATTCCGGATCGAGATCAGATCCGCGCGGATGTTGTCCGGCGCCGCGAAGCCCACGGCTCCATTGTCGGTGACAAAATCATCCTGATCGACGCCGTCTCCGCTAACGCCTAGCCCGCCCACCAATGTCGTGCCGCGGAACAACCCGGTGCTGCCGGGAAAAAAGACGATCCCGCTCTGGTTTGGGCCGGGAGCTTGGAAGCCTTGCGAACACGGATGAGCCAAATCGTTTACAAACAAATTGAAAAACGGCCCCGGCGTTAAGAAGGGCGGAGGATCGGAACCGTCGATGCCCGGCGGGAAAAATGGTTGCGCGCCGAAGCTGATGGTGCGGTTGGTTACTGCGGTACCGATCGGCACGCCGGTCATGTCCGCGGCTGTTCGCGCGGCAGTGTTGAAGTAAATCATGTTGCGGGCTTTGCTGGCCGCCACGTCGATGCTGAAAATCGTGGAATCCGGCAGGCGCCGCAAGCCGATGAGCGTGCCGTCCAAGTCAGCCACGGCAATGACCATACGCGTCCGCTCCCCGGGCGGGAGACGAATGGCCGCGCGCGTTTTATTTGCCGCCGCTTGGGCCTGATCGAGGATTTGCGTTACTTCCGCCGCGGTGAGTCCTCCCACCGGACCGGCGACGGGCGTGATCAGATCTCCATCAGGAGGTTGGCCCTGACTGTTTGTTGGTGCAAACCCGGTTAGGTAACCTCCCGGAGGTCCCGACACTGGCCCCGCCGAGACGCTTGCAGGCCGTGTTTGTTGATTCACGAACGGAAGCGCGATTCCGCCAATAAAAACAGCACCAGGATTCGGCAAAGGAAGGGGAATTGGCGCGAAGGTTGCTTGTGATGCGAGCCGACCCGCTGCTGGAGCTTGCGCTCCCGTAAACGCGGCGAATTCCGCGACGTCCATGTCCGCTGCCGTCGTCACCACACCTACGCCGCCGATAATCACATTCTGATAAAAGACGGGCACGCCGCCGGGATTCACGGCGTTGGGGTCGGAATCAAACATATCGGCCTTGCCGGTGAGGATTCCCAGACCCGAACCGATCACTCCGCTGAGAGCGGTCGAAGGAGGCACTCTGCTGGTGAAAGCGACGCCGGGAACCAATGTGCAGCCGCGATTCGTGTTCTCGATGCCATACAAGTCGGCGTTGGCAAGGTTGGTGACTCCCGGGGGGAAGTGGACACCGCTGATGAATCTTACTGTACGCGAGGAGAGCGGGGCCGCGTCGTTGCTGAAAAAAGATGCCGTCCTCGCCAGCGCAACGGCTACATCATTGGCGTTCTGCATCAGGCCGAAGTTGCCTTGGGCCATCACCGGCGCGTTCGCGGTGCGGAATACGCCGAGGACAAATCCCGCGCGGTCGGTTACCGCCACCACCATGTCTACGTTTACGGAATTCACCGCCATTTGAACGATGTTGTTCACGTCCACCGCGGTGAGGGGCGTAACCGCGGCGACTACGGGCGGTGGAGGCGGCACGCTGCCTGGCCCGCTGCTGCCGCAGCCGGCCATAATCAGGGCGAGAGAACCCGCAAGGCCAAGAAACATGGCGATGGCAAGAGCCAGCATCCTCTGCCGTTGCATGTGAGCCTGACGGGAGTCCAAGGGTTTGCGAAG
>Ga0210407_10002951_pt1 | contig 14143 bp, 9 predicted proteins | sample IncBWC27MmetaG_FD_150860 | JGI IMG/M metagenome (GOLD analysis project Ga0210407, IMG submission 150860) | Forest soil microbial communities from Barre Woods Harvard Forest LTER site, Petersham, Massachusetts, United States - Inc-BW-C-27-M | ecosystem: Environmental > Terrestrial > Soil >... | reverse complement strand
CGTAGTAGAAATTGAGGTTGCGCACCACCACCTTATTCGTCTCGGCGACCGGCGCCTTCGAGGGCCTCTGGGCCTCAACCTCACTCATGCTCGAAGCCCCTCAAACCCTACTTCTGCTTGACCGAAGCAGAAAAAACCCGCGCCAATATGCTCAACGCCAATACCGCAAACGTCAGGATTAGCGCACCGGTCCACGCGAGCTTCTGTTGTTCGGCGTAGGGGCTGCGAGCGAATTCGTAGATGATGAGCGGCAGCGCAGACATCGGCCCGCGAGGATCGGCGGTGAACAGCGAATTGCCAAGCGCCGTGAAGATCAGCGGCGCGGTCTCGCCAGTCATGCGGGCAATTGCGAGGAGCACGCCGGTGATCAAGCCGGACATGACCGCCCGATAGGCGACATGCCGGATGACGAGCGAACGTGGCATGCCGAGCGCCGACGCCGCCTCGCGCAACGTGTTCGGCACGAGGTTCAGCATGTCTTCAGTCGTGCGGACCATGATCGGCGCGCCCAGCACTGCCAGAGCGACGGCGCCCGCGAGAGCGGAGAAATGCCCGACCGGCACGACCAACAGCTCGTAGACGAAGAGGCCGACGATGATCGACGGCGCGCTCAACAAAATGTCGTTGATGAAGCGCACAGCCGAGGCGAGCTTCGAGTTTGCCCCATATTCGGCCAGATACGTGCCCGCAAGGATGCCGATCGGCGCGCCGAGGGCCAAGCCGACCCCCGTCATGATCACACTGCCAACGATTGAGTTGAGGAGACCTCCAACGACTCCTGGCGGCGCGGTGTTCTTGGTGAAAACGTCGAGCGACAGTCCTCCGAGACCGTTCCACAGCAGCGTGACCAAAATGATCGCGAGCAAGACCAGGCCCAAAGCCGTCGCCGCATAAGCGAGAACTGTCCAGACGCCATTGCGTGTCTTGCGCCTGGAATAGGAAGCCGCAATCATCGACCTACGCCTTCAACTGCATGCGGGACAACATCCAGCGCGCGGCCGCGAGAACCAGGAACGTGATGACGAACAATATGAAGCCAAGCGCCAGCAGCGAGGAGGTGAACAGTCCCGGATCGGCGTCGGCGAACTGATTTGCGATCATCGCGGAGATGGTCGTGCCTTGGGCAAGAATCGAGGACTGAATCTTGGTGGCGTTGCCGATGACGAAGGTCACCGCCATCGTCTCGCCAAGCGCGCGGCCGAGCGCCAGCATCACGCCGCCAATCACTCCGACCCGGGTGTACGGAATGACAATGTTCCCGACGACCTCGAAGGTGGTCGATCCAATGCCATAGGCGGCCTCCTTGAGCACGGGCGGAACCGTGTCGAAGACGTCCCGCGAGACCGCGGTGATAAAGGGCAGGATCATCAGCGCGAGGACGAGCCCCGCAGTCAGCACGCCATAGCCGAATGGCGGCCCCTGAAAAAGAAAGCCAATGACGGGCACGTTGCCGAGCGTACTGATGAGGAACGGCTGGATATAGCTCTGCATCACCGGCCGGAAATAATAGACGCCCCAGACGCCGTAGATGATGGAGGGAATCCCCGCGAGGAGCTCAATTGCGATCCCGATGGGTCGGCGCAAGGGCAGCCAGCAGAGCTCCGTTAGAAAAACCGCAATGCCGAGTCCGACCGGAACGGCAATCAGCATCGCAATCACCGATGTAACGAGCGTGCCATAGATCGCGGTCGCAGCGCCGAATTGTTCCTTCGGTGGACTCCAGGCATCCGAGAACAGGAAGCCGACGCCGAATTCTCGGAACGCCGGCCAGGCGCCAATAAACAACGAGACAACAACGCCAAGGAGGAGCACCAGAACCAAAACCGCCGCGCCGAGCGTCAGCAGGCGAAAGCTGTTGTCCCCGAATTTGAGCCGACCGAGCGCCCGAGAACGATCCATCGGCGAGCTGTGAGCGGCGCTCGAGCTTTGCAGTGCGGTTGCGGTCATCGCTGGTCTTCAGCCTTGCCTTGCTTCGGAAGCTCGGGGCGGGAAGGCGCCCTCGCGGACGCGTCCCCGCCGCCAGTGCGCTGACGCTTATTACTGCTTGATGTCGGACGCCCACATCTTCTGGACCAGCGCCACGACGCTGTCAGGCATTGGGATGTAGTCGAGGTCCTCGGCCATCTTGTCGCCCTTCTCGTAAGCCCACTTGAAGAAGTCGAGTGCGTCTTTCGCGGCGGCCTTATTCGGCGGATCCTTAGGCAACAGAATGAACGTGGCGGCGGTCATCGGCCACGACTTCTCTCCCGGCTGATTGGCCAGAATATTGTAAAAGCCCGGGGAGTTTGCCCAGTCGGCGTTGGCGGCCGCGGCCTGGAAGGCGTCCATGGTCGGGGCGACCACCTTGCCCGCCTTGTTGGCCATGCTGGCGTAGGTCAACTTATTCTGGTCTGCATAGGCGAATTCGACATAGCCGATCGCGCCCTTGGTGGTGGCGACATTGTTGGCGACGCCGTCATTGCCCTTCGCGCCGATGCCGCCGGGCCAGTCAACCGTCGTCGCCACTCCGACCCCCGATTTCCAATCCGGCGAGACTTCGCCAAGATAGTACGTGAAGTTGAAGGTGGTGCCCGAGCCGTCCGCGCGGTGGATGGGCACAATCGGCAGATTCGGCAGGTCGAGCTTGGGATTGATCGCCTTGAGCGCCGGATCATTCCAGTTGGTGATCTTGCCGAGATAGATCTGAGCGAGGGTTGGGCCGTCGATGACGATATCGCCCGGCTTCACGCCGGGGAGATTGACGACCGCGACAATGCCCCCCATCACCATCGGAAATTGCGCGAGGCCAGCCTTGTCCAGCTCCTTGGGCTCCAATGGCGCGTCGGTTGCGCCGAAGGTCACGGTTCTCGCCTTGATTTGTTTGATGCCGGCGCCCGACCCGATTGACTGATAGTTCAGTCCGTTCCCGGTGTCTTTCTTGTAGGAATCCGCCCATTTGGCATAGATCGGAAATGGAAAGGTCGCTCCGGCTCCGGAAATATCGGCAGCTTGCGCAACAGTGACCGTTGCGGCGCCGACGGCGAACGCAACTACCCGAATGAAATTGGTGAGTCTCATTGAACGCCTCTCAAGCGCTAGCAGTGATCGAGTCCGGCCGCGGCGATGGCGCGCGGCGAGCTCGTTGTAAACTCGCTCGATATGTCTATTGCGACAGAGAGACGACAGTTTTACGACAGCGAGATTCGCGTTGCTGCTCGGCGTCGTTACGCCCATGTGGAGCGTCGCTACTGGCTTGCGATCTGCCGGGTCAATGACAAAGCGATTTCTTACCTTTGCGCGCAACCGCATTGTGCGCCAGTTCAAGGCGAGCGCCTGCTTACGGCGCTAACGCCAAAGCACAAACCGGCGCGTAGCGCGCCGCGCGTCACTTCTTCGTGCGCCCTCTTGTAGTTCTAGGGTTGGCCTCTCGCCCGCGCTGCTCCGCGGGCGGCGGCGCCACGCCGTGGCTGTAGTCCTCGACCTCCGTGGCGTAGGGCTGTCCGCGTTCTCGATCATGGTCGTGCGGCAGGCTCGGCTGCGGGCGCGGGCCTGGCGGAGTCCGCTTGGGCATTATGATGCTCCTTCTTCCGTCGATCCGCTGTCGGAGCGCGCCTCAAGCATGACCCTCCGCACGCGGAACCGCCTTCAAGGATTGCGTCCGAACAGGTCGCGCAATTTTTCCTTCGCCGCTTCGAGCGTCCGCTTCCGCTCTATGGGAAGGTTTCGGCCGGCTCGATTCATGTAAAAGGTCAACATCGACATCGCTGACCGGAACGCACTCGATTTCCGCCGGTCGCTCGACTCAGCCGAGCGCTTGAGCGACTTGGCAATTTGTACGGCGCTTTTGTTTTCGAACACCTTCGGTTCGAGATCGAGCGCATCCGAATGCGCGGTCACATCCGCCGACCATCGGTTTTTCTGCTGGTGTTTTGGCACGGCCCGCTCCTTTCTCGCGGCGCTGATCGTTCCATAACTCAAATTGCGCGAGAGGGTTCCACGGCTCGTTCAGAACGGCGCCAAATCAACCGTCCGCAAGCACGGGGGGCTCTCCGACCGACCGCGTTCTCAGTGGCCATCCGACTCGTTTGCTTCTCTTAAACCGCTCAAGCGACGCGAAACTCCGACAGGAGCGGTGGCGCCGTCACGCCGCCAATTCGTGCACTCTCGCCTCCGGGCACACGGCTTTGGCGAGCTCGGCCAAGTGCTGATGGTGGGTGAAATAGATGACCTGGCCGACGCGGCCCATGTCGGCGAACAGGCGCAGCGCCTCCTCGGCGCGAAAATGATCGAATGTCTCCATGATGTCGTCGGCGACGAAGGGCGCCGGGGCCCGGGTCTTGGCGAGCTCGTGATAGCCGGCGACACGCAGCGCGAGATAGAGCTGAAACCGCGCGCCCTTGGACAATTGCGCCGCCTCTTTCGATCCGCCGTCGGCGCCCAGCGCGATCAGTGTCTCTGATTGCCCGCTCGGCGCGGTCGTCAGCGCGCGATAGGCGCCCCTGCTGATGAGGCGGAACGCCTCCGACGCGCGATCCATCATCGCGCCGCGGTGCCGGTCGCGAAAGAGCCGCAGCGCTTCCTCCGCCGCCGCGATGCCGGCGCGCAAGGTCAGATAGCGCCGCGCTCCGTCGTTGACCGTTTCGAGAATGGTACGCCGCTTCTCATCGAGCCGCGCGACCGCGTCGTCGCCGCCCACGGCCTCCAGCCGCTTGACCGCCTCACGATGAGCGCTGTGGGCCTCGGCATGCGTCTGATCATCGTGCGGCGCGCGCGCCCTGAGCGCCGCGAGCTCGCTCGTGAGCGCCGCCGCGTGTGCTCGCTCGAGGAGCAAGCGCGCCGCTTCGAGCGAGCCGGCGACGTTCGCGGCGATGATAGCAGCCTTCTCGCGCGAGATCTCTGCTCTGAGCGCATCGCGGCGCTTGCAGTCTTCGAGTTTGACCGCGACGTCGGCCAGCGTCCCGGCGGCGAAGAACGCCGTCATGGCTGAAGCTCGGTGCGCGTTGATCTCGAGCTCTTCCACGATCGGCTTGAGCCGCCCGTGCGCCTCCTTGAGGGCGTCGGCCTTCTCCGCTCGGCGGCGCGCGTTCTCGCCCGCGCGAGCGACGCGCTCCTCGATCGCGTCGACGCGCTGGCGGACGTCGTCGGGAACCTCCTTGAGATCAAGCGCCGCCGCGACGGCGCTCACCTCATCGGCGAACAAAAGCTTGTCGCGCTCCATCTTGGCGATGCGATCTTCGAGCTCGGCGCATACGCTTAGCGTCGCGCGCAATTCGTCCAGCGCCTTTAGCGATTGCTTGACCGCGCCGAGCGAGGGCTCGCCCTCGGTCTCGCCAAGCCACGTCTCGGCGCACGTCTTTCGCCAGGCTCGAAGCCAATCCGCGTCTGCTTCCTTTGCGATTCCGAGCTTGGCCTCGGCGCGGCTAACTTCGGCGCGGCGCTCCTCCGCCTTCTGCCGCAACGCGGCAAATTGGGCCTCGGCGCTCAGCGCCGTTTCCGTTGCTTCGATCAGCGCCTCGAGGTCGCTGTTCTGGTCAGGTACAACGCCCGTGGCGCGCAAAGCCGCGCTCAGGCGTTCGCGCGTGCGGTCGCCCTCGTCCTTCGCGCGGCGCTCTGCGTCCTCCGAGCGCCGTAGCGCATCGATGAGTGTCAGCGCCTCGTTGCGCTTAGCCCGCCACGCGTCGATGAAGGCAAGCGCATCCCGCCCTTGTGGCGACGCGACGGGCGCAATCGTCGCGATCTCCAGATCGAGCGCGGCGACAGCCTTGTCTGCCGCTTCGAGATCGGCTTTGGCGTGCTCCCGTTCCACTTCAAGGCCCGCTAGTTTGATCGCGCGCTCGCGCAAGGCGGCGACTTCCCGCGCGCCGGCCACTCGCGCCGCGCCCGCCGCGTCGTCGCGCCGCATCACGGCCTCGAACACATCGGCGCTCGTCCGGTCGAAGGCTGCGCGATGCGTCACCCAGGCCGCATCGCGGGCCGAGCGAACCTCCGCCGCAGCCTCGTCGCCAAGCAGATCCGCTCCGCGCGCCGCCGCCGCGGCCTCGACCTTCAGCCGTTCTGCTTCGCGGGTCTTGGCTGCCAAGATGTCTAAAGCCTGTCGGCGAAGCGCCTCGGACTGCGCTACGTGACGACGCAACTCCGCCGTCACCGCTTCATCCGGGACAACGACCTTAGCTAGCGTTTCCGTATTGCCGCGCCATGGCGCGAGCGCCGCGAAGGCCTCTTTGAGTTTGCGCGTCGTCGTGTCGATCTCGTCGCGCGCGGCGCGCAGCCGGGCGGTGGAATCGTCGCGCCGCGCCTCGATGAGACGCGCCTTCAATGACGCCATGGCGGCGGTCTGGCGGTCGTCGACGCCCTGCGGCAGCTCTTGCAACGCCTGGGCGAGCGCGCTTCGCGCCGCCTCCGCCGCTTCGCCGGCCGCCTCAAGCTTCGACAGCACGCCGGAGCGCGCGGCGATCAGATCCTCGAGCGCGCCCACGACCGGCGCCGAAAGCGGGAGCTTGCGCGGATCAGCCTCACCCTCGCGGCCGAGGCGGCGCAAAATGTCCGCGACCGCGTCGCGCTTGGCGGCCAGTTCGCCCTGGCGCACGGGAATGTCCGCGGCGCTATCGTAACGGCTGCGCAGTTCGCGCCACGCCTCAACCCGACTCGCGATTCTGAGCGCCGCCGCGTCCAGATCTGTCCGCTCCAACTGATCTTCAAGCGTTCGGATCGCGCGCTCCGCATCGTCCTTCTGCACCGCCAGCCTGATCGCCTCCGCCTGCAAGCGCTGAACCTCGTCGCGCCATCCTTCCGGTGGCGTTGGCAAGCCTTGGAGCAGCGCGCATTGGCTCTCCGCCTCGCGCAGCGCTGCGAGATGAGGCAGGGCGCCGAGCTGGCGCTGGATCTCGTCTTCGCGCGCGCGCCGCTCGCTCAAGCTCTTCGCGGCGGCGCCGTGAGCATCCCGCGCTGCATCGCGCTGGCGGACGAGCTCGGCATAGGCCGGGGCGAGCGTGTCGGCGTCATCGCGCTCATGCTTCAGCGCCTCGAGCTCACGCTTCAATTCGGCAAGCTCGGTTGTCGAGGCGCGCGGCCTGTAGAACTCGTCTGCCTTCTTGCGCAACGACTCGAGCCTATCGCTGATGTCTGCAAGGCCAGCGCTGGCCGAGAACAGCAATTGCCCGAGGTCGCCGCGGCTCGCGAGGATCGCCTCGCCACCCTTTTCAAGGCTCTCGTCGTCCAGCGAGAACATCATATGGAACGCTTCGCGATCGGCGCCGGCGAGCTCCGCCGTCACCAAACTCTCGTCAAGAGGCCGGTCGTTGGCGTCGACGAGGCTGTTTTTGTCGCGCTTGAGGCGCGCAACCTCGTAAGGGTGGCCGCCAAGTTCGAGTCGCGCGCCGATCCGCATCGCGTTGTAGGCATGCCAGTTCGGGACGCCGGCGCGTCCCCGTCCGGCGCCATAGGCCGAGTGCTTCTCAATACCGAACAAGAGATCGAGAATCGCCGCTGCGGCGGTTGACTTGCCAGCTTCGTTGAGGCCGTAGACGATGTGGAAGTCCGATCCGCCAACCGGCGCGGGCCCGAAGTCGAACTGACGGTCACTGAATTTGCCATAGCGCGTGAGATCGAGACGCGCGATCCTCACGCGGCAATATCTTTGTCGCCGGCGCGCAAATGCGCGAGCACATCCTCGGCGCCTTCGCGCGCCACGGCGCGCAGCATATTGGCGAATTCCCCAGGGTCGCGCCCCAGCAGCCCATCACGTGAGCCGTTCGGCAGGTTGCGGCTCAACTCCTCGGCCATTTCGCGCAGCGCATCCTGAAACCCCTTTGACTGCGCGACCTCGGTCTCCATCAGCGCGCGGAGCTCGGCGACGGGATCGCTCGGCGGCGCGCTCTCATTCGCTCGGGGCGCTGCGCAGTCGAACTCGATCTTGTCGATCCAGGTCTTGCCGATCGCAGCGCCAAAAGTGCGTGATTCTTCCGCCAGCATGTCGGCGTCCGAGCGCGCCGCCAGGCGAGCGGCGTCGCTTCCCATAAGCTTGAGCCGCGCCACCAGATGCTCGCTCGACGCCGCGGCGCGCGCGGCAAGAAGCCCCTTGTCGATTCGCTTAAGCAGATCCCTCCAATCGTCGGCGCCGGCAAGATCGATACGAAGGCGCTCAAACTGCGCAACGCTCGTCGACCGTTCTTCGACCTTGGTCTTGCGGTCGTCGCCGATTGTCACCAGCGTCGCTGACTTCGGGCCGGCCTCGTTGATGTCGCGCCCTTGAGGATTTCCCGGCATCACGATCGCCGCCCTGCCCCGCTCCTCGAACCGCTGATGAACGTGGCCGAGCGCCCAATAGTCGAAGCCTGCGCCATGGAGATCCGCGAGCCGACACGGCGCGTAGAGGCTGTGAGCGGGCGAGCCGTCGACGCTCGTGTGCAGCATGCCGATATTGACGCTTCCGGAAACCGGCGGCTGGAATTTCGGCAACAGGCTCTCGGGCGCGTGCTTCTGGGCGAAACTCACGCCGTGAATCGCCACTTCGAGCCCACCGCGGGCGAGCGACACGGCTTCCGCGCGCCCGACGAAAACCTTGACCGACTCGGGCAGGGTCAGCTCCCGGGTGATGCGGGACTCGGCGTCATGGTTGCCGCGGATGATGAAGGTCTTGACGCCCGCCTCGTGGAGCCGCCGCAGCTGATCGACAAGAAAGCGCGCCGTCTTCATCGACGTTTGATCGCCGTCGTAAAGGTCGCCGGCGATCAGCAGCGCGTCGACCTGTTCCGAAAGGCATAGATCAATCACGGCGACAAAGGCTTTTTGCGTCGCCCCGCCAATCAACTCCGCGAGCTCCGGATCCCGGAGCGCGAGCGTCGCCAAGGGCGAATCGAGATGGATGTCGGCGGTATGAACGAATCGGAAGGCCATGGCCTCACCGGAGCTAGACTCCGAAAAGGGCAAAGTCACGCGGACGGCCTCGATCGCAGTGGATAAGGCGCCCTTGTCGCTGCGGGCGCGTTCGGGCATAGACCCGCGGCGGAGCAGGCAGGCGGTGGCCTGCGTTATTGGAGTAGGATTGGCTTGTCAGACAGCCAGCGGAGCGGCGTGGCGCGCGATCTGATCGAAAACGAAAAGCTGGTTCGCCTCAGTCGATCGCTGCATGCAGCCTGGCGCGACGCCGTCCGCACGCCTTGGCGGAATGTGCGGCGCCGGCTGCGCGACGCGCTGCCCGTGTCCAGCGAGGGAGTTTCAGTCGCTCTCGACGAAGCGACAGATCTGGTGGTCGTCCCCTATGAGGGAGGCTTGCCGTCCCCGCTCTCGCGGTGCGAGGTCATCGCGGCTGCGCAATACCGAACCCGCCTGCATACGCTCAGCGTCAATTCGACGAACGCGGAACGCGTCCATTACATGGATCACACCGTTCATGCGCCGGCGATGACGCTCGAGCATCTCGTCAATCAATACTGGTTTCCGGCCTTCGGCCTCTTGATTTCGCCGGAGGGTCGAGTCTGGCGCCATTCGTTCCTTGGCCCCTTTCAGAAGGGGTACTTGTCGTCGATCAAGGCGATCGTCAGGCGGCCGCAAGCGGACGGAACGCTAGAGCGGCGTCTCCATCTCGAGCGACTGTCGCGCGCGCCTCGTATCGCCGGCGAGCATTTGCTGATCGCCGGGTCGGACAAGCACAATTACGGCCACTATTTGCACGACATAGTGCCGCTGATCGAGCTCGGCGCGAGAATGGGCGCGCCAATGCTGACTTGGAGGCTGCGACCTTGGCAGCGGGCTCTGATCGCCCGGCTCGAGGTCCCGGAGGGCCTCATCCGAGAGATTCGGCCAAGGCCAGTCTTTCTCGAACATGCGATCACCTCGAACAGGTTCACGGGCCAAAACAGCCAGAACGCGCATCCCCAAAGCCGTGAAGCGTTCGCGCGTATCCTGGCCAACGTGCGAAAGCGTGCGCCGGGGATGAGCACGCCCCGGCGCGTGCTCATTTGCCGCAGCCCGTCAAACAGTCGAAATGTCACCAATCGGGCGGCGATGATCGAGGCGCTCAAAGCCCTCGGTTTTGTCGCGATCCAGCCGGACAAGCTCGGGTTCGACGAACAGGCGCTTCTGTTCGCTCAGGCGGAGATCATCGTGTGCGAGTTCGGCGCCGCTTTGTCGAACGCCTATTTCTGCCCGCCGCATACAAAGATCGTCGAGATCATCGCCGAGGGCCAGCACGACCCGTGGTCCTCGCATTTCTGCGCCATGCTGGGGCTTGAACACGTCGTCCTGTTCCAGCGCCAGTCCGACGAGGTCTTGGCCAGCGTGCCTCGGCATGTGAAGGACTCGCCCTTCTCCTACGCGGTGGACGTTCCGAAGCTGGTCGAGACGGCGAAGGCATTGATTTGAAGCAGCGGCGAATAGGGCGCAGTTTCTTGACACCGGATCCGAACCTCATTCGCCGGAACAAAGGCCCCGCCTCGACGCATTGAAATGCGGGGCTGCGGCAGGATGGCTCGCCCATGCAAGTGAAGTATCGCTCGTTTACGCCAGCTCTCAATCCGCGGCGCACGAAGCTCGAAGTCCCCGGCTGGGGCGGCGAACGCCAGCCCCGAAAGGACGAGTCGATGGAGCAGGCTTGGCATTGCCTCCCGTTTTCGGAGGGCGCTCGTTACGGAATCGAGTTGTTCTATCCGTATGAGAGCGAGCTGCGCGTGAGCACCATCGCAGGCAAGCTTGCGCTTGACGGCGAGTTCGGGCCGCCGCCCGAAGGGCATGGCGGCGAATGGCCGCCGTTTCGCGCTTTCGGCGATCTTTATTACACTTACCAGCTGTCGCTTGATCTCAAGGTCGAGGAAGGTTGGGCTGTTCGGACTGAGCCGCACCCGCGCTTCTACACCGATCCCACGGATACGACCCCGATTGCCGTCCCGGCGCTTATCCGTCGGTGGTGGCCAATGATCTTTTTCCTGGTGTTCAAATCGCCGTCCGAGGGGAAAACGCATATTTTCCGATTCGGCGAGCCATTCGCGCAAATCCTTATCGTGCCCGAGGAGGCGACGTTCGACCTCGTCCCGATGTCGGACGAGGAGGCCGCCGAGCGCGAGCTGCAGTCGCGCCGCATTTTTCAGAGCCGGAGCACGCTATCCGCCGAGACGGAATGGACGTCGGCGACGAACACGATCTTCGACGGCACATACCGCCATATTCTCGGCGCCGCGAGCGAAAAGGCTAAGCAGCGCCGCTGACCGAGGAGGCCCTCTGGAATACCCACCCCAAGTTGCCGGAAGCCAGGGTAGTGCGGCACCGTCGCTATTGAGCTCCCAACACACGCGCTGCTTTCGATGGAGGCGGCCGAAAGGAGGGACGCTCAAACAACAATTGATCGCCTAAAATCCGAACTTAGGCTAAGGGCTCGCTCCATGACCAACGCGCATGCCGAGGCGACCGGCTTCGACAGAGTGGGCTCGTAAAAAAATGCCAAATCTACCCGCACGCGCCTCGATCATTATAAGTCGGGTTGAGAACCTCGATCACAGCGAGGGCGTGGAGTTTCTTGGCAAGAATATGCGACGCATCCGATCTCGGCGATGATCAATAATTGCTTAGTAGCCGAGGCCGGGCGGCTGTCGCGAGAGTTAGCGCGGGAAGGCATTGCGTTGTCTACCGATTTCCTTCACAGCGATAAGCACGCGCGCAATTCGCTAGTTTGGAATGCAATCGAGCCGCTTCGCGCGAGGATCGCGAGGATCAATGCGCGTGTCTTCACGTTCATCGCCTCACGCGAGTTCGCCCGTGCCGACTCCCCGGAGCGGGATCAAGACGCATCGGATCGCATGGCCCATCATGGCCGAATTGTTGGAGCGATGTTGTTGCCAGATCGGGATATTCTCGACGCGGCGAGATGACTGCGGGATTTGGCCGTGGCGCATTGAAAGCGGTCAGCCGCTATAGCCTGGTAAAGTGGTATAGTTGAGCGGTTCTATGTTTTCATATTTACCGTTCGCGTCGTGCTTTACTTTTTGCGGCGGTGTCTGGGCGTTGTTCAAAATTCTCGACCATGAAAAAATTGCCAAGCCCCGTTTTACCAAACAAATAGCGGATCTGATTGAAAGCCCGTCGTCTGTATTTTCCGTGTTTACTGCAATTCCGAGCCTGTTTCTATCGACGTTTGATGCGGTGTTTACGGATAGATTGTATTCCTTTAAAGGTTTCGTCCGATCCGCGAAAATCTCCACGATCGTACTGGTTTTTTCTAGTTATTTTATGGTATTTGACTAAACCGCCAAATATACCGTTATGGATCGGCCCTTCTCCTGCCGGTTATGCCATCAATGCGTTAGTCCCTCGTCGCCTGGCCGTTCAGCCGCCGCTCCCGCCTTCGCGCGGCGCGCGCGTAATCTTGGGCGGCGAACATGGATAGCGCCAGCGATTGCTCGGCCGCGGGGCCTCGAATCTACGTGAATGCGAGCATGCCGGGGTTGGCGGCGACCAGCGAAGGGGTTACCCCCGTCAGCGTCAGGCTGTCGCCGTGCGTGTCGTTGATCGTCAGGCCGGACGGACTCCTGGTGGACTGGGACATGACGGCCGCCAGGTCCTCGGCCTGCGTCATGCCGGCAGTCAGATAGGAGAACGCCGCCTTCGCCAGCTGGATCGAGTCCGGAGTTGCGCCTGGGACGGAAAAGCCGTTGATCGTTTCCTTGCCGAAGCCTGCGCTAAAGACGAACTGCTCGCCGGTGCTGGTGGTCGCATCGATGGTCTCGACGGGATGAAAGGCAAGCGGATCGCTGCCCGTCCCCACCTGCAGGGATTCGCTGCCGCCGCCCCTCGTGACCGTCTGACTGGGGTCGTAGAGGACGAGCTCGTTTGCGTTCGAACTCAGGTTCAGATCATCCGCCGCAAGGTCTTCGAAAGCTGCGCCGTAGAACGATTCGTACGATGGATAGGCTCTGCCCTGGACGTTCGAATACACATATTCAGTCGGCGCGCCGGCGGCCGTCTTAGCCTGGGTGAAGGACAGCGCTGCGCCATTCGCCAGCGCAGCCGACGATTGAGCGGACGTGAGCGCGAAGTTGGCGGCTGTGAGCGGCCTCAGTCCCTCGAGCGTGATGGTAAAATCGGCCGTGATGTCGCCGGCCAGGGTGGCCTGGACGATAGTGTCGTTGTTCGTCGGATTGAGTTGATAGCGCACCTGAGCGCCGCCGGTGAACGGGGCGGAACCGATGAAGGTGAAAGTCTGGACGCCGGCTGTGAGGATGTCGCCGTCGATGCGGCTGAGATCGATCACGTCCTTCGCCGGATCGAATGCCGCCACCAAGTCGCCGCCATCGCCGAGAGCGAGATAGGTGAGAACGTTCGCGCCCTGACCGCCGAACAGAACTTGTTGGCCGTAACCGCCGACAAAATTCGTTTCGGTGGCGCCTGGACCCAGGTGCTGCGACACCACGCCGTCGCCGATCGTCGTGATCGGCCCCGGCCCAGTGCCGATAGACCCGCCGTTCACGGACCATACATTCGCGGTTGGAAGTCCGGCAGCGACATAGGCCGCGAGGGCCTGGGTTGAGGGGGTCGGATTCGAGAAGTCGACAGTCGTGATCCCGGTCACGGTCGCCATACTGTCTGTGCCGGGGTAATATTGGCCGTACCATGCGAATCCGTCGTAGTTGTTTGTAAACGACACATTGCTGATTGTGTAATTGATGTTCGGGGCTGCGAGTTCGAAGTTAAATCCAGCGCCGATCATATAATTGCCCGTAATGTTCACATCGTTTGTGTTACCGTACTCGTCGGTAATGCGCATGGTGGTGTTGGAAATGCCAGTCGCGCCGGCATTCTGCGTCTCGTCAATGAAATTGTCGCTGATGGTGATGGGCCCGGTCGTATCCGGAACGTAAATCGCGTCGGCGTGCGCTCCCGTCAGATATCCCTCGCCGGAGAAGTAGTTACCGGTCACCACGCCTTGCTGAATCGCGATCGTGTCGGCTGGCGAATTCAGAAAAGTATTGTCCTCAATCGTTATGCCTAGAAAGGAGCCGATCCATACATTTTTTTCAGTCGGCGATTTGCTGCCCGTGAAGGTACAGTTCTCTATTGTAGCGCCGCTAAACGCAGAGCTCTGCAATACAGTCTGAAAACCGGTCGTGCCGCTGAAGCTGCAATCCTTGAGTGTGACATTGTTGGCATTGATGATCACCGTCACGCTGCCGAAATT
>Ga0210407_10002949_pt1 | contig 14147 bp, 12 predicted proteins | sample IncBWC27MmetaG_FD_150860 | JGI IMG/M metagenome (GOLD analysis project Ga0210407, IMG submission 150860) | Forest soil microbial communities from Barre Woods Harvard Forest LTER site, Petersham, Massachusetts, United States - Inc-BW-C-27-M | ecosystem: Environmental > Terrestrial > Soil >... | reverse complement strand
CGACCAATTCTAGTCCGCTCGATCAATCTGCGCCTTCTGCAGCCGATCGGAATAATCCACATAAATGGATTTCCACTCGCTGAAGAAGTCGATTGCGCCCAGTCCGCCCTCGCGATGACCATTCCCTGTAGCCTTCACCCCGCCGAAAGGCAGATGCACCTCCGCGCCAATCGTCGGCGCGTTGATATAGGTAATGCCAGCGTGCAGGTCGCGTATGGCCACGAAAGCCTTGTTCACATCCTTGGTATAGAGCGCGGAAGACAATCCGTAGTCGATGCCATTCGCAATCTCGATCGCGTCCTCAAGATCGTCGCAAGCAATGATCGAAACCACCGGCCCGAAAATTTCCTCCTGCGCGATGCGCATCTTGCGATCGACATCGACGAACACAGTAGGCTCCATGAAATAACCATTCTGATATTCGCCCTTGTCGAGCCGATTGCCACCGCACTTCAAGCGCGCCCCTTCAGCCTTGCCGATATCCACATAGCTGAGATCAGTCTTGAGTTGATTCTCATTGATCGCCGGCCCCATCTCGACGGTCTCATCCAGACCATTGCCAACCTTCAGCGCCTTCGCGCGCTCGACATAGTGCTCCACAAACTCGCCGTAGATGCCTTTCTGCACAATGATCCGGCTGGTTGCGGTGCAGCGCTGGCCGGTAGTTCCAAAGCCTCCCCACAGCCCGCCTTCAATGGCGAGATCGAGGTTGGCGTCGTCGAGCACGATCATGGGATTCTTGCCGCCGAGTTCGAGCGAACAATGCTTGAAACTCTTGGCCGCAGTCGTGCCTACGATCCGCCCCACCGCACTCGAACCTGTCAGCGAAATCGCTTTCACGTCCGCGTGCTCGGAGATCGGCGTGCCCACCTCAGACCCAAAGCCGGTCACGATGTTCACCACGCCGCGAGGCAGGCCCGCGTCGTAAAGCACACGCACCAGATTGAAAGTTGAAAGTGGAGTGTCCTGCGCAGGCTTGATCACGCAAGTATTCCCGCACACCAGCGCGGGCAAAAGCTTCCACGAAGGAATCGCCATCGGAAAATTCCAAGGAGTAATCATTCCACAAACCCCGATGGGTTGGCGCACCGCCATGGCAAACTTGTTGGGCAGTTCCGAAGGCGTGGTCGGACCGAACATGCGGCGGCCTTCGCCGGCCATGTAGTAGGCAGTGTCGACGGCCTCCTGCACATCGCCGCGAGTTTCTTTCAGGATCTTTCCCATCTCGCGCGTCATGTCGCGGGCGAAATCTTCCTTGCGCTCGAACAGCATCTCGGCGGCGCGGTAAATGATTTCAGCGCGGCGAGGCGCGGGCACGAGACGCCACTTAACAAACGCGCGCTTCGCAGCCGCGATCGCAGCCTCGACGTCCGCCTTGCCCGACCTCTGAAAGATTCCAACGACGTCGCGCGTGTCAGCGGGGTTGCGGTTCTCGAAAGTCTGCCCGGTTGAAGCCTCGACCCATTCGCCATCGATAAAGTTTTTGTAGACCTTGGTCCGCGTGCCCGTGCCCATGATCGTCGGCCCGGTTAAGACATCGGTTGCCATAAAAGCCTCCTGGGATGCAGTGCTGGAGAAGAATGACTGTCTCTATGCTACAGACCAGGGTCAGGCGCGGCAAGCGAAGCAGGCACAAGGTCAGAAGTGTTCCACGTGGAACATAGCGACGACGGGCGCGCAATACAACACACATGATTGAAAGCAGTTGTCGTTTGTTAGAGTTAGGGAGAATAGGGCACCATTTCGGCCAGCCGATGGGACTGGACAGCGATGACTTGCTTTTCTTTATCCAGGCTGCCGCCCCACAGGACATATCCCAAAGTAATCTCGTCCCGGCACCTCCGTATTTCTACACTTGAAGTCTCCCCACAAGTATCCGATCTCTTGCAGTGACAGTCGTTAATTCAAAGAGGTTTCAGCCCTTCCAGCGGTAGGCCTTGGACTGGGGCAGGCCGATGTGGGCGAGGACGCGGAAAGCGAATTCGCGGGCCATGGCATCCAAACTGGGCGGGCGGTTGTAGAAGGTGGGGATCAGGGGGAAGACGGTAGCGCCGGCGTCGGCGGCGCGATACATGTTGCGGATGTGGATTTTGTTGAGCGGGGTCTCGCGCACGCAAAGAATTAGTGGACGCTTCTCTTTGAGGCAGACGTCGGCGGCGCGCTCGATCAGGTGCGAAGCGATGCCGTTGGCGATGCGGGCGAGCGTGCCCACGCTGCACGGGATGACGACCATAGCGTCGGCGGGATAGGAACCGCTGGCGATGTTGGCTCCGATGTCGGCGTTCGATTGCTGGTGAATTTTGCGGGAGGCTTTGCCGAGAAGCTGAGTGACCAAGCCGCTGCGTCCGCGGAGTCCGAGTTCTTCAGCCATGACGCGCAGGGCGCTGTCAGAGGCGATGAAGTTCACGGTATGGATTCGCGGATCGCGTTCGACAGTTGCCAGCAGGTGTTTACAAAACAAAGCTCCACTGGCTCCGGTGGTAGCGACGATCAGGTTCTGAGGCGGAAGGTTAGGCAAAGGCTCCTCTGATCTTTTGTAGAGCAAGAAGCAGCTTGCGTCCTGAGGATAGGGAGCGGGCGGCGGGCAAGTCAAGGAGCAGGCGGCAGCAAGATTGATGTTCGGTCAGGCGGGCGAGGGCGCCCGCCCCACATAAATACTTCATGGCAACGTCAACCAATCTGGGATCGCGGCGCAACGCCGCGCAGCTGCACGCGCTGGCTTCGGTCGAACGCGAGGTTCGGGCCAACGACTCGAGCGGACGGCGTAAGTATTTGCGCGACTTCAGCGACGCTTTTCGTGCTTACGAGTCCGTGATCGACGTCCAACAGTTGACGACCATGGTCAGAGCGGCCGACGTGGTACTGATTGGCGATTATCATGCGCTGCCCTCGGCGCAGCGTTTTGCGGCGACACTCGTGGAGCAGCGGGCGCAGCCGGGAGACCGGCCGGTGGTGCTGGGAGTCGAAACGGTTTTTTCCCGCCATCAACACATCCTCGAGGAATGGTGGCGGCGTGAGATTGATGAACAAGAGTTCCGCCAACGCATCCGTTTTGACCTGGACTGGAGCTATGAGTGGCCCCCCTTTTACGAATTACTGGTCACCGCCCGCGAACACGCGGAAGCCGTCTATGGCTTGGATTGCATGCCCAGGGAGGACTTGCGCAAGATCGGAGCTCGCGACAGACATGCGGGGGACAAGATCGCGGAAATTCATCAGCGTCATCCCAACGCGGTGATTCTGGCGCTGTTCGGCGAATCGCATCTGGCTCCTCAACATCTTCCTCGGGTGCTGCGGGAGCGATTGCCTGGGCAGCGCGTTTTCACCGTATTGCAAAACGTCGATGCGCTCTACTGGCAGGTCACCGGAGCACAACCAGAGCGCGTCGAAGCGGTTCGAGTGAGCGAGGACGTCGCCTGCGTGTTCAACTCCACGCCGCTGGAAAAATATGAGAGCTACCGCCTGTGCATGTCGCGATGGCGCCAGGAAGATGAGCAATCGCCGGACATCGGTCCGACTATTTACAACCTGATTGACAGCCTGTTGCGCTTCCTGGATTTGAATCGCTACGCTTCGCACAATGGAACCCAGCCGAAGTTTCTGGTCGATCTGCTGCCCGAGGTACATGGAGGTTCTTCGGATGCGCGCTTGCGGCGGCTGCTTTCCCGCGTGACCAGTGACGAGCAAAGAATCGACGCCATGCTGCGGAAGGTCGAATCGCAAGGCAGCGTTTATTTGCCCGCGATCAATGCGTTGTACGTCCGCGAATTTCAGATGACTGGAGCAGCGGAAGAGGCTTCACGTTTCTTGCATCACGCCTGCCGCGGGTTGCCCTTGCGACGCAATGGCCATGCAATCGTCGCTGGCGAAGCTACGGACCGGTTCTATGCGCGGACGCTCGAACATGCGTTGGCTTATTTTGGGTCACGAGTGTTGTATCCAGTGCGGCCTGCCATCAGCGAGCGGGAGGCTTGCGAATTCTCCCGCGCGGCCTGCCAACGGCTCCTTCACGATGCGCTGCGCAGCGATCGAAACGAGTTCGATTCCATCGCCCAGAAGTTGGGCTACACGCTGGGCAGTCAACTCTACGACGCCTATCTTCGGGGATGTGTCAGCCGGAGCGTGCTGCGGCATTTATTTTTGGCGCACATCGATGAGCCCGGCAAGGCACAACAAATATGTTTCGAAGTGGCCCGGAAGGTTCGCGGAAGCCGCAAGAAGCCTTGTGCGTCGATCCAGTCTTGACGTCAGCACCTGGCGCTTGGCATCCAGGTTTTGCTACGGAATGCGCTGCCGGCGAAGAGCATAGTACTCGTTCGTCGGCCGGTCGTCGTGCAGAGCTGGAGTGTGCGGGGCTTCGGCGATGACTTGGTCGAGGCTCAACTCGCTGTCCAAAATGCTGGCAAACTCTCCTTCGGCGGTCGATTGCGGGCCCCACTCGATCAAATCCTCAACTGCCTTGGCTGGCAAGCGTTCGGCTAATTGAGCGGCCGTCCGGCTGGGTATGGGATCGTTACTTGCAATGAAGTGAAAACCCCAGCCCCAGAAGCAATGGAAAGTACGGACGTGAGGGAAGGATTCCATCATCGCCCGAGCGACGGCCGCGTCGACCGCGGCATCGCCACCGGGGAACCACATCTGCAAGATGCCTCCCGGCCGCAGACGCTTCCTGACCGTCAGGAAAAACTCTTTCGAATAAAGCAGGCTGGAGCCTGCGGCCTCCATTGGACGAGGGGGATCGATGGTGATGACATCGAACTGTTGCGTGGTGCGCTCCAAATAACGACGCCCATCATCGATCACGACATGCGACAACGGCGAACTCAGGAGCTGCGGTCCGTCAGGATGGTAATACCAAAACATCCGCGGGACGCTAGGCACCAGTTCGACGACGGTGGTGGGGATGTTCCAGGAAAGCAGCGAGCGATAGGTAGTGCCCATACCGAAACATACCGCCAGTGCGTTTTGTGGAGCATGGTCGAGAAGAGCCAGAGGCAGATGGGCCATCATCTTGGTGATTGGGGTCAGCGTTGTGATGCCAACCCCGTTGACCAACAATCGCTTCTGTCGTCCTTCCCCAGTTGCCACGATGGTTGCGGTATTGTCGCGAAGCACCTCTCGATGGGGAAACTGATCTTCGTAGCCCTTACTGCGGAATACCAGGAGCATTGCCAGAAACGCGACTGGATAAGAAAGCATCCGCTGCCATACGAATTTCCGGGGCACTCGATAGCCCCTGAACCACGCTGGGCTGCGACCAAAGATGAGCCACGGTAACGCGAACAGGAGCAGCACCCAACGCTCGGCCATCAAGGGGAGAAACAGAAATCCAGACAGTAGCGGTCCGACAATACAACCAACCACGTTCACCGCGTAGGCTTTGCCCGCTTTTTCCGGATCGCCTCTGGACCAGCGATCCACAAGCATCGGGGTTAGAAATCCCATGGTGATCGAAAATGGAACAATTCCCAGCGCCAGCCGCGTCAGTACGGAGAAGTGGAACTGGGGGCTGGCACTAACCAGCGGGAAGAGAACGAAGAGGCCTACCTGGGCGGAAAGCATGTCTCCGCCAGGCTGATGACGACGGCTCCAGATTCGATAAACTCGCGACCCAACAAAATTCGACAAGAGATACAGGCCGAGAATCGCGGCGAAGGCATAAACCTCGGTACCGACGTAGGGCGTGAACTGCCGGATCCAGACCACTTCTACGCCCATGGTGGTGCATCCAGTCGCAAGCAACAGGATGAGCAATCTTCTGCTCTCCGCTGGTTGCACGAGTGTGGCTGGAGAAGTCGATGTTTTCACGGGCCGGAGTAGTCTCTCCGGGGCGCGGTCCCACAAGCAGACGGCGACTGCCGCCAAAGCCACCGAAGCATTGAGCAGTGCACCGGCCTTCAAGGCGCCACGAAATCCATAAAGTTCGATCAGAAGCAGGGGCACGATTGCGCCGGTGACTGCCCCCAGAATGTTCGCCAGGTACAGAAAGCTGAAGGCGCGCTGGTCCTGCTGCGAATAGTTGCTCCTGATGGCCAGCATGGCTAACGGTATCGTCGCTCCCATGCAGGCGCACCATGGAATCAGAGTCAGCGCGATGCAAGCTCCGGACCCGACGTACCAAGCGGCGGAGGAGGAGAGCGACAGGCGCACTAACTGAGTTCGTCCCCAGGCCAACTGGTGCGGTACGAGGACGGCGGAGGCTGCGATCAGGAGTTCAGCCCCCGCATAGAGAAGGATTGGAGGAAAGCGGAGTTGGTACGCGTAGCTTCTGATCAGATAGCCACTTCCCCATGAACCCAATCCGAGACCTGCCATGAACATGGAAAGAACAATCGAAACCAGCGCGCTGGTCACTCCAAATTGCGCCATCGACAGCCTCAGCCAGACAATCTCGTAGAGGATGCTGCAAAATCCCGAGATGAAGAAGAAGATGAAAAAAGAGTTCATGAAGGATCAAACTGGAGCGGTACATTCCGGTGGAGCGAAAGCAAGGTAGAGTACCAAGATTCAATGCGGGGTGCCAGGTGGAAGTGACCCTGTCGGCAAAGCGATTTTCTGGGGACCGTTACCTTTGCCAGCTAACGGGCGGGTCGTCCTGTGAGGTCCCACGGGCACGCTTTCCGTGATGGCGGTCCCGGTGCAAAATCAGGAAGATGACTGATGAAAGGTTGCCACCCTCGTCCTCCGTCCTCTTGGCGCCGCAAGCGAATAGAAGGGGAGATAATGTTGATGCTGGACCAGCATTGCGAAGGGCTGTGGCAGTTCAGTCACCTGCCCTCGACGCATTCGGCCCGGCATCAGAGCGCCCGACAGGAGGGATTATGACGAGTGAACAACCTGGGAGCGCACCGGCAGTGGCGAGTGCGGAGCGATGGTCGGCCACGGTTGCGGCGTTAGTAGTGGGAGGTGCGTTTTTTGGTTTATGGTTCTGGCTGCTGCCGCAGTGGCTCGGCTTTCGCGTGGAAGCAGCGGGCACGGCCCACTGGCGATGGCTGGCGGTGGTTCCGTCGGTGCTGGGATTCTCCGTTGCTCTGCGCTGCGTTTGGGATTTCGGGTGGACGGGACGCGGCACACCTGCGCCAGTCGTTCCGCCGAAACGATTAGTGGTGGTCGGCTTTTACCGCTACGTCCGGAACCCGATGTACCTGGGCTTTGCGGCCGGGTGGATCGGGCTGTGGATCGTGTTCGGACACGCCGACCCGGTGGCGATCGCCGCCGTAACGGTCGTTGCCCTCGGCATACATCTGTTTGTGGTTTTCTATGAGGAGCCGACGCTGCGCAAGAAGTTTGGGGCAGATTACATCGAATATTGCGCAAACGTAAGTCGCTGGTGGCCGCGGGTGCGAGCCTGGGACAGGCCACAATAGCTGTTCTTCACGCCGCGGTGGGGGCGTTACAGCGACGGCGGATGGGATGCTAATCTAGATTGGCTGGAGCTGGCGTCACCGGCGTCGGTCAGAAAACCTTACCTCAGGGCTGAAGCCCGTGTCTTTCGCGGTTGATCGGCACGGCTGAAGAGGTGCCCTCCCAGGAGAACATCTGTGCCAGCTCTAATGCCGATTGCTGAGTGCTTCTTTGAACTCTGAATCCATTCGCAAACTTTTCGAGCAGGTGCGCGGAGGAAAGCTTTCTCCCGACGAAGCAGTTCAGCGGCTGCGGCATTTGCCCTTTGAGGATCTGGGATTTGCCAAGGTTGATCACCATCGCTTGCTGCGGGTTGGCATGCCTGAGGTGATCTTTGGACAGGGAAAGACGCCTGCTCAGATGGGACAGATTTTCTCGCGACTGGCGCAGCATGACGGCAATATTCTGGCCACGCGCGCGAGCAGACCGCAGTTCCTGGCGGTGAAGAAAAAAGTTCGACGAGCGGAATACCACGAACTGGCGCAAGCCATCGTGTTGCAGCGCGACCAGAAGAAATACGGTAAGGGAATCATCGCCGTGGTTTCGGCGGGAACCAGCGACATTCCGGTCGCCGAGGAAGCCGTGGTCACCGCCGAAATCATGGGAAATGATGTCGAGCATCTTTATGATGTCGGCGTGGCGGGGATTCATCGCTTGCTGGCGAATCGTGGGACGCTGACGCGGGCGCGCGTGGTGATCGTATGCGCGGGAATGGAAGGGGCGCTGCCGAGCGTGGTCGGCGGACTGGTCGGCGTTCCTGTAATCGCGGTTCCCACCAGTGTGGGTTATGGCGCGGCTTTCAAGGGAGTGGCGGCGCTCTTGGGAATGATGAATTCGTGCGCTTCCAACGTGAGCGTGGTGAATATTGATAACGGGTTTGGAGCGGGATATGTGGCGGCCTTGATCAACCGTTTGTAGGTAACTGCCGAGCTTGGCTCGGTGGGACGGGTCGGAGACCCGTCCCGCGCAAGCTCTTCTTCTTGATTATGATTTTCCTGCGACCTCCAGATTGTTCTGGACGCGGAAGGCGCCGAAGACCTGGCCCGCTCGCATGCCGGCGATTTGTTTATCCGCGGAATTGCTGACCACGCCATAGAGGCTCAGGGTGCCACGGTCAACCACGATTCGGATCGGCTTTCCGGGATCGATCGCGTAACGGCTGAGCACGGGATCGCGATAGATCGCCCGCATGGCGCGAATTCTGAGATCGTCATCGTAATTCGATGCTGGGGCGACTTTGATGTTGCTCACTACATCCTTGACGCCCGCGGTGCGGTCCACCAAATTCACAGCGGAGTCGCGGTCGGTTTCCGTTCGGGCCTCGCCATTCAGCGTGGCTACGCCGTTGTCGACCGAGGCGGTCAGGAAGTTAAACTGGTTCCCGAGTCCCAGGCGGTCGTAGTACAGCTTGCGGTCGAGTTGCGCTTCGAGATTGGCGTCGGCTACGCTCTTGCCGTTTACTGCAATCAGGTTGCGTACGCCCTGGACGTTTGCCGTCTTACGGATTTTCTTGGCCGCATCCAGCTTTTGTTGATACAAATCGACGCTGCCGCTGAGGGTGACGATGCCATCCTCAACCGCGGCTTGCACATTGTGGAATTCCTTCTTGCTTGCGAGCTGATGCGAAACTTTGTCCTGAATGGTGGCGTCGTAGCGGTTTGCGCCCGTGGTTTGCGCCGCCATACCCACGCTCAAGATACTCACTCCTACGAACCAACCGAAACTGCGTAGAAAAGCTTTCATAAACTGGACCCTCCGATCCTGTGCAAGGAATAAACCCAGTGTCTGGCGAAAAGTTTTCATGGTGTAGTCTCCCTTTCACATTTACTAACTGGTTAGTTAAATAGATGCCTGCGGTGAACCCGGGGAAATGTAAAGAATTGTTGCGGATTTGACTATAGTCGTTACAACGACTATTATTTAGGAGTGGCGAGAGCGGCAAAAGGCGGAGCCCCAGCGACCCAAGCTTCCAGCAGCCTGGAGGAACAAACGTTCGTCGCCTTGCTGCGCACCGCCGACCGACTCCAGGGGCGCGCATCCGAGATGTTAAAGCGGCACGGGCTTTCGACCACTCAGTACAACGCTTTGCGAATCTTGCGAGGGGCAGGGCCGGAAGGGTTGGGGTGCAGCGAAGTCGGGGAGCGGATGATCAACCGAGATCCCGACATTACGCGCCTGCTGGATCGGCTGGAGCGGCGGGGATTGATCCAGCGCACGCGGGAACTGAAAGATCGTCGTGTAATCAAAGTCCGCATTACCCCGGCTGGGCTGGATCTGCTGAAGAGCCTGAAAGGCGAGGTGGAAGGCTTTCAACGCCAACTCCTCGGGCACATGGGTGCGGAACGACTGGAACGCCTCATGAGGTTGTTGGAAGCGGCTCGTGAGAACGCTTAATTGCCGAGGCTGTTTTCGCCAACCACTTTCGTCACGACTTACTTCTTTCTTGCTTTGCGTCGCTCCGCCTCATCACTCAAGTGCACAATCGCGGCCGCGGCTGTGTATTTCACGGAATCCTTTTCATCGGATAAGGCAGGCGCGATCCGGTCGATGACCGCGGGATTCCCTCGCCGAGCCAGGGCATCCAAGCAGGCGGTTCGAACCAACTCATGCTTCTCATTGGTTGCCGCCTGAATCAGCGCGTCCTCGGTTGCGCTGTCGGGATCGTTGGCCAGAACCTTGGCAGCGGCGGCGCGCACGGGGGAGCTGTCATCCTTGACAATGGTGCGAATGGCGGTGTATCCAATACCGGCGAACGGGACAAAGCCGATGCCCTCCTGAAAACCGAGGAGCGCCATCTTCTTCGGATCTTTGAGCGTGTCGAGTTCTCCCGCTGCCAAGCCCTTGCTGCTCTTCCGCTCGCCAGTGAGAATCTCGTAATAAACCTCGTAGGCAAGCGTGTCTTTCATGGTGAGCAGAGAGTGAGCGGCGGCCAGCGCGACCAGCGGTTCCTTGTCGGACAGTGCCTCCTCGAGTTTTGGAATTGCAGACCGTGCGTGCAACTCCCCGAGAGCAATCGCGGCTGCCACGCGCACTTGGGCTTTGGGGTCGGAGAGGGCGTGGGCGGCTAGTGCCACGGCCCTGGTTTCGCCGGTCAACAAGGAAAGCACTCGCACCGCGGTCGCGCGTTTGGCGGCACTGCCCTCCATGGTCCCGCTTAGCAGCAGGTCCCAAGCCTGAACTCTCACCGGTTTAGCAGGCGTCTCGGCCTGGGGCTTCGTTGCCGGTTTGTTGTCCGAGGTCGAAGCCACTGACTTCTGCGCCGAGGCGGGTAGCGCGAAGGAGATTGCGAGCAGTAAGGCGCAGCTGATTTTCGACATTGTGGTCTGATCTCCTTCAGTAGGCGCACAAGGTGGGGGCAAGAACCCGGAGCCAACATTTATCTGCTAGTGTTTCCGCTTTCGAGTGGGTTTCGACGTGCCGCGATCATTCGCGAAAACGCGTGCGAAGATTCCATCGATGTTGCGCAGTTGCCGATTGAGATCGAAGGCGCGCTCGACCTGCTGACGCGGCACCCGGCTCGTGATCTCTTTGTCTTTCAGCACCAGGTCGTGGAAGTTCAGGTCCTCTTTCCAGGCCCGCATAGCGTGATTCTGCACCATCCGATAAGCATCCTCCCGCGAGACTCCGTGTTCCACCAGATCGAGCAGGAGCTGTCCGCTGAAAACCAGGCCGCCGGTGCTATCGAGGTTGCGCTTCATGCGATCCGGATAGATGAACATTGTGTCGATAAGGTTGGATATCTTTTGCAGCATGTAATCCACCAGCGTGGTGGAATCAGGAATTATCACGCGCTCGGCGGAGGAGTGGGAGATGTCGCGCTCGTGCCAGAGCACAACATTCTCGAATCCGGCCTGCGCGTTCGAGCGCACCACCCGGGCAAGGCCGCTGATCTGCTCGTAGGTCACCGGATTGCGCTTGTGCGGCATCGCGGACGAGCCCTTCTGCTTCTCACTGAAAAACTCTTCGGCTTCGCGGACCTCGGTGCGCTGCAGATGGCGAATTTCCGTGGCAATCTTATCCAAGGTGCAGGCAATCACCGCCAGTGTGGACAGATAATACGCATGGCGATCGCGCTGGATGACCTGCGAGGAGACCGCGGCCGCTTTCAATCCCAGGCGGGCGCAAATCTTTTCTTCGATTGCGGGACTCAGGTGGGCCAGGGTTCCCACGGCGCCGGAAAACTTGCCCACGCGCATGTCTTCTGCGGCGCGCTGGAAGCGGTCAATATTCCGCTGCGTCTCGGAGTACCAGTTGGCCAGCTTGAACCCGAACGTAATTGGCTCGGCGTGAATGCCGTGGGTGCGGCCAACCATGGGCGTGTCTTTGAACTCCCAGGCGCGCCGCTTCAGGATTTCGGAAAGCTGATCGAGATCGGCGGCGATGATGGAAGATGCCTGGCCGATCAGCAGCGCTTGCGCGGTATCGACCACGTCGTTCGAAGTAAGGCCATAGTGAAACCAACGGGCTTCGGGACCGACGATCTCGGCCACCGCCGTAGTGAAGGCGATCACATCGTGGCGAACCTCCGCCTCGATTTCGTGGATGCGCCGCAGGTCGAAGTCGGCGCGCTTGCGGATGGCCTTCGCTGCGTCTTTCGGGACCATGCCTGCATCGGCCAGAACTTCGGTGGCGGCCACTTCCACGGTCAGCCAGGTGCGAAAGCGGTTTTCATCGCTCCAGATGCGGCCCATGTCAGGGCGGGTATAGCGTGAGATCACAGGGTTCCCCTCGTCGTTTCCAGAAACAGAAGGACTAGGGATTCTAAATGCTCTCGACCTTGAAGGCCAGTTCTGGGGACGAGGGGCCGAAGCTTCGAGGCGGAATCCAGTTGGTCGTGTGACTATTTCGCGGTTGTATATATCGTGATACGATATAAGACGGTAAAACATTGGTCTTGATACGATATAATCCGGCCCCATGGAGAAGTCACTAGTGTTGGCCGACTACCAAGCGCTGGCGGAGCTGCGTTACCAGATCCGCCGTTTTCTCTACTTCAGCGAGCAAGCTGCGCGGGAAGCTGGACTGGAGCCCCGACAGCACCAGCTGATGCTTACCTTGAAGGGCTTGCCCACGGGGACGCGGCCGAGGATTGGAGAACTGGCGGAACGGCTGCAGATTCAACATCACAGCACGGTCGAACTGGTAAACCGGCTGGCTGCCGGCGGGTACGTCCGGCGGCACCGCGGAGGCGAGGACAGGCGCGAGGTACTGCTCTCGCTAACTCCGAAGGGCGAGAAGATATTACGTGAGCTCTCATTGCATCACAAAGCCGAGTTGAGCACGCGCGGCCCGGCTCTGGTCGGCGCTCTCAAACGGGCCATGCAAAGTGGCAAAGGCGCAAATGGAACCAGGACCAGCAGGAGAAAAAAATAAAGAATGTCAGAAAGCGGCAGCAACGGCAATTCGCCCCCGGCCACGACTGGGGCCACCGGCGCGCAGGTTGGAGACATCAGGATCGCGGAACCGGCGCAGTTTCGCATGGTGCTGGTCTCGTTTCTTGCGGGAGGGATTGGTCTCCTCGCGGGACTGATCGCGTTCGTGCTGTACAAGTTGATCGGGTTGTTCACTAATATTTTCTTTTATCACCGCTTCGTCGCCGACTTCATCAGCGCGCGCCACAACACGCTCGGGCTGTGGGTCATTCCGATCCCGGTGATTGGCGGAATCATCGTCGGCTTCATGGCGAAATATGGAACGTCGAAAATCAAAGGGCACGGCATTCCCGAAGCCATGGAAGCGGTGATGGTGAACCGCAGCCGCATCGAGCCACGGGTCGCGATCCTGAAGCCCATTTCCGCCGCGATTGCAATCGGCACCGGCGGCCCATTCGGCGCCGAAGGACCGATCATCCAAACCGGAGGCGCTGTAGGCTCGCTGGTGGGGCAGGCATTTCACACTACGGCCTCAGAACGAAAAGTATTGCTGGCTTGCGGCGCGGCTGCTGGCATGTCGGCAACTTTCAACACTCCCATCGCAGGCGTAATTCTTGCTATCGAACTGCTCTTGTTTGAGTTCAAGGCACGCTCGTTCATTCCGCTTGTAATTGCGAGCACGCTCGCCACCGCGGTCCACATGCAATTGCTGGGAGCAGGTCCGATGTTCAAAGTCACGGCCATGGACTTCGGCATCCCGCATGCGTTGCCATTTTATTTGTTGTTGGGATTGGTCTGCGGATTGGCCGCCGTAGGATTCAGCAAGTTGCTCTACTGGACCGAAGACCAATTCGAAAAGCTGCCGATCGATGAACTGTGGTGGCCGGCGATCGGAGCACTGGGTTTAGGAATCATTGGTTACTTCGTGCCGCGCGTTCTGGGTGTGGGCTATGACACGATCGGTGACATCCTGAATGCTAATCTCGCGTGGAAGTTGCTGCTGGTAGTCATGGTTGCAAAGGCAGCAGCGCTGGTGATCTCACTGGGATCGGGGACGTCGGGCGGACTGCTCGCGCCCATGTTTATGTCGAGCGCGGCCATGGGCGGGGTGTTCGCCATGGGCGTGGATCGAATCTATCCTGCTGCGAATCTCTCGGCGGGAGCCTTTGCGCTGGTCGCGATGGGAGCCGTTTTCGGGGCAGCCTCACGGGCAACTTTCTCGTTCATTATTTTCGCGTTCGAAATAACTCGCGACTACAACTCGGTGCTGCCCCTGATGCTGGTCAGCGTGATCGCCGACGGTATCGCCATGTGGCTTATGCCCCGAGCGTCGATCATGACCGAGAAGCTGGCGCGTCGCGGTTTGCATAT
>Ga0210407_10002945_pt1 | contig 14164 bp, 14 predicted proteins | sample IncBWC27MmetaG_FD_150860 | JGI IMG/M metagenome (GOLD analysis project Ga0210407, IMG submission 150860) | Forest soil microbial communities from Barre Woods Harvard Forest LTER site, Petersham, Massachusetts, United States - Inc-BW-C-27-M | ecosystem: Environmental > Terrestrial > Soil >... | reverse complement strand
CTGATCACGCCGAGCCGAACTACATTGCGATTTTTATTTACCTGTCGGTTCTCACCGGCGTCGAGTTGCTCGTATATGGGATGGGCCTCCCGCAGGTCGCGAAGGTCGGCCTGCTGATCGCGCTCGCGTTCGCCAAGGCCGTGCTGGTCGCGATGTATTTCATGCATCTGGCGGTCGAGCGCAAAACGCTCGCTGTCATCGCGATCATCCCGATAATCCTCGTGACGTTTCTGTGCTTCATGCTACTGCCCGATCTGACCACGCGCCTGTGGACCCGGTTCGATCACAAAATCAGCACCGCAGCGCCCGCGAATCCCGACCTGCCGCCGCCGGCTTCCCCGCAGTAGATATGTCGGTTAGTAAAATTTAGTTGGATTCCTACCATTCGCTGGCGCCGCTCAACGCGATCCTCAACGGATGCGCCACGGCGCTGCTGCTCGCCGGATTCATCTTCATCAAACTAAAATGGGTGCGCGCGCATCGCGCATGCATGATCAGCACCTTCGTCGTCTCGACGATCTTCCTCAGCTCGTACCTGCTCTATCACTATCACGTCGGCAACGTGCGCTTTTCCGGCCACGGATGGGTCCGCGCGCTATACTTCGCAATTCTGATCCCGCACATAGTTCTGGCCGGCGCGATCGTCCCACTCGCACTCGTCACGATCTGGCTCGCACTGCGCGGCAACTTCAATCGCCACCGCCGCATCGCCCGATGGACCTGGCCTCTCTGGATGTACGTGTCCGTAACCGGCGTGATCGTTTATGTGATGCTCTACAAAATCTACACCCCGATCTATCCGCCGATTGCGCCACCAACAGCGTTCGCCGTCAACTCGTCACGTTGAAAAAAATCGGCACTGGCTCAAACCGAACCAGTGCCAAAAAACGATTTTGCTCCCTTCCTTCAAGGGAAGGGGCCGGGGTTAGGTTCCTACGCTTTAGCGCTCGGCCGGCTCGATACCGCCTGATGCCATCGCGCGAGATTCTTCTGATTCTCCTGAATCTTGATTCCGGTGGTTCTGCCGAAATCGATTCCGATCAGCGCGGTGATGTCCGCAATCGTGTAGCGCGGTCCCGCGATGAATTCCCGATCCGCGAGCACCGTGTCGAGCCATTCCAGTCGCTTCACCGCCGCGCCCTTGCAGATCTCGCCGTACTCTTTAACCTGCGGGATGCGTCCCTTGAAGAAATCGCTGGTGTTGCGGAACGAGCCCGCCGTCATCATCAATACTTCCAGCTCCATCCGCCGATTCCACATCTCGACCACCGCTTTGTCCTTCGCATCGACGCCCATCAGCGGCGGCTCCGGCTTGATGTCCTCAAAGTATCTGCAGATCGCAACTGACTCCGCGATATGAGTTCCGTCGTCGAGTTCGAGCACTGGCAGCCCGCCCATCGGATTAATTTTCAGAAACTCGGGCTTGCGATTGTCGGCGGTCGCGATATTGACCTGCACGAGAGGAACGTTGTTGATGCCTTTCTCCGCGAGGAAGACGCGCACGCGGCGAGGATTCGGAGCCTGGGTGAATTCGTAAATTTTCATAGTGGTTGCAATTTAAAACTGACTAGCTGCGAGAGTCAACCCATCGAGCGAGAAATTACTAAAGAGCGATTGTCACCTGCACCGCGAGAACCAGCGTGTCGCTGACGAGGCCGGTGCCATTTGGCCGGAACACGCCTTGTATATCCGGCTGCACGGTCAGCGACGGGGTCACGTTGTACATGTAGTTAGCCTCGACGATCGCCTCATGCGTCTGCGTCGGCTGGTGACTTGCGCGCTGTGCGTCCCGCAGATCGCTTGAGAACTGGCTCCAGACTCCAAACAGGCCCAGCTCGTCGTCGAGCCGGTGCGGAATCAGCCCGAAGTACAACAAGCCCGCGTCGACGAAGTACTCATCCGTGTTCATCTTTGGCGGCGCATAGGTGAAGGCGAGGAATGACCACAAACCTTGATGAGGATTGGTTGCGCCCTCGGGCCGTCGCATAAGCCGTTGCTGGCCCGTCACATACATTTGCCAGGTTCCGCCGCGCAACTCACCCGTCCTGAATTGCAGCCGCGGTTCGGAATCATAGAGCCCGCCGAGCTTGTATGTCCCCGGGTATCCGGCGTCTCGTATCGGCTTGGGCGAAAAGCCCATCTCCTCCATGATCGCGACGCCGGAATTATGCCGGAGGCTGAAGTCAACGCCGTGGAACTTATCGCTGCGGAAATCTCCGAAGGTATTATACGCGCCTGTCATCGAGTAAAACTCTTTCGAGAATTCGTAGCGTCCCCGGATTCCCCAGGCCGCGCCCGGGTAGCTGGGTACCGATGCGTTGACCGGAATACTCAGTGGGTTGCCACAGAAGCCGAGGTTTTGCGCGAAACAGTAAAATGGTGAGGTAGCGAAGTCGTCGAGTGCGTTGATGCGCCCGGCAACAACATCGAGCTTCTTATCGAAAAATAAATGTTCAGCCGCGAGATCCACTAGTCGTATCGTCTGATGGCCGAAGATCTGCTGGACCTGAAGACTGTTGGGAATGTCGTTCGACAGACTATTGCCGGTGCGTTCCGAACCCGACGCAAGGAACCAGGTGTCGTCGAGGCCGAGCAGCCTATGCAGATCCATTGAGACGCCGAGCGCGATGTTGTGTGTGTAGCGGAACTTGTGCACTTCTCCGCCGGCCGGGTTGCCGGCGGATTCGCTTTCGTAGGAACCGAAAACAGAAACTCCCGCATTGGCGAGTTCACCACGCATCCCATCCCAATTTCCACTCGCCCCTTGTAGCTGAGACCAGGATTCGGGCGAGAACAAAATCATAGGATCGAGTACGCCCCATTCGGACGCCCAATCGTGGTTTGTCGCGTGCATCCACGGCGTTGAGAATGTCTGTGCCTGCGCACGCGCCGTCGAAAGGATGCCGACGAGTATCAGGCCGATCAGTGATTTGAGGATTAACCGACTCATGCCAGCTCCTCTAGGATATGGCCTATCGACCAACGACGGCGTCTACCGGTTCGCGGTCCGCCACTGACGGGAAATGTCTTCGAGCGATTTTCCTTTGGTCTCGGGAACGTAACCGACTACGAATATGAATGCCGCCACGCCCATCGCGGCGTAAAGGAACCATAGCGACGATCCCATCATCGCCTGTAGAACCGGGAAGGAAAGGCTGACCAGAAAGTTCGCCATCCAGTTGGCCGCCGTCGAGACCGCGGCAGCGCGGGCCCGCGCGCGGGTGGGAAAGATTTCCGAAATCATCAACCATACGACCGGCCCGAGCGAGAAGGCGAAGCAGACGATGTACAGTCCAATGAATCCTACCGTAATTGGCCCAAGCTTCTGCTGATCGATACCGGTCGTCGAAACGAAGCGTTGCGCAACTCCGAGTGCGGCCAGGCTCAACGTCATTCCGCTGAGACCGGCCAGCAGCAAGGGCTTTCTTCCTACTCGATCGACCAACCAGATCGCGATCAGCGTGGACAGCACGTTGGTCACACCTATTCCGATCGTTGCCGCCAATGCGGTGCTCGCGCTGTCCAGGCCGGCCTTCTGAAAGATCTGCGGTGCGTAATAAATGATCGTGTTGATTCCGGTCACTTGCTGGAAAACCGCGAGCCCGACGCCGACAAGAAGCGCAGGACGAAGTCCGGGCATCAGCAGTTCTGTCCACGCGGCCGGTCGATTGTGCTCGAGGTCTTCGTGGATTTCTTTTACTTCCGCATCGATTTCGTCTGGAGACCGCACCAGCGACAACGCATGTCGCGCGGACTTTTCAGCACCAGTTTTCAGGAGCCATCGCGGTGACTCGGGCATCGCGATCATCCCGAGAACCAGCAACGAGCCGGGGATGCACGCGAGCCCGAGCATCCAGCGCCATGCATGTTCGGGCGCCAAAGATCGATCGACAATGTAGGAGACCAGGATGCCGGCGGTGACCGCCAATTGAAAAAGCGATACCAGTTTGCCGCGATTGCGCGCCGGCGACAGCTCCGCGATGTACATCGGCGCAGCGACTGATGTAAGTCCAATCGCCACGCCAATGATGACGCGACTCGCGATGAGAGCGTCCACGTTGGGCGCAACCGCCGACAAGATTGAGCCTGCAATAAAGCTCAACCCGGCGACAATATTGGTCCAGCGTCTGCCTATAGCGTCAGAGGTCGTTCCTCCGATCAGCGCGCCGAACAACGCGCCAAAGGTCACCGCGCTGACCACCAGTCCCTGCTCGCCCGGGCCAAGATGGAAGTCCGGGACGATGAACAACATCGCGCCCGCGATCACGCCGGTGTCGAAACCGAACAGAAGGCCGCCGAGCGCGGCGACCGCGGCTATCAGAGTGATGTACAGAGTCGTTGCGGGACGTCGATCGGAGCCCGGCGGCGGCTCTGCCGAGCGAGCCGCGCCGGACGGAGAAACATTGTCGTCAGCGCGGCCTGCCTCCGACGTTCTCTCCGTGCTCATGGTTCGGATCGTCTATTGAATCTGCCGCTATGCCTTCGCGCTCGGCCGGCTCGCCACCGACTTATGCCATCGTGCCAGGTTCTTCAGCGTCGGATCATACTTGACGCCGGCGAACTCGCCGAAATCGACAGCGACCTCTGCGGTGATATCCGCGATTGTGAAGCGATTGCCCGCGATAAACGGCTTGTTCCCAATCTGATCGTCGAGCCATTTGAACTGCTGCTCCACCGTCTCGCGCTGCGTCGCGCCGTATTCGGGAAACTGTTTTATCCGTCCTTTGAACAATTCGTTGGTGTGCTGGAAGACGCGCCCGACCGCAGAGAACAGATTCAATTCCATCCGCCGGTTCCACATCTCGATTTCCGCCTGCTCGCGATTGTCCTTGCCAAACAGATTGGGTTCCGGATGCAACCCTTCCAGGTAGCGGCAGATCGCGACCGACTCCGACAGATGGCTGCCGTCGTCGAGCTCCATGAACGGCAGACCTCCGGTCGGGTTCTTCGCGAGCATCTCCGGCGTGCGATTCTGGCCTTCGAAAAGGCTGACTTCCTCAGAGGGGATGTTGAGTCCTTTTTCCGCCACGAAAATTCTGAGCCGTCGCGGATTAGGGGCGAGAGCGAATCCATATATTTTCATAGTGGTTGCAATTTAAAACCTCGGCGAGTTCGCGTCAACCTTGCATTTGTTAAACACTTGGCCCCGGGAGTGTTACCTCGATGAATCTGCCTGAGTTTCAGGATCTCGACTTGAGCATCGCCCGCGCTCGAATCGCGCTGTCGCTCATCGCGATGCTGTCGCTGTACGTCGATCCGAGCACCGCCGGAGGCCTCTTTCACCTCAACGCCTACGCGTCGACGACTTTAATTTGCCATCTGGCGTACAGCATCGGAATTTATTTCGCGCTGAGCCGCCGCTTTTCGCGGGCCAATATTCGGGTACTTTCAACCGCATTCGATCTGGCCTTCGCGACGGCGATCGCATTCATAACCGAAGGTCAAACCAGCGCCTCCTACGTCTTCTTCGTGTTCGCGATCGTCGCGACCGGTAGCCGCGTGAGATCTCGTCCAATCATCACCGTGACGTTCTTGAGCGTGGCGTTATATCTGCTGGTGATTGTGCTCACCCAGGGAATAGCAAGCGCTTACTTGATGCGAGCGGTCTATCTCGCGATCGCAGGATATTTGATCGCATTCTTCTCGCAGCAGCAGGCGCGGTTTGAAGCGCACCTGCGCCAACTCGAATCGCGCGCCGAGCGAGAATCAATCGCGCGATCATTGCATGACGGCTACGTGCAGGCACTGGCTGGCGTCAACTTGCGCCTCGAGAGCTGCCGCGCGCTCCTTACCCGGAATCGCCCGCAGGACGCCCTCTCCGAAATCACTGACCTGCAAACCGGCGTCGCCCGCGAGTACGACGCGGTTCGAGTCTACCTGCGCTCGCTCGCGGGTATCGAGAATGGCCCCGCCGCGGAACGCACCTCGCAGGGTTCCGATCCCACCCTTGAAGTTCGCGCCGCGTTCAGTGGCCGAAGTCTTCTCGGCGAGCATATACTGATGATCATGCTCGAAGGCCTGCGCAATTCTCGAAGCCATGGACTGGCTAACCTGGTAAAGATTGACGTGCACGAGGTCGACGACAAAGTCTCGATCACAATTGAAGACGACGGCGTGGGCTTGTCCGACTCGTCGTCCCGCCCTTGGGCTATAGAGTCACGGGTTGCGGAATTGGAAGGCCGCATGAGCATGCACAGCGACGGTAGCACCCGAGTGCAAATCGAACTTCCCAACGGTTAAGCATGCCAACTCCCCTGCGTCTTATCATCGCCGACGATCACGCCCTCTTCCGGCAGGGGCTGAAATCGCTGCTACTGCTTCAATCGGAAACCGAGGTCGTCGCTGAAATAGAATCGGCAGACGATGTGCAGCCGGTCGTTTCCGCGACAGGCTGTGATGTCCTACTGCTCGATCTGCAAATGGACCGTTGGATGATGGACGACCTTCCCCAACTCAGCCGCCTGACCAATGTGATAGTGCTCACCGCCAGCGAAAGCGCTGAAAATGGTGTAAGAGCCTTGCGACTGGGTGCCAAGGGTATCGTGCAGAAGCGATTTGCGATCGAGACTTTGATGATGGCGGTGCGGTCGGTCGCCGATGGCATGGTCTGGATGCCGCCAATAGTTCAAACCGAATTTGCGCGACAGGAAAGCTCCAGTGGTAAGGAATTGACGCCGCGCGAATCCGAAATTGTCCGCTACGTCGCCTCCGGCCTGAGAAATACCGAAGTAGCTGAGCGACTATCGATAACCGAGAGCACGGTCAAAACTCACCTTAACAACATCTTTCAAAAGCTCGGCTTACGCGATCGTCTTGAGCTCACTCACTATGCGATCAAGACAGGAATGGTCGCAGTACTCGATCGCAATCGCTGACTCACCACTCACTGGTGATGCGCAAATGATCGGCATTGCCGCTAGATGCGGCAGTCGTCACTCTTCACCGATTTCTAGCTTCAACTGCAATTATCTCCGCGTTCATCGAATAGTTGTGATCTTCGATAGGTCACTCGTACCTCTCTAGTTCTACACCTTTGTCCATCTTTAGGTGGACACAAAAAAGTCTTTCTACGAGGCATACGTCTTGCTCTCTCTCAAAGCGGCGCGCCACGCGCAGGCGCCAGGCCAACGTCAAAATCAAACTCGGAGGGAGACGACAGATGTACTCAGGAATAGTGGGGTTACCGCAAAGGATCCGCGAAGCGTGGCGAGATCCGATGGTCCGCCGCAACGCCGGATCGTTATTGGCCGGCAAAATGATTGGACTGGGCCTGGTGCTGTTACTGATCACTAAGTGGTATCTGCCGGCCTCTGCCTATGCTGATGCCGCGCCGCCTTTGCCGCCGGCGCACATCAATGCGATCAACACGGTCTGGACACTTGTCGCCGCCTACCTGGTCTTCTGCATGCAGGTGGGTTTCGTAATGCTCGAATCGGGCTTCGCTCGCTCTCGCGAGACAGTCAACATCCTCGTCGAAGGTATCGCCGATACCTGCATTTGTGGCGTCACCTTCTGGTTGTGGGGCTTCGCGTTCATGTTCTGTCCGGGCACGCCGTGGATCGGCACCACCGGCTTCATGTTGCATGGCCTGGCACCCACCTACGGGACCACCGGCGTACCGCTACTCGCCTACTGGGTGTTCCAGTATGCGTTCGCCGACACCTGCTCGACAGTTACTTCCGGCGCGATGATCGGCCGTTGTGACTTCATTGGCGACTTACTCTACAGCGTCGGAGTCACTGGCTTCATCTATCCGATCATCGGTCACTGGGCATGGGGTCCGGACGGATGGCTTGCAAACCTGAACCCGGTTAACTTTCACGACTTCGCCGGATCAACCGTAGTTCATACGATCGGCGGAACTATCTCGCTCGCCGGCGCGATCGCGCTCGGACCTCGTCTCGGTCGTGTCTTCAAACGCGACGGCGGACAGCCGATGAAACCGCATGACCTCATTATCGGCGCGACCGGCGGCCTAATCCTGTGGTTCGGATGGTACGGATTCAATCCGGGCAGCACACTATCCGCGATGGATGCGCAAGGCATCGGCCGCGTCTCTTTCAACACAACCATAGCAGCCTGCTCGGCCGGCCTTACTTCGCTCTTCTACTCCTACTTCAAAGGACAAAAGTGGGATCTCGCACTAACGGTTAATGGATTCCTCGCCGGCTTGGTCGCGATCACCTGTCCATGCTACTGGGTCGATCCTGAAGGTGCGTTCCTTCTAGGAATCGGCGCCGGGATCGTAGTGGTTTGGGGAATCGACTTACTCGAGTACCTCCGCATTGACGACCCCATCGGTGCCGTTCCGGTGCATATGATAGCCGGCATCTGGGGCACGCTCTCGCTGGGGCTGTTCGCCGCTGGTAAGTACGGTGCACCTACTGCATTGGGCGCGGACACCAGCAGCGTTGTCACCGGCCTCTTCTACGGAGGTGGCCTGGGCGTCTTGAAAGCGCAGATGATCGGCAGCTTCTCGATCACCATCGCGACCTTTGTTGCCTCGATGGCACTAATGTACGCCGTCAAGTGGAGCTTCAGACTCCGCATTCCGACCGAGGGCGAAATCGAAGGACTCGACTTGCACGAACACGGCTTCCCCGCGTACCCGGAATATGTAGTTACCGGTAACGACGGATGCCCCAAGACGATCGACGACGTACCGGTCGGCCGCCGCACTGGTATCAAGCTTCCAAAAATCAAGATGAAGGAGGCCAGCTAGTAGACTCTTCAACGTGAACCGCACGATGGCTTTGCGGGAAGTCATCGATGTGCGTGAAGCAAACGGGCCGGCCCGAGTCGAAATTCAGCCAACGACTCGAGGCCGGCCCGAGCCTACAATGACACTAGTTAAAAGATTGCTGAAACACGCCTTCACCGTCTTTGCCAGTAAAGTCTCCGACTTCTACAAGGCGCATGTGTTCTGGCGCAAAGTAGAACGCGCGCTCGCTCTCAATCAACGCGGCGAGGTTCGCTCCGACGGCCTGCAGCTGACCGCGGCGAAGCTAACCCTGCGTATCGATTGGCTCGCCCGCGAAGTTCACCCATGGGACCGCAATTTGCCTGCCGCGCAGGCCGAACGCCTGCTCACTCAGCAATGTCTCGACGATGCCAACGCCGCGATCAGCAGGCTCTTTGCTGAAATTCCGGTGCTCGACACGATTGAGCTATGCGTCAGGCGTGACATCTCGCGGCCCCCGATCCTATCCGGGACCGTCCATCGCGACTCGCTAAGAGCCAACGACTACGCGTCGACCGGGATGAGACTCCGCGCAATCGGCTTGAGCTTCCGCATGAGCAACCTGTGCCTTGAGGAAGTCGAAGCTAGTTGAAAGCGTGCTTATTGTTTCAACCTAGCCGCTCGCGATGATACGCGAGATAGATCGCAGTGCCGACGGAACCGCCCACGGAAAGGAACAGGTACATTACGATGAAGCCCACCGAGGGCGGCGTCAGTTGATGCAGTGACCAGAAGAGCACCAGGTTTACTGGTACATAGAACGCATACACGATCGAAAGCGGCAGCACCCATGCTTTAAGCTTCCATATGCCGAACGCATAGCTCGCCAGGATGATCCCGAAAATCGGACCGAGCGCGAGATTGATCCCAACCCCCTGGAACTTGTGCCCGAGAATTACCAATCCACCCACCGCGGGATCGTTCGCGTACTGGAATCCCTTGGTGAAATCCGAAAACGCCAAAACGGCAAACAGCACCGTCATGACGGTGAGAAACGTGCCGCGCGACGCAACGCCGGATTCTGCCGCTTGGTCCATGCAGGGCAACCTAATCGCAGAAGGAGGCTCCCGCAAGAGCTTCGTGCGCGGGTTCGAATCGAAAATCCTCGAAAATAAACGGCCGAAGCGCTTCCGCCCGGCCGTTCATCGATCTCTTGAAGGCGCGCGCCTCAGCCTTTCAGGAACTTCCTGATCGCGCCGACCAGCGCTTCCTGCTGCTCGTACATCACCATGTGCCCGGCATTCTTGATCAGCTCGAGCTTGCTGTTTTTGATCCGGCTCGTGAACTCCTTCGCATAGGCCGGCGGGATCAGCTTGTCGTCGTCGCCCCACAGCAGCAGCGTCGGCGCCGCAATCCGGTAGGCGCGCTTCTTCAGTCCCCGATCCGGTATCGGCCACAGGAACTTGCTCGCCGTCGCGAGCCGCTTCACCCGCTCGACGTACATCGTCTCGAGCGCCTTGAAGTCACTCGGAATCGCGGTCATCATCTGCGCCGCCGGCGAATTCGGATCGTGGAACAGCAGCGGGGCGATCTCCGTAAGTTGCGCCGCGAACAAATCGGGAATCGGCACCTCGTCGATCCAGAATCCCGCCGGCGCGATCAGCACCAGCTTCTTCGCGCGATGAATGTCGAATGCGGCGACCTCGGCCGCCATCATCCCGCCCATCGAATGCCCCACGATATTGGCGGTCGGGATTTTCATCTCGTCCATCAGCTCGTGAATGAACAGCACCGCGTCCGCGATATCATCTATATGCTCGTTGCCGGTCGAATCGCCGTAGCCCGGGAACTGCGGCGCGTAAACCTTGAAATGCTTGCCGAGATCCTCGAGGAACGGCTCGACCGGCATCAGCCCGCCCGCGCCGTGGAGGAAGAGCAGCGGCTCGCCGCTCCCATAGGTCTGCATCTCGATCGAAAATTTTCCGTTTGCGATTTTCTCCGTCGTGTTCATTTTCCGCTGCGAGCCTCCGCGCTGGCGATGGCGCTCGCCTGCGCCTTGCCGTTCACTGTTCGCTTCTCGAAATGGACCGGATTCGGAACCGCGAAGTCCGCCTGCGGCAGGTCACGCTTGGGCGACCACCGATCTTCGAAGTTGCCCCACAGGTCGCGCATGTGCGGCATCACCTCGGTCGCGAACAGGCTGGTGCTCTTGCGCACCAACTCCGGCGGCATCGAGCCGATCTGCATCAGGATCATCAGATGACCGCAGTTGAGCGAGGTCATCGCCTCGCGCAAACGCTCGCGCACCGTCTTCGGCGATCCCGCGATCACGTATCCCTGATCGATAAAGTCCTTCCACTTGAGGCCCTCGCGCCGTAGCGCCGCCTGGTCCCCAACTTGTCCGAGCACACCCGCCTTGATCGTCTTGACCGTGCGATATCCGGGCGCGTCGGCGAAGCCGTTATAAACGTGCAGGCATCGGTTGTAGAAGTAGTCCATGTGCGGCGCGTAATCCTTCTCCGCCTGCTCGTCAGTCTCCGACACCGCGACCACTTGCGCGAAGCCAAGGCTGTACGGATTCAACTCCTTGCCTTTTTTCGCCATCACTTCCCAATAGCCATCCGCGACTTTCTTGCCCGCGATATATCCGAAGTAGGATAGGAAGCTGTATTGGTAATTGTTGTCCGCGCAGAAATCGTAAGTCTCAACCGAGCCGCCGCCCGGAATCCAGATAGGCGGATGTGGCTGCTGGAGCGGCTTCGGCCACAGGTTCACGTAGCGCAGCTTGGTGTACTTGCCGTTGAACGAGAACACGTCCTTAGCCTTCCATGCCTTGATAATCAGATCGTGCGCCTCGTAGTACTTCTCGCGGATCGTCGCGGGAACTTCGCCGTAGCAGAAGTTCGTGTCCATCGAGGTGCCGACCGGGAATCCCGCAATCAGCCGCCCGCCCGAGATCACGTCGAGCATCGCGAATTCCTCGGCGACCCGAATCGGCGGATTGTACAGCGCGATCGAGTTGCCCAGCACCACCAGGTTCGCGTTGCGCGTGCGCCGGGTCAGCGCCGCCGCCATGATATTCGGCGACGGCATCAGCCCGTATGCGTTCTGGTGATGTTCGTTGACGCCGAGCCCGTCGAAGCCCATCTGGTCGGCGTACTCGAGTTGATCGAGATAGTCGTTGTAGAGCCGATGCCCGACTTTCGGATCGTACAAGTCGCGCGGGATATCGACCCACACGCTGCGATATTTTTCCTTGAAGTCCTCCGGCAGGAACCGATACGGCATCAGATGGAACCACGTAAACTTCATATCTAGTTCTCCTTTTGCGTCGTCGCGATCACGCCGGCGCGATCAGCGCAACTTCTTCCGAGTTTGTATTTTTTCCATTCCGAGCGCGCGATGTGCGCATCGCGCTAACTGACTTTTTATTGTTTCGTGAGATCGCCCCGCGATCGCGACTCGCCACGCTCAACTGCGACTCCGCCAGATGAGACTCCAGCGCCTCTTCCAGAAAATGCTCCGGGTTGAGCCCGGTCACGTCGCGGAAGAAATTATCGTCGCCCATCAGCATGAACGCACCGTTCATGCTCGCCCAGATAACCGCCGCGGTCTTCTTCGGCCCCATCGAGTTGGCGATTACCCCCGCCACAAACGCGCGCCGAATCAACCGCTCCCACAGCCCGAAGATCTCATGACTTAAATCCATCACGCGCTGAAAATTCCGCAGTTCGGATTTCCTTTTCAGCCGCTTGTGCAACTGCGCGTAAACCACAGAATGCTGTGACAGAAAAATCTCGCGCGACTCGCGCAAGTAATCGAGGTAAGCAGAGGCGATCGTCTTGAGCTCATCGAGCGGATCGAGCCCGCGCGCAAAAATCTCGAGGTAGCGTGCCCGCAACTGCTCGGCCCGTTCGGCGATAAGGCTCAGGTACAAATCGTCGCGCGAGGAAAAATAAAGATAGATAGTCCCAACCGCAATCTCCGCCTCGCGCGCCACCATCTCGATAGTCGCGCCCTCAAGCCCATGCTTGGCGAAAACCTTCGCCGCCGCAGCAAGAATCGCGTCCCCGCGCGCCTGCCGCTCCCGCCGATGCCGTTCCTGAACGCTCATCGATTCTCAACTCGCACTGAATGAGGATTCATATTATGAACTAAACCTCATAGCGCGATCGAAGAAAACTGTCAAACTGCGGAAAAGGGAATGATACGCGGGAGAGTTCAGACAACCGCGTGCATCATCTCTGAGACCCGGTACACGCGCAGACCGTCACGACGGCCGTCGAAATAACGGCGCTGCGCATCTTCGGACGTCAGCCGAAACACTTTCGAGAAGCCCAATTTTATGAGCCACTGCTTGCACTCGTCCGGATCGAGCCTGGTGATCCAGGGCTCCCCACGCATCGCCGCGCCGTTGGCCGCAAACAAGGAGACCTCGGCATCTATCCCGCTTAGATGACCCTGCGGGATAACAAATTGGAAAGTTATCTCGCTTGCACGCGGCAGCGACGCGACAAAACACAGCGTCGTCTCGATTGCATCGCGAGTCAGATACTGGGTAACGCCAAGCCAGGAAAAGAACGAGGTCGCGCCGCGATCGAACGAACTCGCTGCCAATGCCTCGTCGAGAGACTGATGCTCAAAATCGCACGGGCAGAAGCGCACATTCGCCGGAATCTGGATTCCGCGCGCCGCCAGCCGCTCCCGCTTATATTCCTGGCTCGATGGATGATCGACTTCGAAGATCGTGAGCTTGCGCGCCCAGTCGGGCTGTCGATACCCATATGTATCGAGGCCCGCACCCAATATGACGTACTGGCGGATTCCTGCGCTGACCGCCGACTGCAGGCAGTCTTCCGCAAACCTGCTGCGCAACACGAAGGCCGAGCGCAATAACAGTGCAATCGGTGTTCTGTAATCCCGCTCCACAGCCAGAATCTCCTCGCGGCTGCAACCCTCCGCGAGCCCGACGGCGATCGGGTCGTCGAGGATTCGCGGCTCATCGTCGAGCACCTGATGCGCCGCGCGCTGCACCGCGGTGAGGATCATTGTCGAACTGGACTCGCGAACCTTCATGCAGGAAATTATCGTCGGGCGGACCTCCCGCCGTCTATATCGTTCGGTGTCACCGACGCGAGTCCGCGAGCACAGGTGACGCCTCCCGCATCCAGCTCTATGCGCTCTCCAGCATCCCCAACACCCGCCAAACCGGCGCGACGCGCCAGTTTACCGCCCCGATCTGATCGAGGAACTCGATCAGCTCCGCGCATGCCTCCTGCCAGAACCGCCGCCGCGCCGGATTTCGCCGCGCGATACTCGCGGCTTCAGCCGGCAACCCCAATTCCTCATAGACTCGCGAGCTCACCAGCTGCCCGAGCAGCGCCCACGTCACGATCGGCGCCTGTACTCTGATCCACACCCGCACCGGCAACGACATCTTCGCGTAGTTCTCTTCCAGCCAATGACGCGCGTAGCCGAGATGCC
>Ga0210407_10002944_pt1 | contig 14166 bp, 12 predicted proteins | sample IncBWC27MmetaG_FD_150860 | JGI IMG/M metagenome (GOLD analysis project Ga0210407, IMG submission 150860) | Forest soil microbial communities from Barre Woods Harvard Forest LTER site, Petersham, Massachusetts, United States - Inc-BW-C-27-M | ecosystem: Environmental > Terrestrial > Soil >... | reverse complement strand
AAGAGCGGCAGCCTCGGTCCAGGCGCCCCGCTCAATCGCGTAGCGCGCCGGGATCGCGGCGAAGGCCGTGTAGCCGGCAAGGACTGCTCCGGTTGGATTCACATTCGCCGCGGCAGCCTGGGTTTTCTGGAGTTCGTCGCTGCGATCTACTTCGTGCTTCGCCTCGGCATCCTGCGCTCCCTGCAAGTACGCATAGACCATGAAATCGCGCGCGTGATTGTAACCCTTGGCAACCGCCAGTGCGGCCAGGTTGGACTGAATCGACTCCTGCCACATCCCAAGCATGGAATAGGTATGAGACGGCATATGGAGGGCATGAGGCGCCGAGGGAGCAACGTCACCGTATTGCCGCGCCGCAGAAAGCCCGCGGTCCGCCAGCGCCGGGAAATCATAACTGTGGATCAGGTAATGGAGCGCGCCAGGATGTTGCGGTTGAGTAGCCAGCACTTTCTCGAGGATCGCGCCGGCCTTCAGCTGCCGGGTGTAGTTCTTGTCCGCGGGCAGGACGACAACGGCTTCATTGATGGCGAGCGCATAGAAGATCGCGGCCTCTGAATCTTCGGGATAGTGAAGGTACACTTGTTCCATCGCCTTTTCATAGTCCAGGACCCGCGTTCGGTAATCGCGTTTTTCCGGATCCTTATAATAGGTTCCTATGGCCGCGATGTAGTCCCGCTCGCGTTGCGTCTTGGCGCCTATGGTCTCGGCCTTGGCAATGGCTTCCAATCCATCTTTGAGGACCGGAGGGGCCGGGCGGCCAACCAGCGGATTCATCCGCCGGCTCATGGCGATTCCCCAGTATGCCATCGCGCAGCTGGGGTCTATTTTCGCGACCTCGGTGAATGCGTTGAGACCCTGGGGATACCAGAAAGAGTGCAGCATGGCGAGGGCGTGATCAAATTCCTGCTGCGCGGCAGGAATGCAGGACACAGGAAAGTGGACCTTTCCCAGCCTCTCCGGGCTTCCCATTTTCTCTTGAGCGGGCAGCATGGACGCTGACAGGAACACCGCGAAGATCAGGCATAAAATGCGTTTCATCTGAGTAAGATCATACGCTCCCGGCTGGAGCCCGGCCAGACGCAAAGCTGATCTAGTTGTGGGCTTCGACAACGGACGAGGGGCGCCGTTTTCATCCCGCCCGGTTGCCTGCTGGATCGTATAACATCGCTGGCAGGACTCGGATCGGAGCCGGCATGGATGTGTACCTGGTTGACGGGACGTGTGAATTGTTCCGGTATTTTTTTGCGGTACCTGCCGCGACGGATGTAAATGGCCATGAAGTCGGCGCGGTGCGCGGCGTTCTGACCACCGTTTTGTCCATGATCGAGGCTGGCGCGACCCACATTGGCGTGGCGACAGACCACGTTGTGGAATCGTTTCGCAACGATCTGTATCCCGGATACAAAACCAGCGAAGGCGTAGCGCCTGAGTTGCTATCGCAGTTTCCGATTCTTGAACAAGCGCTCGAAGCCATGGGAGTGGCGGTGTGGCCCATGGTCGAGTTTGAAGCGGACGACGCGCTGGCTTCCGCGGCCGCCAAAGCGGCAAAGGATGACCGGGTGGGCCAGGTCTTCATTTGTACGCCCGACAAGGACCTCAGCCAGTGCGTTGTCGGGACGCGTGTCGTTCAGCTCGACCGCAGGCGTGACGCCGTGCGCGATGACGCGGGTGTTGAGGCGAAATTCGGAGTAAAGCCTTCGTCCATTCCAGATTACCTTGCGGTGGTCGGCGACAGTGCCGATGGCTTCCCCGGTGTTCCCGGATGGGGCGCAAAAGGCGCGGCCCTCGTTTTATCGCAGTATGCGCATCTTGAAGATATTCCCAAAGATTGGAAGGAATGGCATCCATCCATCAAGAAGGCCCGTGCGCTATCGGAATCACTATTCAGCGCATGGAATGACGCCCTGCTGTTCCGCACTCTTGCAACGCTGCGGCTGGACGTTCCGGTTTTTAGTACGATTGAGGACCTTCGCTGGAAAGGACCGCGCCCGGACTTTGAGGAGCTTTGCCGGCGCATGAAATCATTCAGCCTGCCAGGCCGGGTAGCGTCGGCAAGAGCGAAGACAGTCCAAAATGCATAGGTCATTTGAGAAACTGCAGGATGGGAACCGGGTTCCTTGGTCAAGTAGGATTTTCAGTTAGCGGACGGTATGTCCACGCCCACCCCGCCCCGCGCCTTGACAATACATTCCAGTCGTTCTACTTTCAATAAGTGACACGCTTTGTACGCGCAATTTTCGTGGCGCTGCTGGTTGCCAGTCTCGCGGGATACGCGATGGACTGTCTGGCCATGTCAACGCCTGATGAAGCGATGCAATGCTGCGACTCCATGCCGTGTCCATCACAGGGCCACAACGGGAGCGAGGATTGCTGCAACACGATGCCGGCCCTGCACACGCCGTTTTTGCAGGCGCACGCGGCACATGACTTTTCCCCTGCGCCGGGCTTCTTCGCCATGCTGCCAGGCGTTCATGCTTCTCAAGATTCAGGTTCCTCGGCGCACGTCGTTGTAGTCGCCCACGGCCACGCGCCGCCCATTCCGCAACCTAGCCTCTCTCCTCTTCGCATCTAGCCGGCCTTCCAGCTTGCTCCCGGTTCTACCGGACGTGTGCCTTGGCACACCTGATTTCTGCTGGAAGGAAAAAATCATGCAATTTCGAAGATCCAGGGGCCGCAGCGGGCCTTTCTGGGCGCGCGTTTTGTTTTTCTTGTCGTGTTGGGCCGTTGCGGCAAGCGCGCAAGGTCCCGCTCCGGAAACAGCGCCTCCTTTATTCCCGGGCGGCGGACTTGTTTCCTACAACTCCGTTTTCACCACGCGCGGACCAGCGCTGGCAATCGGGCCTGACAGCCGTCCGACCTTCACGCATGAAGGCGATTTCAACTTCACCTGGGGGTTCCATCATGACTTTGATTTGACCGTCGTGCTCCCCGTGATGACCAACCATTTTGCCACCAGCGGAGCCTTAGCCGGAGGAACGGGGCTCGGCGACGTGATGGCGCTCATCAAGTACCGCTTTTATCGTCGCGATTCCAAACGAGGTACCACTCAAGCTTCGGTGACGTTGGGCCCTAAATTTCCCACCGGCCGGACGAATCTGACTGATGGAAACGGAAGACGGCTGCCCGCGGGCCTGCAACCCGGTTCGGGATCTACGGACGTTTTTGTGGCTGCGAATTGGACTTACACCGGCCTTTTCAACCTCCGGCGGCTGGTTGCTGATGAAGATTTCCATTCCCTTGTGCGTTCCACCGGAACGCAAGCAACGCGCCTGGGAAGCGAAATCGAATCCCGCTTCTGGCTGTCCTACCGGCCATACGAGTCAAAGAATGGTGCGCGGGAATGGTTCATTGGTCCCGATTTGATGTGGCTGCATTCGCAGGATGACCGCGTTTCCGGAAATACGCAAAAAGGAAGCGGCGGAGACGCGCTACTCGCCGGAATCACCACCTATTTAGGAGTGCGTCCGGGAATGCATGTCTGGCTCGGCACGGATTGGGACGTTGCCCACTCAAATGGCGCAACGTTCATGCCGCTTCGCCGTCACATCAGCTTCGGCATTACCCAGCAGTTCAGAATGCATTTTTAGAAACGAAAGGAGACAACATGAATAAGAAATTCGCACTCCTGCTCCTGCTTGGCTGCGCGCTGGCGCCGCTGTCGCAGCCGCAGATCAAGCACATTGAAATGCGCGTGGAAGGCATGACGTGAAACTTTTGAGCCTACGGGGTGAAACAACACCTCGGACGCCAGTCTGGCGTTCAAACAGTGGAAGTCAGCTTGATTGACGGGAAAGTGCAGATCACACCTAAAGAAGATGGGCGAATCGAACCCGCCCAGCTGCTCAAGGCAACCTACGACAGCGGCGTGAGCGTAGCCGAGATGGATTTGATCGCGCGTGGAAAGATCGTGAAGGACGCTTCGGGTAATCTGGCTTTGCAGATTGGGTCGAACCAGTCGTTTGCGATCACGCCTAATGATGTATCGAAGACGCTGGAGGCGCTGGTGGATTCATCGTCAATCGTCACGCTCCGCGGTGAGTTATACAAGAAGCCTCCAGGCAAGAAAAAAGCAGATCCTTCAGTGCCGCTGAAGCTGCTGGTCCTTGAGGTGCTAAAGAAGGAGTAAATGCCAGGAAGACGATTGTTGATTCTATGTCTTGCCGGGATCGGACTCACCGGATGCCAACCGCATACGGCGGGTCCTTCTCCGGCAAGAGAAACATCCATTGCAGCGGGCGAGATTGGTTCCCGAATGCCCGAGTTCTCTGTCCAGGACTTGCAGGGCCGGCAAGTTTCTTCAGCGGACTTGCGCGGCAAAGTTGTGCTCATTGATTTTTGGAGTACGTGGTGCCAGCCTTGTAAAAAAGAAATGCCCGGGTATCAGCGGCTGCTCAACCGTTACGGTCCACGCGGGTTTGCCGTCGTCGGATTCAAGCTCGACATCATGGCGGACACAGAAGACCCAGTCCGGTTTGCCAAAAAACTCGGCGTCCGTTATCCGCTGGCTGTCGCGTCGGACGCAGTGAGGCAGAAGTTTGGCGGCATTGAAGGTCTGCCGACAACCATGATCTACGACTGCCAGGGAATAGTGCGCAAGAAAATCATCGGGTTTGAATACACGGACGCCGTCGAGGCGGATTTAAAACCGCTGCTTTGATGCGCGCTGTATCAATAGTCCGTTCGACGCTCCATGGCAGCGCGTCTGGACATCGCCAACTGTTGTGAGTCAAAATGCGGTGTCCCCGCATCAAACAGAATCTTTATGTCCAGCCCAACTTCCCCAAATCCTCGACTTCCCGCGGTCATTGGGCGCACCGACCAGATGTTTCCCAGGCTGACGGCCGCGCAGATCGCGCGCATCGCGGTGCATGGGCGCGTGCGTTCCGTGCAGCAGAACGAGGTGCTGGTGGAGCAGGGAGACCGCACTGTCCCGTTCTTTGTGGTGACCGCCGGAGAACTGGAGGTTGTGCGACCCCAGGGAACAAAAGAAACGATGGTCACCGTTCATCAGCCTGGCGACTTCACCGGCGAAGTCAACATGATCTCCGGCCGCCGGGCCCTCAATCGCATACGTGTCCGCCAGCCGGGCGAGGTGATCGAACTGGACCGCGAACACTTGCTGGCCCTGGTGCAGACCGACGCCGAGCTGGGCGAGATCATCATGCGGGCTTTCATCCTGCGGAGGGTGAACCTGTTTGCCTACGGGTTCGGAGACGTGGTCCTCGTCGGATCCAGTCATTCCGCCGGGACGCTGCGCGTCAAAGAGTTCCTCACGCGTAACAGCCATCCTTATTCATACATTGATTTGGACCACGATGCCGACGTGCAGGACCTGCTGGACCGTTTTCACGTCACCGCCACGGACGTGCCTGTGCTGATCTGTCGCGGCGACGTGGTGCTCCGGAACCCGACGAACCGGCAGATCGCCGACTGTCTCGGCTTCAATGACGCGATTGACCAGACACACGTACGCGATCTGGTGATCGTCGGCGCGGGGCCCGCGGGGCTGGCGGCGGCCGTGTACGGCGCGTCGGAAGGGCTCGACGTGCTGGTGCTGGAAGAGGACTCACCTGGAGGCCAGGCTGGCTCGAGTTCCAGAATCGAAAACTATCTGGGATTTCCTACGGGGATCTCCGGCCAGGAACTTACCGGGCGGGCGTACACGCAGGCGCAGAAGTTCGGCGCGCAGGTGATCATCGCGCGGGGCGCGATGCGACTTACCTGTGACCGGACACCTTACACCGTCGAAGTAGACGATGGCGACCGCGTTCCGGCGCGCGCGGTCATCATTGCGACCGGAGCAGAGTACCGGAGACTGCCCCTCGAAAACCTTTCGCGCTTCGAAGGCGCCGGCGTGTATTACGGCGCAACTTTTGTGGAAGCCCAGTTGTGTGGAGGACAGGAAGTGATTGTGGTTGGCGGGGGAAACGCAGCCGGACAGGCCGCGGTGTTTCTGGCGCAGACGGCAAAACGTGTCTATGTCGTCGTCCGGTCCGGCGGCCTGGCGGAGACCATGTCGCGCTACCTGGTCCGGCGGATCGAGGAAACTCCAGCGATCGAATTGCGGCCATACACGGAGATCGTGGGGCTCGACGGCGACGAGCATCTCAAATCCATCCGCTGGCGGAGCAATCAAACTGGAGAAATCGAGACACTCAACATCGGCCACGTGTTTCTTATGACCGGCGCCGCTCCCAATACCGGATGGCTGGACGGGTGCGTTGCGCTCGACGCCAAAGGATTCATCAAAACGGGACCAGACCTGTCACCGGAAGACCTGACCGCCGCGAAATGGCCGCTGGACCGTCCGCCTCAACTTCTCGAAACCAGTCTGCCGGGCGTGTTCGCGGTCGGCGACGTGCGCTGCGGCAACATCAAACGCGTCGCTTCGGCCGTGGGAGAAGGGTCGATTGCGGTGTCGTTCGTACATAAGATACTGAATGAATAAACAGGAAAATCCTTACCACTGATTAACACTGATGACACTGATTTCCACAATTGCCAAAATTGAAGAACAAGTCATTAGCCTTTAGTACTTGGCCTTAGTCGTTAGCTGTGCAGTTTCCTTAGCCTCGCCTCAAATTCAGTGTCATCAGTGTTGATCAGTGGTAAGAATTTTTGGCAAGATCTTGTTCATCCACAATCCGGCCTTCACGCAGCAGCAACATGCGGTCTCCGAGAGCGACAGCTTCGTCGCGATCATGGGTGACCAGGAGCACGGGGATCCTCGCCTGCTCCAGCCAACGCTTCAGGTCGGCTATGATTTCCTGCTTGAGCGCGTCATCGAGCGCGGAAAACGGCTCATCCAGCAATAAGAAGCGCGGCTGAATCACCAGCGCGCGGGCCAACGCCACACGCTGGCGCTCTCCCCCGGAGAGCTCGTCCGGACGGTGCCCGGCCACGTGGGCAATGCGAAAGCGTTCCAGAATGTCATGGACGATCCGTTTCTTTTCCGTACCGTTGACTCTGATTCCAAAGCCAACGTTCTCCGCGGCCGCAATGTGGGGGAACAGCGCAAGCTCCTGGAACAGATATCCCGCGCGCCGCTGCTGCGCTGGAACATTGATTTTGCGGGCAGAATCGAACAGCAGTTCGCCGCTGATTGAGATGTTGCCCTGGTCAGGCCGCAGCAATCCGGCAAGGCATTGCAGGATTGTGGTCTTCCCGGAACCGGAAGGGCCAAAGACCACGGTCACGCCGCAAGCGACGGAGAATTCCACGTCCAGAGTAAACGGACGCCGCCTTTTTGCGGCGATCGTCCGGCGCAAATTGACTTGCAGGCCGTTGGGCTTCGTCGCGCTGGGCTTCGTCGCGTTGGGTTGCGTGGTGTTGATCGGGGCAGCGTTCATTTGCTTCCCCAGAATGGCGCGCGAAGGTTGAGTCCGTACACAACGCAGAGCAACAAAAAAGAAAAGACCAGCAGCGCCAGTGCCGTCTGGTTGGCGGAAGCGTAGTTCAGGTCCTGCACCTGGTCGAAGATATCAATGGAGAGAGTGCGGGTGGCGCCGGGAATGTTGCCGCCAACCATCAGGACTACGCCGAATTCTCCCACGGTGTGCGCAAAGCTGAGCACCATGGCCGCGACCAGAGAGGGCCAGGCCAGCGGCAACACAATGCGCCTGTAGATCTTTCCCCGGCCCGCGCCCAGGGTCCGCGCCGCCGCGATCAGCTTCTGGTCCACCGCGCGAAAGCCCGCAACCATGGGATTCACGGCGAAAGGCAGGCTGTACAGCACGGAAGCCACTACCAGTCCGCTGAACGAAAATGCCAGGGTGCTGCCGGTAAAACGCTCGTACCATCGGCCCAGAAAAGTCCCTCGTCCAAAAGCCACCAGCAGATAGAAACCCAACACGGTGGGAGGGAGCACGATCGGCAGGGCCACTACGGCTTCCGCAAGGAATTTCCAGCGGCGCGGGGAAAACGCAATCCACAGCGCGATGGGGACGCCGACCAACAACAGAATGACTGAAGCCAGCGACGCCAGGCGGGCCGTGAGAACAAAAGCGGGCCAGTTCATTTCTTTGGACCTTCAGGAGCGGGGCTTCCGAAACCATATTCGCGCAGGACCTTGTAGCCATCGCCTGATACCAGGAAATCCACGAAGCGACGCGCGGACTCTCTCTGCTTTGAGGAACGCACTACCACCGCCGCCTGGTTGAGTGGCGGATAGGAGTCCGCGGGCAGCACAACGTAATGGCCGCTTTTTTGCATGGCGTCAGCGCGGGCCAGCGCCAAAGCTATGAACCCCACATCCGCATTACCGGACTGGGCAAACTGCGCGGTCTGAGAAATGTTCTCGCCCAGGACGAATTTGGACTTCACCTGGTCGTAGACGCCGTAACTCTGTAGCGCCGCGACGGCAGCCCGGCCGTAGGGCGCATGATCGGGATTGGCGATGGCAATCTTGCGGACGTACGCCTCCTTCAGGGCGTCCAGGCCACCGGCCAGCGGCGGCGGATCTGTGGTTGAAATCGGCAGGGGGACACTGTTCGGCCACCAGAGAACGAGTTTGCCGCGCGCATAGAGCTTGAGGGTCCCAGGCTCGGTCAAGCCCGCCTGCTCAAGTTTGTCCGGGTAACTCTTGTCGGCGGAAAGAAACACATCAAATGGCGCGCCATTTTGGATTTGCGCAAAGAAGTTGCCCGACGATCCCAAAGACACCGACACATGGATGCCGGTTTGCTTTTCAAATAAGGGCGCCAGCTTCTGCATGGCGGCGCCCAAATCGGCGGCGGCGGCAACCTTGATTTCCTGCGCCCGAATGCTGGAAACCACAAAGACCACTGCAAGAAACAACCGGCTAGGGACGGACAATCATCACCTCCGTGGATTTGATCAGCGCGGCCGCCGTGTCACCTTTCTTCAGGCGCATTTCCGCCACGGCGTCCGCCGTAATGATGCTGGTAAGCACCTGGCCGGCAATGGACATCCGCACCTGGGCCATCAGGCCATCCACTTTGACTTCCAGCACGCGACCCATCAACTGGTTGCGCCCGCTGATCCGGCGGAAATCGCGCCGGCTTTGCGGCCCGGTCTTCACTTCCGACCGGGGAATGAACCGCTCCATCTCAGATTCAGGTATACGGTGATGGCCGCCCGGCGTGGTCACGGTCCGGAGCTTGTGGCTGTAGATCCACTTCTTGAGCGTGGGATAACTGATGCCCAGCCGGACGGCGGCCTCTCGGGGTTTCAACGGCATGGTTGTGATTTTATACGATTAAAATCGTCCCAGCGCTACTATTTATTATGACAAATAATCTGACGGCGGGATTCCGCCTTGACGTTCCAAAGCTTATATTTGGCGGTTTAATGATTTCTAAGGGAAATAAAAAATATTCCTGATCTCTGTCATAAATCCCCCAAATTCGCGATACAAAATGCCCATCCTGGGGTAGAATGCTTCGCAATTCGTTGTGGCGGCCAGCGGTAGCCTGGTATCTGGAACCGCGGCAGTTCCAAAAAAGATCTTTGAGAACCTTTATTTCGTCATTCCAAAAAAGGAGCAGTGAGGGACATGAGACATTCAAAGGTGCTTTCCAGTTTCCTGGTTTTCAGTCTTCTTGTTGCAAGCATCAGCGCATTCGCGCAGAGCTCAAGCAGCGCGACCATCGTGGGCCGGGTTGTTGACCCGCAGGGAGCGGTCGTCGCCAATGCAAAAGTCACGGCAACAAATGACGCTACCGGCATCAGCCGGACCACGAACACCACTTCCTCCGGAGACTACGCCTTGCCGAACCTCGCTCCCGGAACGTACACGGTGAAAGTCGAGGCCGCGAGCTTTGCAGTTTCTGAAGCCAAAAGTCTGAAACTGAACGTCGGTGACCAGAGCGACCTCAATTTCAAACTCGCAGTCGCGGGCGCCGCACAGACAGTTGAAGTCACCACCGGAGCGCCGCTGATCGAGACCACCAAGACTGATGTTTCCATGGTGGTGAGCGACCTGGATATGCAGCGCCTTCCGCTGACTGCCGGCGCCGGCGGTGTTGCCAATGACTACGCGCAACTGGCGCTGACTGCGCCGGGCGTGAAGCTGGACACCAGCGGTCTCACTACGGACCTGATCGGGCCTGGCTCGATCAACAATCGCGGCAACCTCTTCCAGGTGGACGGCGCCAACATCACCGACCAGTTGGTATCGGGCCGCGATGGTCTGGGCGCATCGGTGGAAGAGGTCCAGGAATTTCAGGTGCTCACCAACAACTACAACGCCGAATACGGGCAGGCCGGCGGACTGATCGTCAACGTGGTGACCAAATCCGGCACCAACAAGTTCCACGGCGACGGTCACATGTATTTCCGGGGAAGAAACTTCGGCGCTTCCAACCCGTTCTACAACCTGGGATTGATTCAAAACCAGGATTCGCGGTGCCCTAACATTGCCAGCAATGACGTCTCCGGATGCCCGCGGGCCCCTTTCCACCGGAAGGAAGGCGGCTTTACCGTCGGCGGTCCTTTCATTAAGGACAAGCTGTTCTGGTTTGCCAGCTTCGAGTTGAGCCGAAGCGCTACGCCGCTGACTCTGACGCCTCCAGGCGGGGCCATCACGCTCTCCCAGCCGGTAAACAACCTGTTGTACTCGGGCAAGCTGGACTACCACGTTTCCACCAACAATAACCTGACCATTCGCTACAACGTGGACCGGGCGATCGCCGACAACCAGGTTGTGCAGACGGGGACCTCCATTACCCCGGACTCCCTGGTTTCTACGCAGAACCATAATGCCGGGCTGAACGTCGGGTTTGTCTCCAGTATCACGCCCAATCTGGTGAATGAAGCCCGGTTCGTGTTTACGCGGTTCATCACCAGCACGCCCGACAAGACCTCGACGCCGGGCCAGCAGCATCCTAACTTCTATACCGGCGCAGACTTCTGCTGCCCGCAAGGCGGACTGCAGAAGCGCTACCAGTTCATTGACAACGTGACCTGGACCCATGCCAAGCACACCTTCAAAACCGGATTCAACATCAGCTACTATCCCTGGAACTCGCTGTTCCCGCAGTTCCACTTTGGGCAGTACGGAAACTTCACGTCGCCCACCACGCCCACCACGTTCACCGTGGCATTTGGTCCGGGCGAGGTCACATCCAAGGACAATATCTATGGCTTCTATTTCCAGGACACGTGGAAGTTGACCCGAAAACTCACTGTGAATGCCGGCTTGCGTTATGACTTTGAGGCCGGGGCTTTCAAAGGAGGTAAGATTCACGGGCCGAATGGAACGTGCTTCCAGGGCAACGGCCTGATTTCCGCCTGCTCGTCGGACAAGAACAATTGGCAGCCCCGTTTAGGGTTCACCTATGCTCCGTTTAACAACTGGCTGGTCAAGGCCGGATTCGCTGAAGTCACCCAGTTGGCCTTCAACAACGTAGTACTGGACTCTCTGAACTTTGACGGCACTACGCTGAACACTGTAGTCATTGACAACACTACGCCAGCCGGCTTGGCTGTGCTGGCGGCATTCCCCAATGCTCCCAGTCCGGCGTTGCTGGCGCCCTTTGCTCCGACTCTGTCCTCTTTCGGCCGCGTTCGTCCCATCTCTCCTAATTTAAGGAACCCAGAAATACGTATGGCGAATCTCGGGATTGAGCATGAGATCGGTAATAACCTGGTCGCGGAAGTTCAGTACATCGGCCAATTCGGGTTTGGACTCTTCGGCGAGCGGGACGTAAACTTCCCGACGATTCTGGCGGATCCGGCCCACCCGGGGTTCTCCTACTTCGGGCCGCGGCCTAACCCGGCGTTTACAGCCGTCCGCACCAACGAGAACAGCCGCACCTCGCACTACAACGGCCTGCTGGTCAGCGTGAGGAAGCGGATGTCCCATCACTTTGGATTTGCGGCCAGCTATACCTGGTCGCACGCCATGACTTCGGGTGAAGACTTCTTTGGCCTTTCCGAACCCGGCGATCCGCGCAACATCAGGGCGGAGTTTGGACCGGCGTTTAACGACGTGCGTCACGCCGCCAATTTCGGAATCACCTTCGATTCGGCCAAGTGGACGGACCGCTCGGTCGTCCGCTGGTTTACCAACGACATCGTCCTGGGCTGGGTCGGACAACTGCAAAGCGGCCGTCCGTATCCGGTTTCAACGGCGACTACCGCATTCGCGAATGCCCGGTTCTTCGGGGCCGGTAATGAAACCCAGCAGCGGCCGAACGTCCTGCCCAACGGCGTCATTTCCGTGTACGGTGTACCATCAGCGGATGGCGTGAACGCCAACTTTGGGCCCGGTGCTGTCGCTAATTGCATTGGTGCCGGCTTCCCCGCGGCGCAGTGCGCAGCTCTCCAGAACACGTTCATCGCACCGGCCGGCGCCAGTCCGCTGGGCCCCCTCGACAGCCTGACCGGAGATGTCGTGGACTTCCAGCAGATCAATGGCAACCTGGGCCGCGATGCCGGACGCAGCCTGCCTTTCTACAAGTTAGACATAAGACTGATCAAGGCCTTCCGCATTCCGAGGACGGAGAGCGTAAAGCTGGAACTGGAAGCCGATGCCTTCAATGTCCTCAACCACAGCAACTTCCAGGGCAACAACACCAACGATGCGCTGTCATTCCTGGGATTGTCGGCCTCGGCTGCGGGAGTGCCTCACCCGGATTTCTTCACCTGCACGGGTTGCCTGCGGCCGAATGGCCAGTACGTGGGGCTCAATGGCCAGACGCTGACTGTACAGGACATGCTGAGGGGCCGAACCAGTACCGATCTGCTGCATCCTAACTTCATTCCTGCTTCACTGGCTGGCTCGTTGTTCTTGGGCGGCATAGGCGATCCGGCTTCCGCCGATATCCCGCGCACGTTCCAATTGTCCTTCCGCGTGCGCTTCTAGTCGTTACACCTTTAACCAGTAAGGCGGGTCTCTGGACCCGCCTTTTTATTTTGATAACGTAAGTACCGCAAGCTCGATTCCTAAAGCTGTTTTCGTCATAGAGTCCGCGAAAGAGGGAAACGAATAGGAAACTAGGCTATGAATTCAAATATAAGAGGCATGTCTGTTCAAATCGTGAAGTTCGTTGACAATAGATTTCCTGGCTGGTTGGAATGCGAATTTGTGGACGCGGAAGGTTACAACCACAGGTTGATCGATAAAGTGCCGCTCTTCACTACCGCCCTTCTCGATGCCACGAGCGGCTATCCGCAATCTGGCATCGCCCGGTGTGAAATCCTTGGCCGATCACGGGATGATAAGAACCGCGAATTGGTCACGATTACGACGGCCCGTCCAGATACTGTTGAGTCAACGGAGGGCTTATCAGAGTTCGTCGTGCTATCTACACAGCTTCAGCCTGATCCGTGGCCTGCTTCTTAGCAGGCGCATGAGATTGATAGAAAGTGCCAATGGAGTAGTTTCCCTATTACCGTTCGGAGAAGAAGAACGATCCTTCTTCATTTTGACAGCGTAAGCTCCGGGTGTTCCGCGGCAGTGGCCGCAAGCAGGCTCGTGACGGTCCTCCGCCACACGAGAACCAGCACGCTTCCGATCAGGACCAGCGCCAGACATAGTCCCACCCACATGCCTACCGCGCCCAGTTTCAGCGTGAAGCAGAGCAATGCGCCGAGCGGGAGGCCGATCGCCCAGTAACCAATCAGGTTGGCGAGCATGGGAATGCGCGTGTTCCCTGCTCCGCGCAGAGCGCCGGTGGCCACTACCTGAAATCCGTCGAACAACTGGAAGACGGCGGCCACAAGAAGCAGGGTTACTCCCGCGCGAATCACGGTTTCGTTGGGCGTATATACGCGCGCGATGTACGCCGGGAATGTTACAAGGACCACGGCGGCGCAGGACATGAACGCCGCGCCTAAGAGCAAGGCCATCCAGCCCGCGCGGCGGGCGCCGTGAATGTCACCTGCTCCTACGGCGTGTCCTACGCGGACTGCGGCGGCCGAGCCGATTCCCAGCGGGACCATATACGTGAAGCTGGCGACGTTCAATGCAATCTGGTGCGCCGCCAGCGTGACCGCGCCGAGTCTGGCGATCAGGAACGTGGCAAAGGCAAAAGCCCCGATCTCCAGTAAGAGTTGGGAAGCGGCCGGTAGTCCCAGGCGCAAAAGCTCTCGGATGAGCGGCAATTCGATCCGCCGGCTGGCCCGCCATAATCCGCTGTTGCGTTTTCGGTCGTAATAGACCGCGGCGGCTGCCAGCACCAGTGTCATGTACGTTCGAGAGGC
>Ga0210407_10002942_pt1 | contig 14168 bp, 6 predicted proteins | sample IncBWC27MmetaG_FD_150860 | JGI IMG/M metagenome (GOLD analysis project Ga0210407, IMG submission 150860) | Forest soil microbial communities from Barre Woods Harvard Forest LTER site, Petersham, Massachusetts, United States - Inc-BW-C-27-M | ecosystem: Environmental > Terrestrial > Soil >... | reverse complement strand
CCCCGGTTTCGTAAAAATTTCAATGCGGCCGTAGCCGAGCTTGTCGTATTCCGCGGAGAATGGATTCTGATTGATGCGGATTTCGCGGATGGAAGCTTTGGGAGGAAGCGTGCCGCCCGTAAAACCATCGATATAAATCTGTCCGCCGTTCGGCCCGGCCGAGGGACCCGCCAGCGCTTGCAGATCGGACTGAAGTTCATCCGGATCGTCGGAGAGGGCTTCGAGGTCTCTTCCCTTGAGCACAATCATGCCGGCGTTGTTTTCGGGATTGACGTCGACATTGGTGTTGGAATCAGTGACTTCGACTTTCTGTTCTTCGGTCTGAATAGACATGGAGATATTCAGTTTCTGCGATTGCCCGGCGGTAATTTCCAGATCCTCGCTGGTGAATACGGCGAAACCTCGCGAGGTCACCTTCACTACATATTTTCCGGGAGCAAGAGCTTTGAATTCGTAGAAGCCTTCTTTGTTTGTCTTTGTTTTTAATGATTGGCCCGAAGAAGCGGTGATCGACACGGCAGCGCCAGGAATCGCCGCTCCGGAGGGGTCGAGAACCTGGCCGGTTAGAGATCCGAAGTCAGCCTGCGCAAGTGCCGCGGGAGCTGCTGCCTGAGACGAGAGCCAAGCGACTGCGAAGAGCAAAGAAAATCTACCGAGCCTGCGGATCATCAAATCTCCGAATTTGGAAAAAGTTACAATTGTCCCGCATCACTGCGGTGATCCCGTGTCGCCGCCCGGCGCGCCGCTGAGGCTCCAGGGAGAGAGGATCGTCGAGGCCGTCCCTTTGGGCGAGGCCTCCAGTATCGCTTCCACACCGCTCAGCAGGGTGATCGCGGTAATTTTCGCCGTCGCGGAACCCTCCGTCGCAACGATCATCACCGTATCACCTTTTTGCAAGTCGGCGAGCGTGGCCGGGGGCATCCGGCCAATCATCTGTTGCAGATCGCCTCCGCCTCCACTCGGCCGGCCGGCGCCGAAGCTTTCGGCAGCGGGCGATTCGCCAGGACGCAGAGTTGAGGGCGTTGCCGATGGTGCGTTCGGGGCGGCATCGGAGGCCTCACCCTTGAGCCGCATCGCGATTCGCTGCGCCATTGGCGGCGGCAACTTCCGCAATTGCGAATCGAGAGTGATCGCCACGGTCAAGGATTTCTTGCTCACCAGATCGGAGACAGATATTGTTCTCGCGCCGGCGTCAACTGCGCTGATTGTTCCCGCGATATTCCGGAAGGATCCGGAAACGATTTCATCCGCCGTCAATTCGCTGCCGTCCGTGCCGCGCATCCCGCGCGCGCGCAGTTGATCACCGATCTTAATCTCGCTCGCCGGACCCGGCTTTGCATCGTCGAATTTGACAGAGTCGGCCGCGTACCGGCGCAGGATGGTATCTTTCGACGCATGGATGACGACGGTCTTGCTTGCGCCTACCGCATTTGTCGTGATGGTTATCGTTCCCGTGGCGGAATCCAGGCTGCTCACCAGACCGCCGACGCCGTGCCGCTGCCACTCCTCGCGATCGCGCGCTTGCTGGTCGGCAACGTCGGATTTTTTCATCGCGATGATCGAAGCGGCCAGCACGGATTTCCCATCATCGGCAAGTTTGCCACGAACGAGCAGACGATCTCCGACCTGCAAATCCTGCAATTGAATCGCGGTGGCGCCCTTGAGGTCCTTCTGCCCCGGAGCGACACGCACGAGGCGAGAGGCTTCTTGCACAGAGATGGTCACATCGACGCCCGCATCGGTGGTCAACGTTATGATATTCCCCGAAATCGACTTGATAGTTCCCACCGGCCGCGCTGCCGCAGTTTGCGAAGGCGCCCCTTGCGCAGACTGCGGTGGGGTGTTTGCGAGCGACTGTTTACTTGAAGCGGCGACCGACAGAACCAGGGCAAGTACAGCCAAGCTCTTTACACACGAATTGCCTTGCGTCCGCATGCGCCGCGTCCCGAACAGCCTCGTATTTCCTGGAATCTCTCTCAATCGGGTGAACCTCCCCGAAGAATCCGTTAGAACTCTATTGTCACTGATTAGACGTATCCCCTGCTTGAAAATGTTTCAGGAGGGTTTGCGCGAAGAACATGCAAATGAAGGCTTTTTCACCTCAGTCGGTGGGAGCGCAGCAGGCGATCATGGTCAAAGTCAGGATGGTTCTTTGCATGATGTCTGCGCTTCTAGAAATGAGGAGGCATGCGGCAACTGCTTCTCAGTGAGACTGCACTTACGACTCGTAGACCCACTTCCCCCCGGTCATGGTGCGCTCCACGGGAATCGTTACGAGCGTGGAGGGGTCTTCGCGGAAGGGATCCAGCCCGAGTACGACAAGATCGGCAAGCTTCCCTGGCTCGATGGAGCCCTTCAGCTTTTCTTCAAAGGATGCGTACGCCCCGTTAATCGTCCCCACGCGAATGGCCTCTTCGACGGAGACTTTTTGCGAGGCTCCCCAAACATTTCCTTTCATGTCCGTGCGGGTCACTTCGGACTGTAGGGCCATCATCGGTGGAAATTCGCCCGGGGGATAATCAGAGGCTTGCGTGGGGTGCAGTCCGGCATCCAGGAAGGTCCGCAGGGCGAACATGTGCTCGAGCCGTTCTTTGCCGTAATACTGCATTTTCTCGCCGTGGTAGTAGACGTAGGTCGAAAACGGAGTCGGAATGACATTCAGCGCTTTCATGCGCTGAATAATCGAATCGTTGATCAGCGTGCAATGCTCGATGCGAAAGCGAGGGTCCTTTCGCGGAAATTCGCGGTTGAGCCGCTCGTACACGTTCAAGACTCTCTCGATCGCTACGTCGCCGTTGGCATGCGTACCGAGTTGCCAGCCTGCCGCGTACGCTTTTCTCCCAAATTCATAAAGCTCCTCTTCGCTCGCAGAAAACGTGCCGTAGTCATTTGGAGAACCAATGTACGGCTGCGACAGGCGTGCGGTGCGCCCGGAAATTGCTCCATCGGCAACCTGCTTCATTCCGCCGATGCGCACCCATTCATCTCCCAATCCCGTTCGAACGCCCGCGGCGATCATCTGATCGATGAATCTCCAGGCGATGAAGCAATAGACGCGCATCGGCAGGTCGCCGGTGTCCCGCGCGTCTTGATAGGCCTGCAGATCTTCCGGGCTTCCCAATGCGTCGCCGACGGAAGTGATCCCCGTTTTGGTCATCATTTTGGAGATGAGCTTGACGCCTTCGCGGCAATCGTCCCTGGTGAACGTGGAAGGAATCACTTTCCTGAACGCAGCTTCTGCGCGTTCGATGACTCGGCCGTTCAGATGACCCGAGGAGTCGCGGTCGAACTTGCCACCCGGCGGGTCGAGCGTGCTTTCGTCGACCTTCGCCGCTTTCAGTGCAAGGGAATTCACAAAATTTTCATGGCCACCCCGGTGATTAACGAGAACCGGATGATTGGGAACGGCGTCGTCCAGATCCTTCAGCGTCAGCATGCGTCCTTCGGCAGTCTTCGTATCGTCGTACTTGAAGCCAAGCACCCATTCGCCCGGAGGCGTTTTCGCGGCACGTTCGCGGAGCGCCGCCTGAATCGCCTTGATGGATCGCAAATCACAGTCCACCTGGCGAAGATGCAGGCGGCCGGACTCTGCGGGATGCGAATGCGCATCGATAAAGCCCGGCAGAACAGTTTTCTTGCCCAAATCGACCTTGCGACTGCGAGAGGTGGCGAAAGACAAAATCTCGTCGTTCGTGCCGACGGCCAGAAATCGGCCATCGCTGATGGCGACAGCCTGAGCCCTTGGAGCGCGTGGATCGACCGTCCATAAATTCCCATTGTGAAGGATGAGATCAGGCTCCTCACGCTCGAGGGGCATCAAGGTGAACGCTCCGAGAGTGGCAAGAAAGCTTCGCCGCGAAGTTTCAGACAAGTTTGGCTCTCCTCTAAAGAGAAAGCAGTTCATTCACTGCGCGATACCCTTGATCAATGGCTTGATCGGTGTAAGCCGCGGCGGCAGCATCGGAATTCGCGATCGTAATTTTCCCGAAACGCACTCTCGCGATGTCGCACGGCCGCTGCCCTTCCGGCCAATCGGGGTCCCAGAGGGGATTGTATTCGTATGCATAACCGTGCGGCCAGCGGTTAACGGTGATGGCTTCGATGTCCCGCGCGGGGTCAAAACCTGCGGGTTGTAAAATGCGCACGAGTTGGTCACGGATGTTTCGTTCGAATGATTCGAAAGTTGCCGAGAGCAGTTCCGCGCGCCCGACCTTGTGCTGATCCCGTTCAGAAAGACCCGGCATGCAAGGAGTTCGAGTCATGCGCAGCAGGATGGGGTCTTCGGGAGATTTCGGGCATTTGTATTCGCCGATGTTAATCGGCTGATCCAGACTGACTCCGGTGTGGTACATCCCCGGCGCCGACACCTGGCGGACGCCGAGTTTCTGGAACGGCTTCCAGTCGCACACCGCCACGACGGAATAAACCAACGGTACCTTCGTGCCGAACTTCAGGGCCTCTCTCTGTTTTTCCGGCAGCTCCGGGCAGAGGTAAGGAATGACCATGTTCCAGCAGGCGAGCACCACGCCCTTCGCGCGCACGGTGAAGACCTGTTTTTCGCGCGCGTAGGAAATTTCCACCTCTTTGGCCGTCGCAGGATCGCCAAGATGAGTCACTCGTACGGCTGTGCTGCTCAGCCTGATGCGCACGGGAGAGTCATTCTTGTCCAAGCGACTGTAGTCCGCCCTGGCGGTGACAATATCCTCCGCCGTCTGGCCGGGAATGGCGTTTGGAATTAACGCTCTGACCAGCATGCGCGCGATGGATGCGTTGCCATCGGGAAAATGAAAGTGATACGGCTCTTGATCCGGCGTGGCCTCGCCCATGGCCGTAAATCCCATCCGGCGGTGAGGACCGGGGGCAAGATTCATTCCTTGAAATCCAGGAAAACGTATCCCCCAGCAATCGAGGGCCGACACAGCGTCGATACCGACTCCGTAAAGCCCGTGCGTGCGCGCCTGGTAAAAGGGGATCACGCTCGCATCTACCTTTGCGACCTTCAAGAGAAAATCCTTGTAGCTCATGCGAGAGAGACGGTCTTTCTTTTCGTCCGAAGAAAGTCCAGGCAGGTAATCAACTTTGGCTTCCTGTACGCGCACGATGTCGCGCTGCACATCTGATGACAGCGGCGTCCTGGCCAGAAACTCCGCCCACGATGGACTGCTTTCTCCCGTCGCTGCGCCGAAGCGCCCGCCCGGCGAGCCGACCACCAGACGATCTGTTCCGAAAGTCTCCTTGTTGAAGAAGACCGCCGTCTTCAAGCCCTTGTAAACTTCACGATCGAGACATTTGGCTTCGAGTGCCGCCGGATCGATTCCGAGCTCCGTCAGCAATCCGCGCGCTTCCTTGCTATACGGGAAGGGAGACTCAATCGCGACCGTTCCGCCATTTGCGAGCAACATGCGTCCTCGAGGATGAAACTCGTTGCGTTTGGCGTGACCTCCAAAATCGTCGTGGTTGTCCAGAATGAGAACTTTTCCGGAAGGATTGCTCTTGCGGTAGAAGTAGGCTGCCGCGAGCCCGCTTATGCCGCCTCCAACGACTACCAGATCAAACGTCTCGCCGGTGTTGACCGGCCGCCCGGCGCTCTTCCAGAAATTTCCATCTCGCTCCGCGTGCGCCGATTCGAATGACCCGTCGTGGCTGCCGCGCATTCCTGTCAACGTGGGCGGGTAGTAACCCGGTTTGTCTTGCGCGAATTGTTCTTCCGCACCTTCGGCAATCCATTCCAACCCCGGAAATCCGCCAGTAGCAAGCGCGCCACCCACGCCAATCGCGACGCCGTTTAGAAAATCACGACGCGGAATGCGGCGATTCATTCCCAAATCTCGATCGCGTTTGGACATCCGATTCTCCTCTCCCGATGAATAGGCTTCAGGCAGTTTTTGCCGCTTTACCCGTTATTGCCATTACTTCATTCACGGCTCGGTATCCCTGGTCAATCGCAATATTGGTGTACGCGTGACCGTCGGAATCGGAATTTGCAATCGTGATGCGCCCGAAAGGCTGGCGGCCAATCACGCAAGGGCGTTCGGATTCGGGCCGGCCCAGGGGCTCGAAGAGCTGGTTGTACTCGTAGGCGTAGCCGTGCGGCCAGCGATTCACGGTGATGGCCTGAATGTCCTTGGCGGGATCGAATCCACCGCCGGCAAGCATCGCTCCCAGTTGCTCGCGGATCTTGCGCTCGAACGTTTCGAACGGCGTCGTAAGCAGTTCATAACGGCCGGCTTTGAACTGGTCCTTGCACGGGAGCCCCGGCTTGCAGGGTGTGCGCGTGAGATGGATGACGCAAGGCTCCTCCGGCGAACTAGGGAAATGATAATCGCCAAGAGAGACTGGAAAATCGAGCACTACGGTACAGAAATAGCCTCCGGGGGCGTAAATTTCGCTAACACCAAGTTTTTCGAAGGCCCTCCAATTGCGAATCTGCACGTTGGTGTAAACCAGCGGCTGCTTCACCGCGTACGCAAGCGCTTCCTTTTGCCGGTCGGACATCTCGGGACAGAGGTAAGGGACGACTGCGTTGTAACAAGCCAGAACACAAGCCGCGGCGCGAACTTTGTGAGTCTTTCCCGCCAAGACATACGTGACTTCTACTTCCTTTGCGTTTGAAGGATCGCCAACGTGCTTCACGCGCACGGCGGTGCTATTCAGGCGGATGCGCACGCGAGACGATGCATCATCGATGCGCGCGTAGTTCATCTTTGCGGTTACGATGTCCTCCATGGTATTGCCGGGAGCGGAGCCGGGCACGAGTGAGCGCACCAACAGCCGCGCGATGGAAGCATTGCCGTCCGGAAAATGAAAAATGTAGGGCTCCTCCCCGCCTAATTGTTCTCGATGTCCTCTGGCTATCTTCATCCCTTTGAAGCCGGGATACCCCATGCCGCGGCAGTTTTCCGCCGAGACCGCGTCGATGCCCACGCAATAGAGATCGTGCGGAAGAGTCTGGTATACCTTCGCGACGTCGGGATGAACCTTCGCGAATTGGAGAAGAAAATCTTTGTAGCTTGTCTTGCTGAGCTTGGCGCGCTTCTGCTCGGGATCCAGATCGGGCATGTAATCGATGGCTTCGTCCTGCAAGCGAGTGAGATCTTTGCGGGCCGCCTCCGCAATGGGCATCTGTGCAGCCATCTTGGCGGAAACAAAATTGTTCGGGTCGTATCCAGAGGCAGGGCCCGGCACGAGCCGGTCTTCGTCGAAAGTTTCCTTGTCAAAGAAAGTTCCTGACTTCAGATGCTTCGATTCGTAAAGTTTCTGGTCATAATATTTGTAAAAGCGGCGCACATCGATGCCGAGTTCCCTCAGCAAACCAATGGCTTCCTTGCTGTACCTGCCGGGAGCTTCGATCGATTGTGTGCCGCCATAGCCAAGCAGCAAACGGTCACCGGCATGGAATTCATTCCGCTTGGCGTGACCGCCGAAATCATCGTGATTATCCAGAACAAGGATCTTGGAGTTCACCCCCGCGAGCTTGCGGTAAAAATAAGTCGCGGAGAGCCCGCTGATCCCGCCGCCCACAACAATCAGATCGTAGGTTTCCTTGTCCTCGCTAGCGTCTGGCCATTCCTTTCCGTCGCGTAGCGAATGCGCCACCTCAAACGAGCCGACATGGCTGCCGCGCAGGCCGGTCAACGCAGGCGGATAGTAACGTGGATCCTGTTGGGTGATTCCCTGCGCGAGAAACGCTTCCATTGCAGAGGAATCGCTGCTCTTCTCCTGGGCCAGCAACTCGCCGAACGGCAAGAGTGACGTCCCGACCGTCACCGCGAACCCGTTCAAAAAATCCCGCCGTGTGATGGGACATCCCATGCCCAATTCGTGATCGTGATTCTTATTGTTCATCACTCCCTCGCTTCGGAGCCGAACGATTCGCCAGAACGGTTCGCCATCGGTATGAGCCGAATGAATACACTGTGCCCCGAATACCGCACAGGATTAGATCTTCAAACGAGCGTTCGCCAGGTGGAAGGTCACTCCAACCCGGCGTTCCTCTTATGTCTCAGAAAGTGAGCTTGAGCGCTAGTTGCAGGATTCTTGGATCGTAGGTTCCTGAAATCTGGCCGAATGTTCCGTCGGCAAAAGATGTAGCCGTGGGTGGCCGGAACTCGGTGTGATTGAGAATATTGAAGGCCTCGGCGCGAAAGATGAGTTTTGTTCGCTCTCCTACCAAGTTGGTTGCCTTCTCTAATGCCAAATCGAAGTTTACATGCTTCGGCCCACGGAAAGAGTTCCTCCGGAACGTGCCGTAGAACCCCAACGGGCATGTACCGGCTGCAATACAGGGATCTAACTGAAAGTCGTTGGGATTAAACCAGAAGTTTCCCTTCACCCCGTTGAACGTTTGCACCTGATGAGGATCAAATGTCTGTATCGAACTGGTGAGTTGGTTGGCTCTGACTATCTCCGGATCACCGGCGCCCGATGGACCGGGGTTGTCCTGGTTCTGGTGGAGACCGGCGCGGACATCCAGGGGAATGCCGGACTGCGCGAAGACGATGGGGTAAAGACTCCAACCGGTTGTAAGTCGCTTCGGTCCGCTCGACCAAGTCCTCGCGAAGGGCAGTTCCCAACCCCCGCTAAAGGTCAAGCGCTGGGGGATGTTGAAGTCGGAGTTACCGTAAAGGACATGATGATTGTAGGACGCAATTTGCGTATTGCGCGAATTGAAACCCGAACCATTATCCAAGTTATGGGACCAAGTATATGCGAGAGTGAAAAACACTTGGCCGAGATAGCGTACATCGGTTTCTCTTTTTGTCAGGCTCGCCAGCAGGCCGTTGTAGTTCGCGTTATTTAGGCCGTCGAACGTGGTTATGTATCCGAAGTTACCGGGTGAGACCCCCTGATTCAGGATTCGGTTGGTAGTTCCGGGGATAAAGGGGTTTTTGTCAAGCCACGTCAGCAGTTTATGAGAGGAGCTTCCTACATAGCCGACTTCGGCCATCAGGCCGTTGGCCACTTGCCGCTGGACGCTGAGATTATATTGATAGATGTACGGCGTCTTCAAATGCGGGTTAACAAAGTTATTGCTCCCGTTTCCAAAGGGAATGAGCCCCTGCGCGGCAAAGCTCACGTTCTGAGGCGGAGGAATTTGTGAAGGAAATGGATCTGGCGCGACGGCAGCCGTGTACGGGTTCGACAGCGTGATGCCCGGCCCATTGGCCGGAAGAGGGTTGGGAAAGATGTCGGCACTGGCCGCGAAGGGGGGTTCATCTGTCGCCCAATCCGACATCCAACCGTTTAGTGTGTCGTAAAACATCCCGAAACCGCCGCGCAGGCTGGTCTTTCCGTTCCCAAATGGATCCCAGGCAAAGCCGACGCGCGGGGAAAAATCCTTATAGTCCGGGAAGTACCAGCCTCTCGGCGCTCCCGGGTCGCCCGGGTATACCAGCCCGGGAGGCGAATTCACGAATCTTTGCGACTGGAGGCCTGGGATGATGCTGAAACTGAATCCCCTCGTATCGGTTTCCGGCGTGGTGTACTCGTAACGCAGTCCAAGTGTCAGAGTCAGGCGCGGTGTTACCTTCCACTCGTCTTGAGCAAATGCTGCGTATTGCTTCTGGTGCTCATTGCTGGGAGCTTTAGAAGCTTGGTAGAACTCATCCGCAGCCCCGAATAAGAAATCAGCGAGGTCGTTTCCGGATCCGACACTGGTGCCAGAAGAACCGTATAGGTAGAAGATCCCGTTAGTCTGATAAGCATAAACGGAATTCTCCTGCATGATGGCAAACCGTCCGCCAAACTTCCAGGTGTGGCGGCCCCTCGTCCAACTGAGTGTGTCCGTGAAAGCGTAGGTGTTGTCTGACTTCCAATGCACATTGGGATCGAAGCCAATGAGCATGCCACTATTGAACGACACTTGTGGGGGACCGAAGGGATCGTCCGAATTGATATGAACGCCCAAAGCCGCTAACGCAGGCGGATGAGTTGCGGGAACTGTAGTTTGATACCAGCGTTGCCCGGTGGCGTGAAACTCATTCAGCAGGGCCGAGGAAAACGTCTTCGTATAACCTATGTTTGCAAAATAGTCCCACGTAGTGTCGTTTGAGGCGAAGCCGGGCACGTTCGCTCCAAAAAATGGGTTGAGAATGGGTTCCTTGGTGGTGCCGACGGTCAACGAGATACGGTCGTTCTGCGTAGCATAAAAATCGAATTTGCCCAGATATTGGTCCACGTTGTCTCTTTCCGACCCTTCCGGAAGAATCTGCCCGGCCGGAGATGTAGGAACCAACCCGGCGGCAATAAACTTTTGAGCGACAGGGTCGATCTTGGCGGGATCGATGATGCCATTTGAAGCACTGCCTCCCGCAGGCACGAAAAACGGATGACTCGTTAGGAAGCTGACAACGAGTGGATCGGGCGTTAAGTTCGGCCCGGCTTGCGAGAAGTCACCCCCTAGCTCTGCTGGGGTGTAAGTCGTTACCAGCCCCGTAGTACCTTGGGGATGCACTGTTGCCGTCTGGCGCTGTCCCTGATAGCCAAAAAAGAAGAAGAACCTGTCTTTGCCATTAATCAATTTAGGAAACGTAATAGGGCCACCCACCGTGGCGCCGAACTGATTGCGTTTCAGGATTGGACGCGGGTTGCCTTGCGCGTTGTCAAAGAAATCACTGGCGTTAAAGGCGTCATTTCGGATGTAGTCGTACAAGCTGCCATGAAAGGAATTTGTGCCCGATTTTATAACCTCCGAGATCGTGCCACCTCCGTTGCGGCCGTACTCGGCTGTGTAGTTATTTTCCAGGAGACGAAACTCTTCGACCGCCTCCGGATTCGGATTAAAGACAACCTGGTTGCTGGTTGTTCGATTGTTGATACCGCCGTCGAGCAGATATGTGACCGCATCTCCTCGACCGCCTGCCACGCTGATGCCACCCAAGCCGTTCGAGCCGCCATTGCTCGTCCCGTACGTTCCGAGGTCGTCCGCGATAGGAACCACACCGGGTTGAGTCAGCGCCAGATCCAGGGTATTCCGCCCGTTCAGCGGCAGATTCTGTATCGTCGCACCCGTCACGGTTGAGCCAAGAGTCGGGCTCGCTGTCTCAACTTGTGCCGCTTGGGCTTCCACCGAAACAGTTTCTGAAATGGCGCCGACTTTCATGCGGATGTCGATGCGCAGCGTTTGATTGATCTCTAGAGCCTGCATATCAGTGACGGTCTTGGAGAACCCTTCATGCTCCACGGCTACTTTGTAACTGCCGATGGGCAAATCCATGACCTGATAAGAACCTTCCGCATTGGCGACCGCATCCCAGTGCACGTTGGTGCCGAGATTGGTCACTCTGACTTTGGCGCCAGGGACCGCCGCTCCTTGTGGGTCGGTAACCACCCCGGCGATCCGGCCCGTCGCGTTCTGCGCCGAGAGCGGCAATGCAAGGGTTAGAACAAGCAAGACTGTCGCCCCAGCTCTCGCCCAGAAGCCCCATTGCTGAACGAACGCACAAATCAGTCGAATGACGCTACGCTCGCTAGACTTTCTCATCTTGCCTCCCCTACTCTCCAAGAGTATTTGGTTGAAGGTTTTCCACGGCTGGGACAACTTTTGCGAAGCATCGGGAAATAGCGGGCGTTGCGAACCCCGCGCAAGTGCCCCGGCGTTGGGAATTCTCACGGGAACAGACGGATCTATAAAACCGAGGCAAGAAGGATTGCCGCCGCGTTCCCCGTAAGAATGCAACACGCAGGAAATGAATACCCCCCCTCATGACCCCCGCCATGTCCACCCCGCGACGTGGCAAGAGTTCAGCCCACACAAACCTTACTATAATCCCGCAAGGTTAAAGACCGCCCTTGGCACTGTCCAATACATCTTCGGGTTAGCTCTCATACCCATTAGGTATTAGAATATTTCGCCGTGGAGCTTCGCCACCTACGGTACTTCATCGCGGTAGCCGAGGCCCTGAATTTTTCCAGGGCCGCGCGGAAGCTGCAGATGGCTCAACCCCCGCTGAGCCGGCAGATCCAGCAACTGGAAAGCGAACTGGGAGTCCGGCTTTTTGTGCGGGACCGGCGCAAAGTCGAATTGACCGATGCCGGCCGCGTTCTTCTACACGATGCCCGCATCCTCGTCAATCAGGCCATGCTCACGATCGATGCGGTCCGCCGGGCCGAAAAAGGCGAGTATGGCCTGGTGAGAGTGGGGTTGGGATCGGGTCTTGGCAAAAAGATCAAACGGGTTCTTGTCCAACACGCAAAACGATTCCCCGACGTGGACGTTCAGTGCAAAGACATCCTGTCTACTTTTCAAAACGAGGCCCTGCAAGAACGTCAGATCGATGTTGGCTTCCTGCGCCCCCCGGTGGACCTGCTTCATCTCGTTTCCGAGCCTCTGTTTGAGGAACAATTCCTGGTTTTCCTGAGCAAAGCAAACCCGCTTGCCCGGCGCCGAAAATTGAAACTGAAGCAACTCGCTGACGAAACCTTGCTCTTGTATGACCGCAATCAATCCATAGGGGTCTTCGACAAGACGCTGGAACTCTACCGCCACGCTGGTGTATCACCGAGGATTATCTTTACGTCTACGGCCCCTCACGAGGAAGCGGGGGCAATGCTTGTGGCGTCGGGGAAGGGCATCTATCTGGGCGTAGGAGCGGTCCTCAGTGACCCAATGGGCGGCAGTGAGGTGGCAACCGTTCTGCTGGATGAACCCGAGGCGAGGATCGAAGTACACATGGCCTGGCGCAAAGGCGAAAATTCTGGCGCAGTCCTCGCCTTCCTGGATTCCGTGAGGAGGCTGTTCAAGAGAAGCTCGCCCCTGCCACAGGTTTGATGATTGGGTAATGGAGTTTCGCTGTCCGCAGCGGCGCTATTCGATTCGCAGCGCGCTCATGGGGGAAATAGATGCGGCGCGGTTTGCGGGAATAATAGCCGCAAAAAATGAGCAGATGGCAAGCGCGCCTGCGGCTACGCTCAGCGCGAGCGGGTCCCACGAGGAAACGCCGTATAACTCGGATGAGATTAGACGTCCCGCGCCGACCGCTAAAGGTAATCCCAGGATCAGTCCAACCAACACACGCTTGAATGCCCCGCGCAAGACGAGTTGAATCACTTTCGGACGGTCAGCGCCAAGGGCCATGCGAATGCCGATTTCGTTGGTTCGCTGCGCAACAGAATAGGCGGTCACGGCGTAGAGCCCGATTGCAGCCAAGAGCAAAGCCACTGTTCCAAACAGGCCGGCGAGGCTGGCGACGGCGCGCTCCTGATCGAAAGAAAGCTCAACCTGCTGCTGCATAGTCCTGATGCTGATGGCGGTCAGGTTGGGATCGAGTTCCGCGAGTGTCCTCGTAAGCAGCGGCTCCAATGCGCCGGGGGACATTTTCGTCACAAGCATGATCCCGCCGATAAAGTGCGAGCGCAGTTCGAGTTTCTTCATCAGGTCGTCGGGGTAACCAACATTCTGAGCCAGGGGAACGTAGAACATCGGACGCGCCGGCCGGTTCAAGCGCCAGCCCGCAAACTTCGCGTCGCGCACAATGCCGACAATCCGGAATGTGCTTGCATATTCCGGGATGTCCAGTCCGAAATGCTGGTCGAGGGGATCTTCACCGCTTTTGAAAAAGCGTTTCACGAAGGCTTCGTTGACAATCGCCACGGGCGCTGCTGTTTCGTTGTCCGCTGCGGTAAAGGCCCGCCCGCGCAAAACGGGGATGCCGAAATTTTGAAGATAGTTGAAGCTTACCCTGTCCCACGACGCGCCGGACTCCTCGCTTAGCTTGGCGGGAGGGTGGCCGGCTACCATAATGAGTTCGCCCCAGTTGTCGGTCAGAGGGTTGTACATGGCCAACCCGGACCCCTGTATCCCCGGTAGACGATTGAGCTCTTCTTCGAGCTGGCGGTAGAGCGCCGCTAACTTGGGCAGAGTGTAAGTTGCCGGCGGATTGTGCAGGCTCACCTCGACGCGGTCTTCAATTTTATAGCCGAAATCTTGATGCTCGAGCTTATTCAGGCTGCGCGCCAGCATTGTGGCGCCTGCCACGAGCACCACCGACAAAGTAGCCTGCACAACCAGAAGGGCTTTGCGAGCGACGGTAGAGCGATCGCTGGTGCTTCGACCCGAACCGCGCAACGCTTCCGCCGGGTCGGTGCGCGTGGCAAACCACGCCGGAGCGGCTCCGAAGATGATTCCCGTCGCCAGCGACAACCCGAACGCGAATCCCAGGACCAGGAGC
>Ga0210407_10002939_pt1 | contig 14173 bp, 13 predicted proteins | sample IncBWC27MmetaG_FD_150860 | JGI IMG/M metagenome (GOLD analysis project Ga0210407, IMG submission 150860) | Forest soil microbial communities from Barre Woods Harvard Forest LTER site, Petersham, Massachusetts, United States - Inc-BW-C-27-M | ecosystem: Environmental > Terrestrial > Soil >... | reverse complement strand
CAACTGGGGTGGTAATCACATCCAATGATCATCATCGAAGGCTCCTTCCTGCCGATCGCTTCGGTCCTCCAACCAGAAGCATACTCGGCTACGAACGGAGCCTTCGTTCTTATCCAATCAGCCCTCGGTTTGGGAGGGTGGGGTCTTTTCTTCGCTTTCGTCACGCGGCCTGCGCCGTCAGCAGCAAATGCCATCCAAGCCGCCGCTCCAGCCATCGGAACAGCGGCCGCGGCATCCACTGGAAATACCACTCTTTGACGTACTGATACTTCACGTAGTCCGCTATGCGATACGGAAAGATGTGCTCCGCCTGCACGCCTGTCACGCGGAAGCCGTGCCGCTCCAGCAGCTTGCGCCCTTCGCCGCGCGTGTACGTGTACGTCACCGGGCATCCCGTCTGCGCTTCGGAGTTCTTCGCCACCAGGTCCTCCAGTTTCCAAAATTGCCCTTTGCCCTCCGTCGCCAGGATCCACGCCACTTTCCACGACCGCCGGTGATAGACCATAATCTTCACCGTTGTCCCCGGCCGCGTGTACTGCCGGAGCTGCTCCAGCACCGCCTCCGGATGCGGCGTGTGGTGAATCACGCCAAACGAATAAATCAGGTCGTACGGCTCCGGCGGCACGAACGCGCTCAGTTGTTCCGCATTCCCCGCGCAGAATCGAATCCGGTCTTCCAGTCCGAACACCGCGGCGCGCTTGCGCGCCAGCTCCATTGATTTTTCCGAAAGGTCCACGGTCGTGACCTGCGCTCCCGCCCGCGCAAAATTGATCGTATCCGTCCCGATCCCGCATCCTATTTCCAGCACTTTTTTTCCGCGCCACCGCTCGAACTCCGCGAATCCCGGTATGTGATATTCCACAAAGTATTTCCGCGCTTCCACCTGGTCGAAGTATTCCTTCGTCCCCACCGGCGCCGTCGAATGTCGTATGTTGCAGGGACGCTCGTTCCAATAGTCCCTGACCCGCGCGATTTCCACTTCGGCGAAATTCATTTGGACAGTATAGCGGACGCTCTAACGATTTAGCAGTGACACCGATTCCTCGGGACACGCCACAAAGTTCCCGTCGAATGTTTCCGCGCGATCATCCAACGGCACTGTTGCGCCGTCGGCTGTCAGCGAAAACCATTTGTAACCCTTATCGGCCACATCGCGGATGATTTCGCTGGCGCGATATCCCCACGGTTGTGTGCGAATATCTTGTACTTCCGCCAGAATCACCGGACGTGCAGCGGATTCCAAAAGCCTTTGTGCTCCTTGCAGCACGGAAAGCTCTCCTCCCTCCACATCCAGCTTGATGAAATCCACCGCCTTCACTCTATGCTTCGCCAGCCACCGATCCAGCGTGCTCACTTGCACTGGCACTGCCGACGTAATGCCGGATAACGCTGGTGGCTTCAGGCTATTGCAGCCGGTTTCGTGACCCTGCACGACATAAAGACTGCCCTCGCCCTCCTCATTCCCTAGTGCCAACTCTTCAATCGCCACGTTCTTGCAGCGATTCAGCCGCACATTCCATTGCAGCGCATTTCTCTCGCGAGGTGAAGGCTCGAACGCAAAGACTCGTCCGCTCGGGCCGACGCGTTTGGAAGCGAGAAGCGTGTATAGTCCGTGATGCGCGCCAATATCCAGCGCCGTCATTCCCGGCTGCAGAAAACGACTCACGAACTCCCGCTCCGCCAGCTCGAAACCGCCGTGCATCTCGGCCCCGCCCATGTAGTCGTTCCGCGCCAGAAACCAGGCGCCGAACGGCAATGGAATCGGCAGAGGTATCCCCGGCAGGAATCGCCGCACACGCAGCCCCACGGCAAGATATTTTCCCCGAGCGGACATCGAAAGGAATTATTCCCCTTTGAACCGGACGCTTATTTCCACCGGAACGTTGATCATGCCGGCCCACTCATCTCTTGGGTGCCCCAAAGGCTCCGTGGCAACGATCATGGGAGGAACGCAATCCCAGGCGTCAATCAAGTCTCCCGCGTCGTAGAGGCTGACACGCCAGAAGTAGGAACCCGGACGGAGAGGTAAATACGGAAAGTCGTAGCAAAAATCATAATCCCCGGCCTCCAGGCGCATCGACTCCTTGGCGTTTCCCCAAATCAGCTGGCCTTCATTGTTGAACAGCGCGATCCCGTGGTGTCCCAGCTCGACCGGCCGGTTGATTTCCAGGCCGAACCTGATACACACCCGGCCGAGGGTACTGAGCGTATGGTAGTCCTCCACCCTTGGCTCGATAATTTCCCAATTGACGAAGCGGCCGCTATCGCCAGCTCCACGCTCCGGCGACCCGCCATTCCGCTCTCCACGCGTCATCGCCAATTCGTAGGCCGAAACCACTTCGTGCGTCGGCCCGTCCTGCCGAACCGAGCCGTCATCGATCCACACCACGCGATGGCACAGCCGGCGGATCTGATTGAGTTGATGCGACACCAGGACCACCGTGCGCCCGGCGCGTGCCACGTCCCCCATTTTCCCCAGGCACTTCTTCTGGAAATTGATGTCGCCCACCGCCAGCACTTCATCCACCAGCAGAATTTCCGGCTCCAGGTGCGCCGCCACCGCGAACGCCAGCCGCACGTACATGCCGGACGAGTAATGTTTCACCGGCGTATCGATAAACTTTTCCAGCTCCGCGAACGCCACGATTTCATCGAACTTGCGCTCGATCTCCGCTTTCCCCATTCCCAGAATCGCGCCGGACAGAAAAGTGTTCTCCCGGCCGGTCAGCTCCGGATGAAACCCCGTTCCCACTTCCAGCAGCGACCCCACCCGCCCGTGAATTTCCGCCCAGCCTTCCGTCGGCCTCGTAATTCGCGACAATATCTTCAGCAGCGTCGTTTTCCCCGCCCCGTTTCGCCCGATCAGCCCAAGGACCTCTCCTTCATTAACTTGCAATGACACGTCTTTCAACGCCCAGAACATTTCTACTTTTTTTCTGCGCAGTGAAGCAATCGGCGAACGTAGAAACGCTTCCAGCGAGTGTCGCAATCCGTAGTCCACCTGCAACCCGCGCCGGTACCGCTTCCCCAGCCCCTCTCCATGAATGACTGTTGTGTTCATTCGCTTTGGATTATAGCCTGCTCTGGTTGTACGCACGCGGGTGAGAACGGTTTTTCAGCACGCAAAGAGAGGAATTGCCGTGGTCGCGAAGTCAAGGCTGGCCTGGGGACTCATGATCGGGTGCTGGATCATACAGGCTATTGGGAGTCTGCAATTCGTTGTTCCCGATGGGATTTCCTACATCGAAATCGCCCAGTCGCTTCACCGGGGAAATCTCGGCGCTTTGATCAATGCCTATTGGAGTCCCCTTTATCCAACATTGCTCGCTGCGTGGCTTGCCGTCTTAAAACCAGGCATGCGCTACGAAATCCTGGCGGTGAATTGCCTGAACGTAGTTCTGCTCGTGATTGCACTATGTTGTTTCGAATATTTTGTGGCCGGCATGGTTCTGCTTCAGCGAAAGTTTGCCGGTGAAGGTCCGGAAAGCCTACAGCTTGAAACCTCGCCCCTTCGAGGCCTGCTTTATGTGGTTTTTTTCAGCCTGACCATCTGGTTCACGCCCGCCGACCTGGCAACGCCTGACGTTATCGTATTTGCGCTTTTCCTGCTGGCCAGCGGAATCGTGGTGCGGCTTTATTGTGGCGCGCATGGGATGCTCCGAGTCTTCGCGTTGGGCGTCATACTTGGGTGCGCTTATCTTTCAAAGGCTGCGATGTTTCCGATCGCCTTTGTGTTTTTAGCCGTGGCAGCCTTCGCCGGGAAAGGCTGGACTCGAATACTGCTGAGGGGCGCCGTGGGTGTCATATCCTTTCTCCTGGTGTCCGGGCCGTTCATCGGAGCACTTTCCGCCAAGAAAGGGCGGCTTACCTATGGCGACGTTGGGGCCATTGCCTATGCGGAATTCGTGAATGGAGTCACGAGAGGAATTCACTGGCAGGGCGGGCCAGAGGGCAGCGGAATGCCTGAACATCCGACCCGCAAGGTATCGGAACTACCGCCGGTTTATGAATTTAACGGACCCGTGGGCGGAAGTTACCCGCCTTGGTCCGATCCCTCTTATTGGTACGAAGGAGTGCGCCCAAGATTTCATCTTCGGGAGCAGTTGCGAACATTGAAAGGCTCAGCCGATGCTTACTTCGCGCTCTTCGCCGGAGAGTTGGCTTGCGTGACTTCATGTTTCATACTCTTCTTGTGTTGGAGCGGCCTGCCGCGTGATTTTGCAAAGGAGCTCTGGCGCATAAAGTTTCTATGGTTGCCGGCAGTTTCCGGGCTTGGCTTGTACGCGCTTGTGCTGGTTGAAAAAAGATATATCGCTGGATTTGTTTTCGTGCTGTGGATTTCGGCGCTGGCAGCGCTCCGATTTCCGAAGTCACCTGAGAATGTGCGCGTGTATCGCGCGATCTCGCTCGCAACGGCGCTGTTTCTGGTTGCGCAGGTCGCCTGGCCATTTTCGCACACGATTAGACTGACAGCCTTCAGGCTGGATTTCCCTGCGTGGGAGATGGCCGATTACTTGCATTCGAGCGGAATCGCGAGTGGAGAGAAGGTTGCCGAGGTGGGAGACCCTCTCTACGACCATATCTGGGCGCATCTGGCAGGCGTGACCATCGTTGCAGAGGTGCCGCAGGACGCCGTCTTGGACTTTTGGTCCGCTTCCCCTGAGGTCAGGCGTCACGTGCTGGACCTGTTCGTCCAAGCTGGCGCAAAGGTCGCCGTCGCCAAGATCGTCCCGCACGGAAAAGAATCGGAGGGGTGGAAGAAGGTCGGGAATACCTATTACTACGCATTGGACCTGCGCAGGTAGGCGGTCATGGACGGGAAACCTCTGCGGGGGAAGTCGAACCCCCAGCAGAGGGCGCCGCCTCACCAAATTGATAGCTCGTGCGATGGCCGATCTTCACCAGCGGTTTCTCAAAATAGACCCAGGACAGCCGGCAGAACACGATGGTAACAGCTAGGGCCAGAAGCGAAAGCCCTACGTCATGCCAGGAGTAGATCCACGGAGTCCTCCGAAAGAACATTCCCAGCAAGAATTCATGAAACAAATAGGTGCCGTACGCGATGACCCCCAGCCCGCACAGCCACTTCCAACGCAGGCAGCGGCTGATCCAGCTATCCCGGTAGAGCAAGGCGTACAGCAGAAACCCCAGATAGATAAGGGCCAGCAGCGTAAAACCAATGGTAGGCATGAACCAGCGGTCCTTGGGAGAGCGCCAACCCACAAACGCGTAGCCAGCCAGGAAAAAGCCGAGTACCAGCGACGACAATCTGCGATGGTCAAGGAACCAATCGCGCAACCGCGGCTCCCGCAGCATTATGGCGCCGAGAACTCCGAGCAGGAGCGAGTCCGCACGGCACGGCATCAACGTGTACCAGGTAAAGAGATTCGTGGGATCGTGATGAAAGAAGAAGGCGCGCAGCAGTGGCGCGCCGGCGATGGCCAACAAAATAAAGCGGAGGAGCGCCCGCCGGTCCAGGAAACGAATCAGCAGCGGCAGCGTCAGGTAAAACTGTTCCTCCACCGCCAATGACCACGTCACGCCAAGCGGAAACGTCCCCCACACCTGATGAATGGACATCCCGACATTTTGCAGAAACGTCGCGAAGTACCACCACGGCAGCCGTCCCACGAATATTTCGCTGAATCCTCGGATGATCCCGGCATCCGACAGATATCTGACAAGACCGGCGCTTACCAGCAAAATGGCGTAAATGGGAACGATGCGGAAGAATCGGCGCGTGTAGAAAACACGGAAGTAGTTCGAGGATTCCCGCGCGTCGAGCAGAATCCCCCCGATGAGAAACCCCGAAAGGACAAAGAAGAGATCGACTCCCGTCCCGCCAAGCCGCAACGGAACCAGCGCGTAGGCCAGCGCGGAACCGGGCCGGGTCACCACCTCGAAGTGGTGCGCTATCAGCACCATCCCGATCGCAATCCCCCGTATCCCGTCCAGCTCCGGAACCCGCCCGGACAGATTCAGCGGCAAAGCCTGTTTTTCGCGAATGCCTGTCTGGTTCACTGTTCTAAGTCCATGTCTCTCAGCGCCGGACGCGGGTCCCCCACCCTCGGTGTTGGAGGGTGGGGGTTTTCCTTCTCGTGGCAGGCCGCTTCGCTCACTTTTCTAAGTCCATGTATTTCAACGCTTTAAGTTTTAGTTGAAATTACGTGACTTTTGTGCTATCATTATGCATGTTTGTCACGAACCAGCCCCGCCCTGGGAATGCCGAGATCCCTGTCGGCGGTTTTTCCTCGCTCCTTCCCTCTTTTTCGAGTTCCTCGCTTCTGGTTTCGCCCTTCCCAATACCTATCCCCTTTGTTTTCATATCCTTGCGCACTCTTTTGCGCTTTTTTGCACCGGTCAAAAACGCAACTCTTTTTTCTTCAATCAGTTCCGCACTCTTTGCCCAAAACCACCCGGGTGGGGGGTACCCCAACGTCCAAACGTTCCTCACACCCGGTCCGCCACGGTGGTCTCCATGCGGTTGAAAAAGAACAAGCCGCCAAGGAAGACCAGCGCGACCGCGAACGCCGAGGCCAGCAGCAGCAGCCCGGGAGCCTGCCCTCGCCCGGTGATCGCCCAGCGGAATCCGTCAATCACTCCCGCCATTGGGTTCAACCCGTACAGCCACCGCCACTTCTCTGGAACCAGCGTGCTCGGATACGCCACCGGTGACGCGAACATCCAGAACTGCACCAGGAACGGAATCACGTACCGCACATCCCGGTACAGCGCGTTCAGCGCGGAAAGCCACAATCCCACCCCCAGGGCCGTGAAAAACGCCAGCGCCAGCAGCGCCGGCAGCCACAGCGCCGCCAGCGTCGGCCGTATCCCATACGCAACAGTGAAGATAGCCAGCACCACGAAACCGATCGCGAAGTCCACCAGGCCGGAAAGCGCCGCGGAAATGGGAAGGATCAGGCGCGGAAAATACACTTTCGTGATGATCGCCTGGCTGTCCACCACGATGTTGGTGGTCATCTGCAGCGCGTACGAAAAATACGTCCAGGGAACCAGCGCCGCAAAATAAAAAACCGGATAAGGCAGCCCCTGCGACGGCAGCTTCGCGAGGCGCCCGAAAAATAAAGTGAACACCAGCATCGTAAGGACGGGTTGCAGGACCACCCACAGGACGCCGATGGCAGTTTGCTTGTAGCGGATTTTTACGTCGCGCCAGACGAAAAAATAAAGCAGTTCGCGGTAGGCCCACACCTCGCCGAGCCGCAGTTCGAAAAAGCCGCTGGGCGGTTCGATGCGAATCGTGGTGGAGGCGCCGGGGTGCAGCGGCAGAGCGGGCGTGGCTTGCGTGACCGAAGACATGCGGTTTGAAATTTCGTCTCCGAAAAGAAAGTGGCTGAACTCATTAAGAGTATCAGAGAAGCGCCGAAGCGGAGAGCCGCGAACGGAAATGCAACCGCATTCTCCTCGCTTTTGCAGCGGCGGGTTTAGCCCGCCGTCTGGTTTTCGTAGCGGCGCCCTTCAGGGCGCCATCTTTAGGGCTCGTTTTTGTAGCGGCGGGTTTAGCCCGCCATCTCTAGCGTGAAGGATTCTTTTCGAGCTGCTGGACGTCACGGTCTTCGATTTGTTTCATCATGGCCTTGCGGCGGAAAACATAAGACTGCAGATCCGCGGAGAGCCGGCGCGGCACGACGAAGAATTGATTGTGCACGATTTCGGAAAAAGAAACGGGGCCTCGCGCGGGAATAAGATGCGAACCCCACTGAAAAATTAATCCCGCGTTCCACAGAGAAGAAACCGCCAGAAGAGCGATGGCGGCGGCCAGAGCGGCGCGCCGGGAACGGAAGAGTTGCGCGGCGCGATCGAAAAACACCGCCATGCCAAGAATGAAAAATGAACTGAGGGAAATGAAAAAGCGGTTGCCGTAGGAAGAAATGCCCGCCCAATCGGGATAACAGGAAATGAAAAGATAAAAAGCGAAAAAGCCGGCGGCCAACGGAACACCTATCAGCGGTTGGCGCCGGCAGAAGAGGAAAAGCCCGGCGATGGCAAGGAGCAGAATGGGCGTCCAGGAAAAAAGGCCGTGGTTGGAAGAGAAGAGCACGGAGAAGAAGTACGGAGATAGCCAGTTCCACTGCCGCAGCGGAATATAGCCGGACTCAAAAGGGCTTCCATAGATGAAATAACGAGTGATGATGGTGGGAAGCAGGCAGACGAGCACCACCGCGCTGAAAAGAATGTGACGCGCGAGGAGTTGGCTGACGCGCGGGATTTCCGTGGCCCCCGCGTGAGAGGCGTCAGAGCGAAGGCCGGCGAGATACTGGCGCGCCGCTTCCACGGCGAGAACGGCGAGCAGCATGGCGTTGGCGTAGTAAACGTTGAGCATGAGTCCGGTGATCAGAGCGAGAATCAGCCACTGCGAGAGCGAGCGCGACGAGCGCGTCTCGTGCCAATACCAGAGGAAAAGAGCCACGGCAAAAGAGGAATGCGCGTGGGACCACGACGGATTGAAATACATATAGACCGGCAGCGAGCTGGCCCACCAGATCGAGAGCGTGGCGAGAAACGCCCAGCGCTCTTCCACATATTGGCGCGCGAGGCGGAACGCCAGAACCAAGCCCAGGAATCCGTAGAGCGCGGTGGCCAGCGCCATGGTGACGCGGTAAGGAGCGGAAAAGCCGTCGGCGGCGACCGAGGAACCGAGAGAGCGCGCGAGCAGTACGCCCAGATGGGTAACGAGAAGAAAAGGCGCCCAGAGAATCGCCGGGCCAACGGTGAAATGATTCTCAAGATGTCCGGTGGACGTTCGAAAATCGGCTCTGGGCTGGTTGCTTTCGTCGAGCCGCGGCCCGCGGAAACTTTCGTTGGCGTGTTGGTAGTCCTTGGTGAAATCGAGACTGTGCTCGATCAAGGAAGCGCGGGCAAAGGCGTAGTAGCCCACGCCATCGCCGCGCACCCAGGGGTTCAGAAAAGGAAGCGAGCATAGAAAGAAAAGAAGAAGCCAGCGCTCCGATTGGCGCGGGCGATGCGCAGGCGATGTACTGAAATCTTGCTGATTCACGAACGAGCTATCCGCCGAAAAACTTTCTCAATTCCCGCTGCCATTACGATAAGGCAGCATCTCGATGCGGGGACGAATCTTCCAAAAAAAAACCGCGGAAGGGACCTGGTCGCTGCAAACAACCGTGGCAGTATTGTAGCGCACGATTCTATTTCCGCGTTAGATATAGGCAAGTCGAAACGGGGTTGCTTCAATCCGCGCAAGGCTTTTGGCGCTATTGTGGATCGCGTTGTGCATTGCGAAGCCTTTCTTTCGGGCGTTAGGAGGAGATTGGACGCCGTAAACGTCCATTCAGTTCGTAACAGTGACCAGTTCGAGATCGTTCGCCGTAAGGATTTCCCCTTTCGCGTTGTATACTTGCACTCGAAATGGTTTTCCGGTGCGTTTGTCCAGAACCTGAAGACGTTTCTCGCCGCGGGAGAAGAGATAACCTTCTCCCCACTGACGCAAAGCAACGATGACCGGGAACAAGTCCCGGCCTTTTTGGGTTAGAGCATATTCCTGGTAGGCACTGCCGTCCGAAGCCGGCACCTGTTCCATGATTCCGCATGCAACCAACTTCTTAAGGCGCGCGCTCAGGACGTTCTTTGCCAACCCCAAGTTCTTCTGAAAATCAGAGAAGCGCCGTATGCCACCGAGGGCGTCACGGACGATAAGCAGAGACCACCATTCGCCGATGGTATCGAGCGAGCGTGCCACGGGGCACGGGTTGGCTTTAAAGGATTTGTGTCGCATAGCTCCTCATATCCAATCGCCAAATCTAGTTGCATCATTATACCAGCTTCAGGCATCCTATGGGTGGTTGCATTATGCAACCAGATTTCGCAGAAGGTAAGTCTATCGACTGATCCGCTTGCATCGAACGCAATACGAGACCCCAAATTGAAAGTCGAAGGAGAGATAGATACCAATGAAAAGCACAGAGAAAGCATGGGAAGTCTCCGCACAAACGATGAGAAACGTGTTCAAAACAAATTCGATGCGCTTCGCCGCCGCTCTCGTGGCAGTGCTGGCCAGCTTTGTCGCTGGCCCGAACGCAGCTCCGGCTACCGCACACCAGCATCATGATCAGGCGCCGGGCTTCTACCGACTGAAAGTCGGCGACCTCGAAGTGACGGCCCTATACGATGGCACCGGCGTATTCGATGCGCACTGGCTGAACGGAACGAAGACGACGATGGATGGTGTTGTCAAGGCACTGCAGGAAGATCCGCACACGCTGGATGTTGTTGATAGCGGCTTCCTGGTCAACACGGGCAAGCAGCTAATCCTCGTGGATGCGGGCGCCGGCACCTGGTGGGGTGGGGGAGCCCTCGGGCGCTTGGCGGGAAGCCTCCGCAGCGCAGGCTACACGCCGGAAGAAGTCGACCTCGTTTTGGTCACGCACCTCCATTCCGATCACGTCGGTGGACTGACCACGCAGGACGGAAAGCGCGTCTTTCCCAATGCCGATGTTTATGTCGCGAAGGCAGAAAGCGACTTTTGGCTGTCGCCGGAAATCGCCGCTAAGGCACCGAAGGATGCGCAACCTTTCTTCCAGAGTGCGCAAGCGATCGCAGCGCCGTACATCAAGGCCGATAAGTGGCACACGTTCAGTGGCTCCGAGCCAATCGTCGACGGCATGCAAATCGTCCCGCTGCCCGGTCATACCCCGGGACATACCGGCTATGAATTTTTGTCAAAGGAACAAAAAATTGTGTTTTGCGGCGATATCATCCATGCACAGCGAGTCCAACTGCAGCATCCCGAGGTCACCGCGATTTTCGACATCGACCAGACTGCGGCTGCGGCGACGCGGAATCAATTGCTGGCTAGGCTCGTGGGCGGGGATGTTTTGATCGCGGGTCCGCATTCGTCGGTATTTCCTCCCCTGGGGCGCTTGCACAAGGAGGGGAGTGGGTATAGCTGGGTGCCAGTGGTATTTACTGATCGATGGGACGAGCACGCGCCTTCACCGCAAAAGTAGTAATGCTGCGCGGCAAGCCGACGGGTCAAGTTGAGACCTTGGCAATTGCTTTGCCGTCGAATTTGGTTGCGAGTAATTGCCCGTATGGATCAAGAGAGGAAAATTTATGGAGCGTCTTGCTGTTGGTTCAGCGGTGATCAGTCTCCTATTTCTAATTCTGTCTCCATCTGCATTTGCGGGTGGTCAGCACGGTTTTTCAATCAAGGTGTTCACCTCTCCCGACGATCAGTTTTGGGTTAACTCCGTCATTATCGAGGGAGAACATGAGGTGATGTTGGTCGATGCGCAGCTAACAAAAACCAATGCTGAAAAAGTATTAGAGGAAATCAAGGAGACTAAAAAACCGCTGTCTATCATCTACATTACCCATGAGCACGCCGATCACTTTCTCGGTCTCGAGGTTTTTAAGGAGGCGTACCCGGGAGTGAGAATTATTGCGGATTCTGCGGTAGTGGATCGAATCAACCGAGTCTATCAAGAGAAGATAGATAAATGGAAAAAGATCTTGGGCTCGGGTGCAACCTCTCGGGTTGTTGCTATCGAAAAGTTCGACGGAAACCTTATTGAATTTGAGGGCTCAAGAATAGAGGTCCTTAAAAACATCCAAGGCGACACCGATGAAAACACGATGCTTTGGATTCCTGGGCAGAGAATTCTCATTTCTGGCGACGTATTGTTCAACGGCATGCACGTTTACACCGCAGAGACGGACAGTACGGCTAGAGGGAAATGGTTGGACTCATTACAGAAAATCAGAGAGTTAAAACCTTCGGTTGCTATCCCTGGACATAGCAAGGTTGCAGCACCGCTTGACGCGAGTACCGCCGTAGATTTTACGGAAAATTATTTATTAGTCTTTGAAGAAGAACTCAAAAAAGCCAAAGATCCAGATAGCCTGATCAACGCCATGAAGGAAAGATTCCCAGCCGCCGACCTCCTCTTGGCACTCGAACGGGGCGCGAAGGCTAATGTTAAACCCTGACAAACAAACTGACGATGCGGTAGACCAAGCCTTCGTCGCGGGATGCGAAGGGTCAAATCAATCACCACGGGATGGATGCCAATGAAGAAGTACAAGATCGCTGTTCTGGACGATTACCAAAATGTGGCGCTGGAGAGCGCCGATTGGTCTGTTCTCCGCGATCGAGCAGACATCGCCGTATTTCGGGACCACCTCGCCGATCCGGACGCCGTGATTGAGCGGTTGCTGCCTTTTGATGTCGTTTGCCTCATGCGCGAGCGGACCCCGCTGCCCCGCAACGTCATTGAGCGCCTTCCCAATCTCAAGCTCATTGCCTCGACCGGATCTGGAAACGCGTCGATCGACGTTGCCGCCACGGGCGATCATGGGATCGCAGTGGTTCACACGGGGTATCGGTCGGACCCGACGATCGAATTTACCTGGGCGCTGATCTTGGCCTCCGCGCGACATATCGTGACGGAGAACAACTCCGTCCGATCCGGCGGGTGGCAGGAAACAGTGGGCACGGATCTCCGTGGAAAGACCCTGGGCGTTCTGGGACTTGGGCGGGTTGGATCAGAGGTCGCGCGGATTGGGAGCGCTTTTGGAATGAATTTGATTGCCTGGAGCCAGAACATGACGCCCGAGGCCGCCAAAGCTGCGGGCGCACTCCTAGTTTCCAAGGACCAGCTGTTCGAGCGGGCCGATATCCTGACGATCCATTTGGTGTTGAGCAGCCGTACGCGCGGCCTGGTAGGGGCCGCGGAGCTGCAGAGAATGAAGCCAACGGCCCGGTTGATCAATGCGTCGCGCGGGCCGATCGTCGAAGAGCAAGCTTTGATCAGCGCGTTGAAGAACAAACAAATCGCCGGCGCGGCGATCGACGTATTCGACATTGAGCCGCTTCCTCCGGATCACCCCTTCCGGACGCTGGGCAACGTACTGGCGACGCCGCATACCGGCTACGTATCGCAGGGTCTTTACAAGACGTTCTACGAGGATACCGTCTCGAATATTCACAAGTGGCTCAACACCCATCAGTACTCGGCAAGAACAGGGAAAAACAATGCCTAAAAAGCTCGAAGGTAAAATCGCTGTCATCACCGGCGGCACAGAAGGGATTGGGTTAGCTACGGCAAAGCTTTTTGTCAAGGAGGGTGCCTATGTCTTCATCACGGGCCGCCGCCAGAAGGAACTCGACGAGGCCGTGAAGACAATCGGCAGCAATGTTTCCGGCATTCAGGGAGACGTTGCCAAACTGGCCGACCTTGATCGTCTTTACGAGACGGTCGCTAAGATGAAGGGGCGAATCGATATTGTTTTCGCCAACGCCGGCGTTGGCGAATTTGTTCCCTTCGGGGCCGTCACCGAAGAGCATTTCGACAAACTGTTCAACATCAATGTGAGGGGAACGCTGTTCACGGTGCAAAAGGCCTTACCTCTACTGAAGGATGGTGGCTCCATCATTCTCAACGGCTCCGTCGCGAGTGTTAAGGGTACTGCCGCCTTCGGCGTCTACGCCGCGAGTAAGGCTGCAATCCGCTCTTTCGTGCGAACCTGGACTACAGACCTGAAGGACCGTCGTATCCGCTCAAACGTTGTTAGTCCGGGTCCGATCAATACGCCGCTGGCGAGCCGGCTATCTGCAGAGGTGATTGCGCGGATTGTGTCGACCGTCCCGATGGGACGCATGGGGGAACCCGAGGAAGTTGCCAAGGTTGCGTTGTTTCTGGCGTCGGATGACTCCAGTTTCGTCACGGGTATCGAACTGTTCGTTGACGGCGGCAGAGCGCAGATCTAATCGAGTGGCAAGACCGTGCGCGGAGGAGCATCGATATGGACCGTCGAATCATTCCGATGACGGCTTCGCACAAAGTGTAGGGCGAATCACGGAAGGAAAACTCCCTCCCGGCGCCGATGAATTCACCGCACTTCCTAGGAGTTTCATCGCGAAGTGACCTGGATGCCGGCTTACTGCGATTAGTTATGGGAAGTCGGCATCTCATCAGGGAAACAAGCACTGACGAAATGCGCGCTTGTAGATACTAATTCAAGAAATAAGTTGATTACTTCCGGATTGCCCGTCACTCGGGACACAGGCTTCTATTCAACATGCGCGAGTGCGGCCCTAATCCCCTAAGTCGGGTTCGGCATCCAAGGCGTTGTTGAAACGATTCGTCAAATTCGCCTCGCAAGTAACCAGCGTCAGTTCCACGATCTGATCATC